>Ga0208642_1001112_pt1 | contig 12891 bp, 10 predicted proteins | sample ETN02SmetaG_4_FD_185790 | JGI IMG/M metagenome (GOLD analysis project Ga0208642, IMG submission 185790) | Marine microbial and viral communities from oxygen minimum zone, Eastern Pacific Ocean - ETNP2014F10-02SV251 (SPAdes) (version 2) | ecosystem: Environmental > Aquatic > Marine > Oceanic ...
CGTGGTCGGTCATGTTCAGGTCACGTTCTTGCGCGGGTCGAAGGCGTCACGCACCGCCTCACCAACGAAAATAAGCAGGCTCAACAGCAGCGCGATGACGAAAAAACCGGTCAGCCCCAGCCACGGCGCCTGCAGGTTGGCCTTGCCCTGGCCCAGCAGTTCACCGAGCGAGGCTGAGCCGGGTGGCAGGCCGATACCCAGAAAATCGAGTGATGTGAGTACCGTGACCGAGCCGGCCAGGGTAAAGGGCACGAAAGTGATGGTCGCCACCATGGCGTTCGGCAGCACGTGGCGGAACATGATCACGCGGTCACTGACCCCCAGGGCTCGGGCAGCCCGCACGTACTCGAAGTTGCGTGCACGCAGGAACTCGGCCCGCACCACGCCGACAAAACCCATCCACGAGAACAGCAGCATCAGGCCCAGCAGCCACCAGAAATTGGGCTCGACCACGCTGGCGAGGATGATCAGCAGGAACAGCGTCGGCAGGCTGGACCAGACCTCGATAAAGCGCTGGAACAGGAGATCCAGCCAGCCGCCGAAGTAACCCTGCATCGCCCCGGCACCGACACCGATGATGGCGCTGATGAGGGTGAGGGTGAAACCGAACAGCACCGATATGCGAAAACCGTAGATGACCCGGGCCAGCACGTCACGGGCCTGGTCATCGGTGCCCAGCCAATGGTTGATGTCTGGCCGGGAGGGTGCCGGGCCAAGCAGGTCCCAGGCCACGGTGCGGTGGTGGTAGCGGATCGGCGGCCACAACATCCAGCCGTCGCGATTGATCAGGTCGGCAACGAAGGGGTTGCCGTAATCGGCCTCGGTCAGGAAGTCGCCGCCGAACTCGGTCTCCGGGTACGCGGTGAAGACCGGCGTGTAGACCCCGCCCTTGTAGTAGACCAGCAAGGGCTTGTCGTTGGCTACGAACTCGGCGAACAGCGACAGCACGAACAGCACTACGAAAATCCACAGTGACCACCAGCCGCGGCGGTTGGCGCGGAAGTTGTGCAGCCGCCGGCGGGTGATCGGGCTTAAGTGATTGCCGTTCACCGTCACACCTCGCGGCTCTCGAAATCAATGCGCGGGTCGATCACCGTGTACATCAGGTCACCGGCCAGATTCATAACCAGGCCCAGCACAGAAAAAAAGAACATGGTACCGAACATTACCGGGAAGTCGCGTTTGAAGGCGGCCTCGAATCCCAGCAAGCCGAGGCCATCGAGCGAGAAGATGATCTCGATCAGCAGCGAGCTGGTGAACAGGATGCTGACGAAAGCACCGGGGAAACCGGCAATCACGATCAGCATGGCGTTGCGGAACACGTGCCCGTACAGCACCCGGCGCTGCGACAACCCCTTGGCCCGCGCGGTCAGCACGTACTGCTGATTGATCTGATCAAGAAAGGAGTTCTTGGTCAGCATGGTCAAGGTCGCGAAGCCGCCAATTGTCATGGCAATGACCGGCAGGGTGAGGTGCCACAGGTAGTCGGTGATCTTTCCCCACCAGGAAAGCGTGGCCCAGTTCTCCGAGGTCAGTCGGGCGAGTGGAAACCAGTCCAGGTAGCTGCCACCGGCAAATACCACCAGCAGGAAGACGGCAAACAGGAAGCCTGGGATGGCGTTGCCGATAATGACAATGACGCTGGTCCAGATATCAAAGCGGTTGCCATCGCGCACTGCCTTGGCCACGCCCAGCGGTATCGAAATGAGATATGCCAGCAGCGTGGCCCAGATGCCCAGCGAGATCGACACCGGCATTTTGTCCAGCACCAGGTCAACTACCTTGCGGTTGCGGAAAAAACTCTCGCCGAAATCGAACGCCAGATAGTTTTTCATCATGGTGATGAAGCGAATGTGCAGCGGCTGGTCGAAGCCGAACTGTTTTTCCAGTTCTTTAATAAAGTCGGGATCGAGGCCCTGGGCGCCCCGGTACTTGCTTAAGCCTGCGGCGCCGTCAGTTACCTGGGTCAGGGTCTCGCTGGTGCCGGACCGGGTAACGCGCTCGGTGATGTCGCCGCCTATGCCGGTCAACTGGGAGATGACCTGCTCCACCGGTCCACCCGGCGCGACCTGGATGACCAGGAAATTGATCACCATGATCGCGAACAGGGTCGGGATGATGAGCAGCAGACGACGAACGATGTAGGCACCCATGCGTGGATTCCGTGCTGCTGGTACCGGCGTTCTCGGCCGGCCTCAGTCCTGTTAGCGGTTGCGGGCTACTGTCGTGCCTGTTTAAGGGCCTGTGCCCGGGTGGAGTCGTACCACCAGCGAGTGGTCATAACGCCGGCGCGCACCGGTAACTGTGGCCGGCCGAACTTGTCCCAGTAGAGCACCCGGTCGGCCCGGATGTGCCAGTGGGGCACCACGTAGTGACCCCACAGCAGGACCCGGTCGAGCGCCCGCGTGCGCGCGTTCAGTTGCTCGCGTGACTCTGACTTGACCAGTAGTTCGATCAACTCATCCACCACCGGGTCGGCAATGCCGGCGAGGTTGCGGCTGCCGGCAGTGTCGGCGGCCGCGCTGCCCCAGTACTCGCGCTGCTCGTTGCCCGGGGTCTCGCTTTGACCCCAGACTGCGACCAGCATGTCGAAGTCCTTCTGGCGGTAGCGCTCAATGAACTGGGTCTGGTCCACCAGCCGGATTTTGGCCTCGATGCCAAGGTGCTGGAGATTCTTATTGTAGGGCAGCACAATGCGCTCGAAAGGCTGCGACACCAGCAGAATCTCGAAAGCGAAAGGCTCGCCGGTTTGTGCATTGACAAGCTTGAGATCACGCACTACCCAGCCGGCGGCCTTGAGTAATTGGCTCGCCTTGCGCAGGTTCTCGCGCGGTCGGCCGCTGCCGTCGGTCGCTGGCGGCTGGTAGGCGGTGGTGAAAACCTGCTTGGGGATCTGACTGCGGTAGTGTTCCAGGATCGCCAACTCTTCACCTGCGGGCAGACCCGAGGAGGCAAGTTCGGAATTTGAGAAGTAACTGTTGGTGCGGGTGTACTGGCCGTGGAACAAGGTGCGGTTGGACCACTCGAAATCGAAGCCGTAGGCCAGCGCTTCACGCACCCGCGGGTCCTGGAACAGTTTGCGCCGGGAGTTCATCACAAAAGCCTGCATGCCGGTCGGCTGCTGGTGCGGAACCAGTTCTTTTTTAAGCCAGCCTTTCTCAACCACCGCCACGTTGTAGTCCTCGGCCCAGGCTTTGGACTGATTCTCCAGGCGGAAGTCGATATCCCCGGCTTTCAGGGCCAGCCGAATCGGGGTTGGGTCACGGTAGTACTCGGTGCGGATGGTGTCGAAGTTGTTGAGGCCGCGCCGCACTGGCAGGCCCTTACCCCAGTAGTCGGTGACCCGCTCCTGCACGGTAAAGCGCCCGGCCTCGAAATCCCGAATCCGGTAGGGGCCGCTGCCAAGCGGCGGCTCCAGGGTGGTGGCCGAAAAGTCACGGTTGGCCCAATAATGTTTGGGCAGGATGGGTAACTGGCCGGTGATGAGCGGCAGTTCGCGGTTGCCGGCTTCCTTGAAGTTGAAGCGGACCCGGTGCGGGCCGAGCACCTCGGCACTGTCGATGGCGCTGTAGTAATAGCGGTAAAATGGCGCGCCTTTTTCCATCAGGGTGGTAAACGAGAAGACTACGTCAGCGGCGGTAATTTGAGTGCCATCGTGCCAGCGGGCCTGGGGGCGCAGGTTGAAGATCACCCAGGAACGGTCCGTTGGCCACTCCATGGATTCGGCAATGAGGCCGTAGCCGGTGAACGGTTCGTCGGCGCTGTTGACCAACAATGTTTCCACCGAGCCGGTGCTGACGGCGTTGCCTTTGGGAATAAAGGGGTGGAAACTGTCGAAAGTACCCTCGGTGGCAAGGCGCAGGGCGCCGCCGACCGGCGCGGCCGGATTCACGTAATCGAAGTGCGCGAAACCGGGGCCGTACCGGGGCACCTCGTTGTCGAACATGGCCATGGCATGGCCGCTCAAGGTGTCAGCCGCGCCAGCGGCGAGCGAGCAGCCGAGCAGGGCAATACCAATAACGGTTTTTATCATCGGCTCATTATATCTGCCCCGGCCCAGGTGGCCGGTTACACTGGCCTTGGAAAACCCGCTATGACCTTGCCTGCAGTGAACAACGCCATCGGCAATGCAGCGGCCAGCGGCTTCAGCAGTACTTTGCTGCGCTGGCACCGCCGCCACGGCCGCCATGACCTGCCCTGGCAGGGCGCTGTCGGACCCTACCGCATCTGGGTTGCGGAAATCATGCTGCAACAGACCCAGGTCGCGACCGTCATTCCGTACTTCCAGCGGTTCGTGTGCAGTTTTCCGGATATCGCCACGTTGGCGGCAGCGCCGCTCGATACCGTGCTGGAGCACTGGACCGGGTTGGGCTACTACGCACGGGCCCGCAACCTGCACCGGGCGGCCGGGGTACTCGAGCGTGATCATGGTGGCTCGATCCCCCACGAACTTGACCAGTTGCTGACATTGCCCGGTATCGGCCGTTCGACTGCAGGCGCGATCCTGAGTTTTGCCTTTGGCCAGCGCCAGCCGGTGCTCGACGGCAACGTCAAGCGGGTGCTGGCACGGTGTTTCGCGGTAGCCGGGGACTCGGGGATGGCACCGGTAAACCGAAAGCTGTGGCAACTGGCCGGGATGATATTGCCCAGCACCGGTCGGCGCACAGCCAGCCACAACCAGGCCATGATGGATCTCGGTGCTGGCGTGTGCACGCGCACGAGCCCCGCTTGTGGGCGCTGTCCCCTGGCCACGCGTTGTTATGCTCGCGCGCTCGGTCGGGTGCAGGCCTACCCGGGCCGGCGCCGCCGCCTGACGCGCCCGCTGCGCCAAACCATGTTGTTGTTGTTGATTGATCCTGTGGGTCGGGTGTTGCTGGAGCAGCGGCCGGCTGCGGGCATCTGGGGTGGCCTGTGGAGTTTGCCGGAGTGCCCGGTCGATACCAGTGTGCGGGAGTGGTGCCAGAAGACCTACGGCGTCAGCGGTACGGTATTGGCTCCCTGGCCCAGCGTGCGCCACGGCTTCACCCATTTTGTGCTCGAGATCCAACCCCAGCCAGTGCGCGTTTCGGCCCGTGCCACCGGCGGGATGCAGTCCGATCAGCGACTCTGGTATAAACCGGGAACCATGCCAGGCCGGGGCTTGGCCGCGCCGGTCAAGCGATTGCTGCAACAACTGGAGAACTCGATATGAGCACCACCGTTCATTGCGTGGTCCTTGGGCGTGAGGCCCCGGCGTTGGATACCCCACCGTGGCCAGGGGCACTGGGCCAACGGATTGTTGACAACGTGTCCCAAGAAGGTTGGCAGCTGTGGCTGCAACGCCAGACCATGTTGATGAACGAAAAACGTTTGAGCCCGATCAACCCCGAGCATCGGGCCTACCTCGAGCAGCAGATGGAGATCTTTCTTTTTGGCGAAGGCGGTGACGAGCCGCAGGGTTGGCTACCACCGGTCTCAGGCTGAGACTTGCGATATACTCAAAGGGCGAATAACTGATCCGGATTTTCGTTTTCCAAGGCAGTTGCGCGGGCCTGCCCGGTCCCAGTGTGCTGACACTGAGGAACCCCCGAGCGTTGTGCGGCATTGCCGGCAAATCGTTCCCGCGCGCCGTCCCGGCCGCCAGCCCAGGCTTGCGCCACATACCCCGGCCTGTGGGTGTGGTTCGTTGATTCTGGCAGGAGCTTCATGTCAGTCCCTGGCCAGGCGCTGAACCATTGCAAACCCGAGCGACAAAGAACACCGATGGCAACAACTGAAAGAGCCCACAGCGCCCATGGCCTCGACAACCATGGGCTGCGCAATCCCGGCCCAGTACACTGGAACCTGAACCCGGCGGCGCTGATCGAGCACGCTATCCGCAAAGGTGAAGGATTGCTCTCCAATCACGGCCCGCTGGTGGTGCGCACCGGCCAGCACACTGGTCGTTCAGCTAACGACAAGTTCGTAGTGCGCGACGAGAACACCGACCACGAGATCTGGTGGGGTAAGGTCAACGTGCCTTATGAGCTGGCCCGCTTCGATGCCCTGTTCGCGCGCATGGTCGACTACCTGGAGGATAAAGAACTCTACGTGCAGGACTGTTTCGCTGGCGCCGACCGCGACCGGCGTTTGCCGGTGCGCATCGTCAGCGAACTAGCCTGGCACAGTGCTTTTGCCCGCAACATGTTTCTCGAGGGCAGCGATGCCGAACGCGCGAACCACGTACCCCAGTTCACCGTCATCAATGCCCCGGGCTTTACTGCCGACCCGGAGGTGGACGGCACCAACTCGGGCACCTTCATCATCGTCAATTTTTCCGCGAAACTCGTCATCATCGGCGGCAGCAGTTATGCCGGCGAGACCAAAAAGTCCATCTTCAGCGTCATGAACTATTTATTGCCGCTGCAAGGCGTGTTCCCGATGCACGCCTCAGCCAACATTGGCCCGGACGGCAGCACCGCGATCTTCTTCGGCCTTTCTGGTACCGGCAAGACCACGCTCTCGGCCGACGCTGCGCGCACTCTGATCGGTGATGATGAGCATGGCTGGAGCGAGAATGGCGTGTTTAATTTCGAGGGCGGTTGTTACGCCAAGGTGATCAACCTCTCAGCCGAGCAGGAGCCGGAGATCTACCAGACCACTCGCACCTTCGGCACCATCCTTGAGAACGTAGTGTTCAACGAAGCCACCCGCGAGGTGGACCTTTACGACAGCTCACTGACCGAGAACACCCGCGGTTCGTACCCCATCAGCCAGATTCCCAACGCGACCCTCACTGGCCGTGGTGGACACCCGGACAACATCGTCTTTCTGACTTGCGATGCGTTCGGTGTATTGCCGCCGGTGGCGCGGCTGACCTCGGCCCAGGCCATGTACCATTTCATTAATGGCTACACCGCCAAGGTTGCCGGCACCGAGCGGGGCGTGACCGAGCCGGTGCCGACTTTCAGTCCCTGTTTCGGTGGGCCATTCCTGCCACTGCACCCACGCCGCTATGCTGAGTTGCTCGGCAGCAAGATCGACCAGCACGGCGTTAACGTCTGGTTCATCAATACCGGCTGGACCGGCGGCGCCTACGGCACGGGCCAGCGCATGGCCATCAACCACACCCGCGCCATCGTCAACGCGGCCCTCGACGGCAAGCTTGACCACGTGCCAACCACCAACCACCCGGTATTTGGTCTTAAGGTGCCAATTGAGTGCCCTGGGGTACCGGTCGAGGTGCTTGACCCGCGCAACACCTGGGCCGACAAAAATGCCTACGATGCACAGGCGCATAAACTCGCCAGGCTGTTCCAGGAGAACTTCCAGAAGTACTCGGAGGACGTCTCCGAAGAAGTTCGCTCGGCGGGGCCGCTTGCCGCCTGACGCCCTGTTGGGGACAGCCGTGCCTTGCGCATCGTTGTTGATCGAGCGAACACGGGCGTTGTGAAAACGGTATCGTGACAGTGCGCGATAAGCGCATCGCAGTACGCTTGTGGCACCGCGACACCTCGCTGTGGGGCGGTGATGCGAACGAGCAGGCGTCCATTGCCCAGCGTCTCGGCTGGCTCGACAGCCCGCAGTGGCTGTGCGACAACGCCGCTGATCTTGGCCGCTGGGCCGCGGGTGTTAAGGCCCAGGGTTTTGAGCGTGCAGTGCTGGTCGGCATGGGGGGCTCCAGCCTCGCCGCCGAGGTGCTGTCGCAGGCCCTCGGCCCAACGCCAAGCGGCCTGCCAGTGCTGGTGGCGGACAACACCCACCCACTCGCGGTACGCGGGCTCGAGCAGCAGGGCAACCTGGCCAAGACGCTGTTTATTGTTGCCTCAAAATCAGGCCACACAGCCGAAGTTACAGCACTTTCAGCCTATTTCTGGGACGCTGTTTGCAAGGCTCGCAGCGATGCCGGTGCGCAGTTCATCGCCATCACCGACCCGGGCACACCCCTTGAGAAGCTGGCCCGGCAGCGGGGTTATCGTGATTGCTTTCTCAACCCGCCCGATGTCGGCGGGCGCTTTGCTGCGTTGACCGCGTTTGCCATGGTGCCGGCGGCGTTACTGGGATTGGATCTTAGCGATCTCGCCGGGCGTGCCAGCACCATGGCAACGCGTTGCCGGGGGGCTCAGCTGGCTGACAACCCAGGGTTGGCGTTGGGGCTGTGGCTGGGTGAGCAGTGGCAGGCAGGGCGCGGGCAGTTGCAGTTGCGGCTGTCTCCGGGAATTGCGCCACTTGGGGCCTGGATCGAACAACTCGTGGCCGAGAGCACCGGCAAGCAGGGAAAGGGTCTGCTGCCGCTACTGGCGCCTGCCAGCAGTGAGCGGGCGGCCGGTGCCCATGGGGCCTGGCTTGCTGTAGGTTCCGCGCGCGACGGTGCCTTGTGGCAGCAATGCGACCAGGTTGAAAAAGTCGGTACACCGGTACTGCGTCTGCTGGTAGAAGACCCGCGCGATCTTGCCGGTGAGTTTTTCCGCTGGGAGTTTGCCATCGCGACGGCGGGTGCCGTCATGGGCCTTAACCCGTTCAACGAGCCCGATGTCAACGCCAGCAAAGAGGCAACCCGCAAACTGCTCTCCCCCAGCAAGGCGCCTTCAGCGCCGGTTGCCGGGTCACTGGCAGAGCTTGGTGCCAGTCTCAGGGCTGCACCCGCTGGCAGTTACCTGGCGGTGCTGGCCTTCCTGCCGGCAGATCGCGAAGCCATGGCGCGCTTGCAGGGGCTTGCCGGGGAACTGGGCGATTACCTCAACTTGCCGGTTACCGTCAACGTGGGCCCGCGCTACTTGCACTCGAGCGGCCAGTTGCACAAAGGTGGGCCGCAAAAGGGTCATTTTCTGGTGGTGACGGCAACGACTGGGTGGGATTTGGCCATTCCTGGTGAGGCCTACTCGTTTGGCGAACTCAACGTGGCGCAGGCTGCCGGCGACTTTGCGGTGCTGGCCGCTACCGGGCAGCCGGTGTTTCGCCTGGCCCTCGACGGTGACCCGGCCGGCTGGGTCGATTCCTTGAGCGATCAGTTGCGAGCAGCGCTTTTGACATGAAGCATATCCGCGCCGTTTCACTGGATCTGGACGACACTCTGTGGTCGATCTGGCCGGTGATCCGCCGGGCTGAGGCGGAGTTGTATCGGCACATGAGTGAACGCTTTCCGCGTATTACCCGTCATTACGATGCCGATGATCTGCGCCGGGTGCGTGAAGAGGTTTACCACAGTCGCCCCGACATCGCCCACGACCTTACCGAGTCGCGGCGGGTGTCGTTTGAGGTGCTCCTTAGCGAGCACGGCTACGACACGCAAGCTTCCCACGATTTGATCGAGCGTTTCCTCGATTTGCGCCACGAGGTGGAACTTTACCCGGACGTGGTGCCCGCGCTTGAGCGGATCAACACCCGCTTCGAGGTGGTGGCGCTGTCAAATGGTAACGCTGACGTCGCCCGGCTCGGTATCGGCTGTTTTTTCAAAGGGCAGATCAGCGCCAGTGAGGCTGGCGTAAAAAAGCCGGATCGTGAAATCTTTCAGCTGGCGTGTGCGACGCTCGAAACCGAGCCCGATGCCGTACTGCATGTGGGCGATCACCCGCTCGAGGATGTGATTGGCGCCCAGCAGGCCGGCCTGACTGCCGTGTGGATGAACCGCAGCGGTGATGCTTGGTCCCACGAGCAACAGCCGCATGTGCAGGTGAGCGACCTCGCCGAACTCGCCGCATTACTAATCCCCGAAAATGATTTTCTGCAACAACAGGAAAACATTTAAGTGGAGCGACAGGTCGATGTAGCGATCATAGGGGCCGGCACCGCCGGCCTTAACGCTATGGCCCAAGTGCACCGGGCGGGCCGAAGTTTTGTCCTGGTCAACGGCGGGCCGCTCGGTACCACCTGTGCACGGGTCGGCTGCATGCCGTCCAAGGCGCTGATCCAGGTGGCCGACGACTTTCACCGCCGCGAAATCTTCGAGCGCGAGGGCATTACGGGTGGTGACTCACTGCGGGCCGCGTTGCCCGAGACCATGGAACACGTGCGCGACTTGCGTGACATCCTGGTCGATCGGGTGCTTGGCGGTACGACTGACCAGATGGAGGAGAATTTCATCGATGGTTACGCCCGCTTTATTGAACCTGGCGTGCTGCAGGCTGGCGAGGACGTGGTCCATGCCGGGAGTGTGGTGGTGGCCTGCGGCAGCCGCCCGGCCATACCACCCGAGTGGGCCGACTTCGGCGAGCGCATCCTCACCAGCGATACGTTGTTTGAGCAGCAGGACCTGCCAAGTGCGATCGCGGTGGTGGGGTTGGGCGCGATCGGCCTGGAACTCGGCCAGGCGCTGGCGCGCCTGGGTGTGACAGTAGCCGGTTTCGATATGCTCGACACCGTAGCCGGCCTTAATGACCCGGCGGTGCGTCAGACCGCCATCGAGTTGTTGCAGCGTTCATTCCCGTTGCAGTTGGATGTGCGGGTCGAACTCACGGAAGAAGGTGGCCGGATCCGCGTTACCGGTGCTGAGCACTCGGTGTGCGTGGATAAGGTGCTTGCCTGCACGGGTCGGCAAAGCAACCTCGACTGGCTGGCGATCGACCAGGCCGGGATCGTACTGGATGAGCACGGCCTGCCGGTGTTTGATCCCTACACCATGCGTTGTGGTGACAGTCGGGTGTTTATCGCCGGTGATGTCACCGGTGACAAGCAAGTTCTGCACGAGGCGACGGACGAGGGCCGTATCGCTGGCTACAACGCCGCGCGTGCCGACAGCACAGCCTTCGCGCGCAAGACCCCGTTTGCCATCACCTTCACCGATCCCAATATCTGCACCGTAGGCACTCCTTTTTGCGAACTCGATCCTGCGACCACGGCGGTGGGTGAGATGCGCCTGGGGCCGGTCGGCCGGGCGCTGGTGATGGGTGCCAACCGTGGCATCGTGCACCTGTACGCTGATAAAGCCAGTGGCCTGCTGCTGGGGGCGGCATTGGTCGCACCGCGCGGCGAGAACCTGGCCCACCTGTTGGCCTGGTGCATCGGTAAGGGTATGACCGTGCTCGAGATGCTGCGCCAACCGTTCTATCACCCGACCATGGAAGAGGCACTGCAGGGAGCACTGCGTGATCTGCTAGCCAAGGTCGAGACCGAACTGGAACTCGCCGACGCTCCCCCTGACATAGCACCGCTCGCGTCGCAGTAGACGGGCTCAGTGCTGCGGCACGATGGTGTCGACAAACGGCGGGAAACGATTGCCTGGCCGGTCGGCGAAAAACCGTTGCAAGCTGCGCACCACCACCGGGAAGGCCATCTCGTCCCAGGGAATGTCCGGTTCTTCGAACAGCACAGTCTCAAGGCTCTCCACCCCGGGTGCAAATTCACCACCGAGCAGTTTGGCGCGGAAGATCATGTAGACCTGGTTGACGTGAGGAATGTTATAGACCGCGTACAGTTCACTGATCTCGACGTTGGCACAGGCTTCCTCCAGGGTCTCACGCATGGCTGCCTGCTCTACCGTCTCGCCGTTTTCCATGAAGCCGGCGGGAATTGTCCACAGGCCGTGACGCGGCTCGATCGCCCGGCGGCACAGCAGGATACGCCCCTGCCATTCGGGAATGCAGCCGGTGATAATCCGCGGATTCTGATAATGAATCTCTCCGCAGACATCACAGACATGGCGTTTTAAGGTGTCGCCCGAGGGAACCCGGAAGACGACTGGCGCTGCACACTGGCTGCAATATTTCATGGCACAATCCGTCCGGCGCTGCCTGAATAGCCACTATAGCATCGGCGGGTATCCGGCCCCGGTGAAGGCAAGGTGAGCTCCGGGCGCATTGGGGCATTTATACCTTGCTGACACGTTGCATGAGGGTGCAGGGTTGACGAAACCCTGGCGGTGCTTTTTAATCCACCGCCCTGCCGGTGGTGTTCCGTTATAGGCCAGGTAGCTCAGTTGGTAGAGCAGTGGACTGAAAATCCTCGTGTCGGTGGTTCGATTCCGCCCCTGGCCACCAAACTACTCGCTATGGAACGCCAGGTATTTTTAACACCGATCAAGGTAGTCAGTTCACCAGTGCGGTCTGGGTGAATGCCATACAATCCAGAGATATTCGTGTATCGATGGTAAGGGTAACTGGATGGATAACGTTTTCATTGAGCGGCTGTGGCGGTCGATGAAATACGAGTGCATCTATCTGAACGCGTTCGATTCCTTCAGGGATACGCACTCTGGCATAGGAGGATGGATCGCATCAAACCCGGTCTACTCGCCGATCTAAGGCGCACGGCTTCTTGCGCCGCTGAATACCGATTACTGATCGACAAGGAACAGTGGACCGTGACCGTCGAACAAGACATGTTTAGCCTGGTTAAGGCTGGCTCAGCGCCGCGGGTTCCACTGCCGGTTATCGAATGCGAAATGCCCTGTTACAAACTGTTACAAAAAGACACGTCCGTGCAAGGCAAATCGACTTCTGACCGCCTAACGTTGTCCTCCTTCGATGCTTAAATTCACAACGGAGAGAAGGCAATGAAAAAACACCGAATGAAACGTCATACCAAAATTGTGCTGGCCTCGCTGATTGTGGTGGGTGGTCTGTCAGGCGCGGTCTACTACCACTTCGGCGGCGGACCTGATGCGCGTGCGGAGCGTGTGGTTTCCTATATAGAGCGCGAACTTGAGCTCAGCGCATCACAAACCGCCTCGCTGCAAGATTTGACGCAGGAGGTTCTGAAGATACGTGCCTCGGTTCATGCGAACCGGACACAGAAGCTCGATGAGATCATGAGCCTCGTGACCACGCCGGTGTTGGACCAGTCCAGGGCGATGGCGATGGTCAATCAGACCACCACGTCCGTGGAGCAACACGCGCCCGCGCTCATATCCAGTCTCGCGGCCTTCACCGACGGCCTGACGACGGAACAGAAACAGCAGTTGAAAACCCGGGTCTCAAAGAAAATGTCGCGATGGCA
>Ga0208642_1001115_pt1 | contig 12876 bp, 15 predicted proteins | sample ETN02SmetaG_4_FD_185790 | JGI IMG/M metagenome (GOLD analysis project Ga0208642, IMG submission 185790) | Marine microbial and viral communities from oxygen minimum zone, Eastern Pacific Ocean - ETNP2014F10-02SV251 (SPAdes) (version 2) | ecosystem: Environmental > Aquatic > Marine > Oceanic ...
TTCTGGGCTTGAATTAAATTTAATCATTTAAAATTTATAGTTTATTCTCAAATCAAAATTACAATCTTCATAACCTTTGTTAATTGTATCAATATAGTTTTTTGGGGGGTCCTTCACAAAATATTTATGCATAATATAAAACATAATCTTTTTTTTCTCTAAATAGAAATGTTCCTTTTGATAAATATTAGGAAATTGTTCATAATTATCTAATATTCTTTCATGGAGTTTTGTGATTTCCCAAATAGCTCCTGCCACCTTAGATCCTTTCCTCTTTATCATATTCGCATAACCAAATTTATTTAATTTATTTGGATGAGAGAATATCATTTTGTAATCTTTAAGAAAAAAGGCTTTTAAATATCTTGATCCAAAACATCTAATATTTTTCATTTGATGATGATTAAGATTACTACCGTAGGCAAAATACAACATTTAATCTGTCTCTACTATTTCTATATTTTTTTCTTTTAGAAATTCTAAAATTTGTGAATTGCAATTATCAATTTTGTTTTGATCTATAGATCTTAAAACTATTGATACTCCTATTTTGCCTGCTCTAAAAAATGGATAACTTCCAATATCAACATCTTTATTATTATTTTGAACATCGGTTAAAGATTTTGCTATTTCACTTTCAGCTGTTCTTAAATTTATAGTTTTGCTTAATATTGGATCTCCCCCAACTAGAACATTATTTAATCCAGCTAACATTGATTGTAAAATTGATGGAATTCCAGGTAGACAAAATACATTTTCAACATAAAAACCAGGTGCACCACTTGAAGGATCTAAAATAAGATTGGCTGTTGTTGGCATTTTTGCCATTTTTTTTCTTCCCTCATTAAATTCTACCGACTTATAATATTTCTCTAGAATTGAAAAGGCTTCCTTATGGAAACCATATTCTAAGTTGAATGCATTCGATACTGACTCAGCGGTTATATCATCGTGTGTTGGACCGATGCCGCCTGTTGTAAAAACATAATTATATTTTTTTCTTAATTCATTAACGGTATAAATAATTGCTTTTTTATCATCTGGTATTACTCTTACCTCATGGACATATATGCCTAATGAGTTTAACCAAGATGCAATTACACTTGTATTCAGATCCTTTGTTCTTCCAGAAAGAACTTCATTTCCAATAATAATTATTCCAGCAATTATTTCTTTTTTATTTATCATTTATAAATATAAATTAATTATTATGAAATTTACCAGCAGTTTAATTAAAGGCAAATTTATCAAGAGATATAAAAGATTTTTTGTAGATATAGAAGTAAATAATAAAACAGTAATCGCTCACTGTCCAAACACTGGCTCGATGATGGGTTTATTGGATAAAGGCAATGAAGTCTGGATAACCAAACATAATGATTCTAAACGAAAATTAAAATTTACTTTGGAAATGATCAAATCAAAAAAAAAAATTATTGGTGTAAATACTCATCGCGCAAACAGAATAGTAGAACATGCTTTAGAAAATAATTTAATAGATGAATTTAAATCGACTAAAATAGTTAAACCAGAATTTAAATACTCTGAAGATACAAGATTCGATTTTCTATGTGATAAGAAAATATTAGAAGTAAAAAATGTTACTTTAACAAGAGAAGAGGATATTGCTGAATTTCCTGATGCCGTAACATCAAGAGGTTCGAAACATTTAAAAAAATTAATTGATTCAATCAAAAAAGGATATAAACCATATGTCTTATTTTTAACTCAAATTCAGGGTATAAATAATTTTAGAATAGCTAAAGATATAGATGTTAATTATTTAAAAAATTATATCGAAGCAAAAAAAGCTGGTGTAAATTTTCTTGCATACAGATGTTTGTTAAATTCTAAAGAAATAAAAATTGAAAAAAAAATTAAAATTATAAATGTTTAACGATTTTTCAGAAAAATTTGAAAAGATGAGAATTGCAGGAAAACTTGCAGCCAAGACTTTAGATATGCTAACTGATTTTATTAAACCAGGTATATCTACAGCTGAAATTGATAAACTTAGTTATGAGTTTATTAAAGATAATGGTGGTTACTCTGCTCCACTTTATTATAGAGGTTTTAATAAATCTTTATGCACATCTTTAAATCGTGTTGTTTGTCATGGAATTCCTTCTGACAGAATATTAACTGAAAGTGATGTGGTCAATGTTGATATAACTACTATTGTTAATGATTACTATGGCGATACAAGCCGAATGTTCTCATTTGGAGATGTTTCAGTTAAAGCAAAAAATTTAATTGATACAACTTATGAATCGATGATGAGGGGAATAAAGATTTTAAAACCCGGAATTAGGCTTGGAGACATAGGATTTGAAATAGAATCTTTTGTGGAAGAAAAAGGTTTTTCAGTTGTAAGAGATTTTTGTGGTCATGGAATAAGCAATGCTTTTCATGAACCTCCCAATATTCTTCATTATGGGAAAAAAAATAATGGACTTGAATTAAGTCCTGGTATGACTTTTACAATTGAACCTATGATAAATGAAGGAAAATATGATGTAAAAGTTTTAAATGATGGCTGGACTGCTGTTACAAAAGATAAATCTTTATCAGCACAATTTGAACATACCATAGGAATTACAGAAGATTCTTATGAAATTTTTACAGAATCTGTTAAAGGTTATAGAAAGCCCCCGTATAATTAATGATATCTCGTTATTCTAGAAAGCAACTTGTTCAAATTTGGTCAGAAGAAAATAAATATAAAATTTGGTTAGATGTTGAAATTGCTGCAGCAGAAGCAATGGAAAAATATAAAATTATTCCAAAAGGAGTTTCTTCAAGAGTAAGAAAAAAAGGGAGAATTAAAGTTAAAAGAATTCATGATATTGAAGCTAAGGTAAAACACGATGTTATTGCTTTCCTGACCTCAATTACCGAACAGACAGGAATTAAAGCTAGATATTTGCATCAAGGAATGACCTCTTCGGATGTATTAGATACAAGTTTAAATATTCAATTAGTTCAATCAGGAAATGTATTACTTAAAAACATAGACAAAATTTTATCAGTTTTAAAAAGACAGGCTAAAAAATATAAATTAACTCCTTGCATAGGCAGAAGTCACGGTATTCATGCTGAACCTTTAACTTTTGGATTAAAACTAGCTTCATTTTATGAAGAATTTAAAAGAAATAAAAAGAGACTTAAGGATGCAATAGATAACGTATCAACTTGTGCAATTTCTGGAGCTGTTGGAACTTTTGCTAATATAAATCCTAAAATTGAAGTTTATGTAGCAAAAAAACTAAAATTAAAACCTGAACCAATTTCAACACAGATTATTCCAAGAGATAGACACGCACACTATTTCTCTATATTGGGCATTATTGCTGGATCGGTTGAAAGAGTAGCAACAGAAATCAGACATCTTCAAAGATCAGAAGTTAATGAATTGCAAGAATATTTTTCTAAGTATCAAAAGGGATCTTCTGCAATGCCACACAAAAAAAATCCAATTTTAAGTGAAAATCTAACTGGACTTGCAAGAATGGTTAGAAGCTATGTGATTCCTGCCTTAGAAAATATTGCCTTATGGCATGAAAGAGACATTTCGCACTCTAGCGTTGAAAGAAACATTGGACCTGATGCAAATATTACTTTGGATTTTGCTTTAATAAGATTAGCAGGGATATTAGACAAAATGATTATCTACCCAAAAAGAATGATGAAAAATTTAAATATCACTAAAGGATTGATATTTTCTCAGGAAATGATGTTGGAACTAACAAAAACTGGTATTTCAAGAGAAAAAGCATATAAAATTCTTCAATTTCATACCAAAGAAAGTTATGCAAAAAATATTGATTTAATAAATTTGATAAAAAAAGATAAATTTATAACAAATAAAATTTCATTAAAAAAAATTGATAACATTTTTAAATACTCTAAACACTTTAAAAATGTAAACTACATATTTAAAAGAGTATTTAATTAATGAAAAAGGGTAAAAAAATATACGAGGGAAAAGCAAAAATCATTTTTGCAACTGAAGATAAAAATTTAGCAATCCAACATTTTAAAGATGATGCTACAGCTTACAATAATCAGAAAAAAGATATTATTGAAGGAAAAGGAATATTAAATAACAGAATATCTGAACACATTCTTTCAAATTTGAAACAAATAGGAATTAAAAATCATCTCGTAAAAAGAATTAACATGAGAGAACAATTAGTTAAACTAGTTGAAATTATTCCAATTGAATTTGTTGTAAGAAATATAGCTTCAGGCTCATTAACTAAAAGACTTGGTATAGAAGATGGTACTGTTTTAGAATACCCATTAATTGAATACTGTTTAAAAAATGATGAGTTAGGAGATCCGTTAGTTAGCCGTGAACATATATTGGCTTTTAAATGGATGAATATTTTAGAACTAGATTGGATTAATGATGAAGTTAAAAGAATAAATGACTTTTTACAAGGAATGTTTAGAGGTGTCGGTATAAAATTAGTAGATTTTAAAGTGGAATTTGGAAGATCGCAAATCAATGAAAAAAATGAAATTATTTTAGCTGACGAAATAAGTCCAGATACTTGTAGATTGTGGGATGCTAACACTGATAAAAAATTGGATAAAGATAGATTTAGAAAAGATCTTGGAAATTTAATTGAAGCTTATCAGGAAATTGCTAGAAGGTTGGATATTCTTCATGAGCAAACTAATATTAGACCTTTAAAATTTACAAAACCAAAAGCAGTAAAAATCAAAAAAAAATAATGAAAGTAAAAGTAATAGTTACTTTAAAAAATGGAGTTTTGGATCCACAAGGTAAAGCTATACAACAAACTCTAAATGGGATGAATTATTGTAATATTGATAAAGTAAGACAGGGAAAATATTTTGATATTGAAATTAACGAGATAGATGAAAATATAGCAAAATCTCAAGTTGAAGAAATGTGTAAAAAACTTTTAGCTAATTTAGTTATAGAAGATTACAAAATTATTTAATTTAACCAATGAAGTCAACTGTCATAATTTTTCCTGGATCTAATTGTGATAGAGATGTGGATGTGGCTCTAAAAAAATTTGGTTTTAAAAATCAAATGGTTTGGCACAATGATTGTTCGATTCCAAAAAGTGATTTAATAGTTCTGCCCGGTGGATTTTCATATGGTGATTATCTTAGATGTGGAAGTATAGCAGGAAAATCAAAAATTATTAATTCGGTAATTGATTTTGCTAATTCAGGTGGTTTGGTATTAGGGATTTGTAATGGTTTTCAAATTCTTACAGAAACAAATTTATTACCAGGTATACTTCAGCATAATAAATACTTAAATTTTATATGCAAAAATGTTTTTGTTAAAATTAATAATAAAGAAAACAAGTTTTTTAAAAATATTAAAAAAAATATCTTAGAGTTTCATATAGCGCATAATGAAGGAAATTATTTTTGTTCTGAGAATGAATTAAAGTCAATTGAAGATAATAATCAAATAGCTGTTACTTATTGTAATCGTGAAGGGTCTGAAAATGATGAATGTAATCCAAATGGCTCAGTTAAAAACATTGCAGGAATTTTTAACATAAAGAAAAATATTTTAGGAATGATGCCTCATCCAGAGAGAATGATCGAATCGCATCTTTCAGGTGAAGATGGTTCTTTGTTCTTTGAAAATTTATTAGAAAATTTTTAATAATGGAAGTTAATGAAATAATTGCAATAGAACATGGCCTGAAAAAAGATGAATTTAAAAAAATATGCGATCTATTAAAAAGAGTTCCAAATATTATAGAACTGGCAATTTTTTCGGCAATGTGGAACGAACATTGTTCATATAAATCATCAAAAAAACATTTAAAAAAACTTAACACTAAAGGGAAAAATGTAATTCAAGGACCAGGTGAAAACGCAGGTGTTATTGATATTGGTGATAACGATGCGATAGTATTTAAAATAGAAAGTCATAACCATCCTTCTTTTATTGAACCTTATCAAGGTGCAGCAACTGGTGTTGGAGGTATCTTGCGTGATATATTTACTATGGGCGCTCGACCTATAGCAAATTTAAATTCAATTCATTTTGGTTCTCCTCAACATAAGAAAACAAAAAATTTATTAAGAGGTGTTGTCAAAGGTATTGGCGGTTATGGAAACTGTATTGGAGTGCCAACAATTGCGGGACAAACTACTTTTGATGAATCTTATAATGGTAACATTTTGGTTAATGCGATGACACTAGGTTTGGTAAATAAAAACAAAATATTTTATTCAAAAGCTGCTGGATTAGATAAGCCTGTCATTTATGTTGGCTCAAAAACTGGAAGAGATGGAATTCATGGAGCTAGTATGGCCTCTGCAATATTCGATGATAGAATCGAAGAAAAAAAACCAACGGTTCAAGTTGGTGATCCATTTACAGAAAAATTATTACTTGAAGCTTGTTTAGAATTAATGGCTGACAATTCAATTATAGCTATTCAAGATATGGGCGCCGCAGGATTAACTTCTTCAAGTGTTGAAATGGCATCCAAAGGTAAGTTAGGTATTGAACTGAATCTTAGTAAAATACCTTGTAGAGAAGAAAAAATGACACCATATGAAATTATGCTTTCCGAAAGTCAAGAACGTATGCTTATTGTTTTAGAAAGTGGTAAAGAAAAAAAAGCAAAAAAGATATTCGATAAATGGAATTTAGATTTTGCTGTTATTGGTAAAACTACAAATACACAAAAAATAGAGTTGTTTTTTGAAAATAAAAAAGTAGCAGAAATTCCAATCAACCTACTTGCTGAAAATGCTCCTATTTATGATAGAAAATGGAAAAAAACTAAACTTCCACAAAAATTAAAATTAGAAAAAAAATTATTCAAGTCGTTAAATTTAACTGATTGTTTGAAAAAAATTCTAGCTAGTCCAAACATTTCGGATAAACAATGGATATGGGATCAATATGATCATACCGTAATGGGAGATACTATTCAAAAACCTGGAGGTGATGCGGGTGTAATAAGAATTCATGGAAGTAAAAAAGCAGTTGCCTCTACAGTAGATTCATCAGCCTCATATTGTTATGCACATCCTTTAACAGGTGGAAAACAAGTTGTGTGTGAAAGCTGGAGAAACTTAATCTCTGTTGGAGCAAAACCTGCTGCTATAACTAATTGTCTTAATTTTGGTAACCCTGAAAATGAAAAAAATATGGGTGAATTTGTAGAGTGCGTTGAAGGTATTACTGAAGCTAGTAAATTTTTAAATCTTCCGGTCGTTTCTGGAAATGTATCATTTTATAACGAAACAAAAAACAAAGGAATAAAACCAACTCCAGTAATTGGTGGTGTGGGAGTATTAAGTGACTACAAACAAATTTTATCTATGAATTTAAAAAATATAGGAAATTTAGTTTTAGTTATTGGTAAAACAGAAGGACACCTTGAACAAAGTATTTTTGCTAAAGAAATAATTTCTGAAAAAAAAGGTCCTCCACCAGAAATTAATTTTTTTAATGAAAAAAACAATGGCGAAACTATTTTAAAATTAATTGAAAAAAATTTAATTGTATCTTGTCACGATATATCTTTGGGAGGAATTCTCACTTCTGTCTCTAAAATGTGCATTAAAGGCAATAAGGGAATTAGAATTAATCCCTTAAAAAGTTTAATTAATAAATTTCAATATTTTTTTGGAGAAGATCAAGGACGTTATATAATTGAATTAAATAAAAAAAATCTTGATTCGGTAAAAAAAATACTTGATCAAAATTCAGTTTATTTTGATTATTTAGGCATAGTAAATGATAATAAAATTATATTTAATAATGATATAAATTTATCTGTTGACGAACTTAAAAATGTAAATAAAACATGGCTTAAAAGATATATGGATCACTAATGGCAATGAACTTAAAAGAAATTGAGACTTTAATTAAAGAAACTTTACCAGATGCTAGTGTGGAAATTCAAGATCTGGCAGGAGATGGTAATCATTATTCTGCAACTGTAATTTCTTCAATGTTTTCTGGAAAAAGTAAAATAGAACAACACAAAATGGTATATAAATCGCTAAAGGGTAAAATGGGAAACGAATTACATGCCCTTGCAATAAAAACTAAGGAGAGAGATGGATCAACTAACTAACGATTTAATTAAAAGTGAAATTGAAAATAATGAAATATGCTTATTTATGAAAGGCACGCCTGATGCACCTCAATGTGGTTTCTCTATGGCAGTAGCGAACATTCTAAAAATTATGGAAGTAAAATTCAAAGGAGTAAATATTTTAGAAAATCAAAGTTTAAGAGAAGGAATAAAAGTTTTTAGTGACTGGCCAACAATTCCGCAGCTTTATATTAATCAAGAGTTTATTGGTGGTTGTGATATAGTTAAAGAAATTTACGAAAATGGTGAGCTAAAAAAAATATTAGATGCCAAAAACATCAGTTACAAGAAATAGGATTTATTTAGAAAAAAATTTTCTTATTTTTTTAGAGAAATATTTTTTTAATAACTTTAAATGTGAAATCTTTTCCGAATTATGAAATATATTATCCTCTATAATATAATTTATTGATTCTTCCCAAAATAATTCAAAAACTAAACTTTCTCTAAAAAATTTATTTAATAATTTAATTGAAGAAACTGTCAATATGGGTTCAAAAATTTGCAATCTATTTGATATAATTAATTTATTTTCCACATCATCAAACTCCAAATGCCATTTGTGATCATTCTTATTTTCAAATACAAGATTATCTTCAAGTTTTGTTGGAAACTCAATATAACCCTTTGAGGATATTCTCTCCAATTCGTTTATAAAATAAGAAATATCTTCAACATGTTCTAAAACATGAGAAGAAATTACAAAATCAAATTCTTTATCTTTGAATGGAAGGTTTTTGTCAGTTATTTTTATAAAATTTTTTCCTGAGTAGTATTCAGATAAATCGTTTATATCGCTAATTACTGAAGCTTTGCTATTAGCATTAAAACCACAACCTATATCAAGAATTTTCCAGTTAGGATGGTCAGATAAGAGTTTGTTAATATAATTTATTGATGTTCTTTTTATCAAAAATTTTATCTAGAATAATGCTCAATTACAAGATTTGGTTCCATAACAACCGGATAAGGAACTTCCTCAAATTTTGGAACTCTAACAAATATAACTTTTTTATTTTTTTCGTCTAGTTGTAAATATTCTGGAACTTCTCTTTCTCTATTAGCAAGGGCGATGTCTATCAACGCTAATTGCTTAGACTTGTCTCTAATTTCAATAACATCTTCTTCCTTAACTTGGTAACTGGCAATATTAACTTTTTTACCATTAACTCTAACATGGCCATGATTGATTAATTGTCTAGAAGAAAATATTGTGTTTGATAATTTTGATCTATAGATTATAGCATCTAATCTTCTTTCTAATAAGCCAATAAGATTTTCAGCACTATCACCTTTTTTCATAATTGCTTTTTTATAGATGTTTCTAAATTGTTTCTCATTCATGTTTCCATAATAAGATTTAAGTTTTTGCTTTGCTTGAAGTTGAATTCCATAATTTGAAAGTTTGGTATTTTTTGTTTGTCCATGTTGTCCTGGAGGATAAGCTCTAGTATTAAAAGGACTCTTAGGTCTTCCCCATAAGTTTATTCTTAATCTTCTATCTATTTTATGTTTAGAGTTTAATCGTTTTGTCATTATTTAATATTGGGCTTTATAAACTTAAGAATTATTTTGTCAATCAACCTTTTTTGTTAAACTCGCAAATACACTCGATAATATACGTGTTTCTTTTTCAGAAAGTTCTGTTTTGTAAAAAATACTTCTTAGATTTTCTAGCATAATTGGTTTTTTTTCATGATGTTTAAAGAAATTTCGTTTCTCAAGATTTTTTATGCAAAAATCTAACATATTTTTAATTTGTTTTTTAGTTGCAAGTTTAATTTTTTTAGATTTTTTAAATTTTACCTTTTTAATAGAAATAAAACCAGATACTACTTGTGCTATTATAATCAAACTATGAGATAAATTAAGAGATTTAAATTTTTTATTACTAGGAATTTGCAAAGTATAATCAGCATAGCTAACCTCATTATTAGACAAACCAGAGGCTTCTGAACCAAATAAAAATCCAATTTTTTTAGAAAAATCTATTTTATCCAAATCATATAAAGAAATATGTTTTATATTTTTGTTTCTAAATCTTACTGATGTTGCAATCAAAATATCTATTTTGTTTAAAGATTGTTCTAAATTAGAAAATATTTTTGCATTTTTAATAATATCTTTCGCTCCCACGGAAGTAGCTAAGATTTTATCATTAGGAAAAATTGGTTTGGGATTTACTAGCAATAGCTTATTAAAATTAAAATTTTTTATAGCTCTTGCGCATGCTCCAATATTTTCTGATAATTGAGGTTTATGTAAAATAAAAGAAATATTATTAAACATTAAAGACTTGCGGGTGCTTTATCTTTGAATAGTTTGTAATCTAAACTATCAACAAGTGCTTTAAATGATGCATCAATAATGTTTGAAGACACTCCAATTGTAAACCAATTTTTACCTTTTGAGTCAGTACTTTCAATTGAAACTCTTGTTACTGCTTCTGTTCCTGTATTAAGTATTCTAACTTTATAATCTACCAATTTTAAATCTTTTAAATACTGAGAATATTTGGCAAGTTTATCTACATTTTTTCTAATTGCGTTATCTAGCGCATGTACGGGACCATTGCCTTCTCCTTCACAAAGAATTAATTTTTTATCGACTTCTAATAGAGCTTTGGCTAAAGAAACAATTTCTCCAGAACTATTCTTTTTTACACTAACATCGTATTCTTTAATTGAAATATATCTTGGAATTTCCCCTATTATTCTTCGTGCTAGTAATTCAAAAGATGCATCCGCACCATCATAACTGTATCCAATAAATTCTCTGTCTTTGACTTCTTCCAAAAGTTTTTTAATTTTTGGATCATCTTGTTTAAAATTAACTCCTATAGATTTTAATCTTGAAACTATATTTGATTTTCCAGATTGATCTGAAACAAGAATGTTTCTTACATTTCCTACATCTTCAGGATTTATATGTTCGTATGTTTTTGGATCCTTTTGTACAGCAGATACATGTAGGCCTCCTTTATGTGAAAAGGCAGCAGCTCCAACATAAGGTAAATGTTGATTAGGTTTTCTATTTAATATCTCATCAAGAAGTCTTGAGCATTGAGTTAATTTACTAATATTTTCCTTTTTAATATTTGTTTCATAATTTTTTGAGTAAGTTGCTTTTAAATGCAATGTTGGAATTACTGACATTAAATTTGCATTTCCACACCTTTCACCTAATCCGTTAATTGTTCCTTGTATTTGTCTAACTCCAGATAAAACAGCAGCTAAAGAGTTTGCAACTGCATTTCCAGTGTCATTGTGTGCATGAATACCAAGATTTTTTCCTGGGACAAGTTTAGTTACCTCATTTACAATTTCCGAAACTTCATTAGGTAATGTTCCTCCATTTGTATCGCAAAGTACAACCCATCTCGCACCATTGTCGTATGCTGATTTAATGCATGAAAGCGCATATTCTTTATTATTTTTAAAACCATCAAAAAAATGTTCAGCATCAAACATAAATTCTTTTTTTTCTTTAACAAAAAGTTTTGCACTTTCAGAAATGTTTTCTAAATTTTCTTCATTTGATATTTCTAATGCTACATCAACATGGAAATCCCAAGTTTTACCAACCAAACATACTGCTTGTGTATTACTATTTAGTATAGATGAAAGTCCTGGGTCATTATCAGCACTTCTACCTGCTTTTTTTGTCATACCGAAAGCTGTTAACACTGAATTATTTAATTTAATTTTTTTTTGAAAAAAATCTGTATCAGTGGGATTGGCGCCTGGCCACCCTCCTTCTATATAGTCCACACCTAAGTCATCTAAGGCTTTAGCTATTTTTAATTTATCATCTATTGAGAAATCCACACCTTGAGTTTGTGCACCATCTCTCAACGTAGTATCAAATATATGTATTTTTTCTCTGCTCATTTAAATTTCCACAGAGTTTTATCATCTTTGTCTTCAATTAAAACTCCTTTATCTAATAATTCATTTCTGATTTTGTCCGCAGTTTTATAATCTTTGTTCTTTCTTGCATTATTTCTTTCATCAATTTTTTGTTTGATTTCATCTTCAGAAATTTTTGATTTACTTTGTTTGAATTTATTCCAAGTATTTTTGCTTTCATTTAACAGACCAACAAAATTACATGCTGAAACAAATATTTCTTTATCTTTTATCGAACCATTTTGCGATTTTTCAAATAATTTATGAAGATTGGCAATATAACCTGGTGTATTTAAATCATCGTATAATGGAGAAAGATATTCGTCAGGAATTAAAACTTGTTTTTTAATCTCTGTATAATTTTCATACCACTTGTTGATTGTTTTTTCGCATTCATATAAAAGTTTTTCGTTCCAATCTAACGGTTGCTTATAATGAGTACTAATCAAAGCTAATCTTAATACTTGCCCGCTTAATTTATTTTTAAAATCACCAATTTTTAAAATATTACCCTGTGATTTTGACATTTTTTCACTTGAAATTGTTATAAATCCATTATGAATCCAGTAATTTGCAAATACTTCATTTTCATTGGCACATCTGGATTGTGCAATTTCATTTTCATGATGTGGAAAAATTAAATCTCTTCCTCCTCCATGAATATCAAATTTATTACCTAGAAATTTCTTAGACATAACTGAACATTCAAGATGCCAACCAGGTCTACCTTTTCCCCATGGAGATTCCCATGACGGTTCATTTTCTGTTGATGGTTTCCATAATACAAAATCAGCTGGATTTTTTTTATTCTCAGAAACCTCTACTCTTGCTCCAGCAATTAATTC
>Ga0208642_1001134_pt1 | contig 12794 bp, 9 predicted proteins | sample ETN02SmetaG_4_FD_185790 | JGI IMG/M metagenome (GOLD analysis project Ga0208642, IMG submission 185790) | Marine microbial and viral communities from oxygen minimum zone, Eastern Pacific Ocean - ETNP2014F10-02SV251 (SPAdes) (version 2) | ecosystem: Environmental > Aquatic > Marine > Oceanic ...
ACGTTAAGCGATAGATATCTTGGTGCAAATGAATCGTTTCAAGATTTGTTTGCAAGAGTTGCAAGCCATTATGCGGATGACAATATACATGCTCAGAGATTGTATAACTATATTAGTAATCTTTGGTTTATGCCGGCAACTCCAGTTTTGTCAAACGGAGGAACTAAAAGAGGACTTCCTATTTCTTGTTTTTTAAATGAAGCTTCTGATAGTTTGGGAGGTATTCTTGATTTGTGGAGTGAAAATGTTTGGCTAGCAGCAAAAGGTGGTGGTATAGGAAGTTATTGGGGAAACCTAAGATCAATAGGTGAAAAAATTGGAAGAGTAGGTAAGACCTCGGGGATAATTCCATTTATTAAAGTTATGGACTCATTAACTATGGCAATAAGCCAAGGTTCTTTAAGAAGAGGTTCTGCTGCTTGTTATCTTCCAATAGACCATCCTGAAATTGAAGAGTTTATAGAAATGAGAAGACCAACAGGAGGCGATCCTAATAGAAGATCATTAAATCTTCATCATGGTATTTTGGTTTCAGATGCGTTTATGAGAGCTGTAGAATTAGATGAACAGTGGGCATTAAAAAGCCCAAAAGATCAAGCAGTCCAATCAACTGTTTCAGCAAGAAATTTATGGATAAGATTATTAACTGCCAGAATAGAAACGGGTGAACCTTATATTGTATTTATAGATACCGTTAACAGAATGATACCTCAACATCATAAACTAGCAGGCTTGACTGTGAAGACCTCTAACTTATGTAGCGAAATAACTCTTCCAACGGGCATAGATAAAGATGGAAAAGATAGAACAGCAGTTTGTTGCTTATCATCTTTAAACTTAGAAAAATATGATGAATGGAAAGATGATGAAAATTTTATATCAGATGTGATGAAATTTTTAGACAATGTTTTAACAGACTTTATTGAAAAAGCTCCAGAATCTTTTAGCGATGCTACCTATGCCGCTTTTAGAGAAAGAAGTGTTGGACTTGGAGTAATGGGACTTCATTCGTATTTTCAGAAAAAAATGATTCCATTCGAGTCAGTAATGAGCAAAGTTTGGAATAAAAAAATATTTAAAAATATTCAAAAACAAGTTGATAAAGTTTCTCAAAACTTAGCGGAAGAAAGAGGACCCTGTCCTGATGCGGCTGATTATGGAATTAAAGAAAGATTTTCAAACAAAACTGCAATAGCACCAACTGCTTCGATATCAATTATTTGTGGAGGAACTTCTCCTGGAGTAGAACCGGTTGCTGCTAATAGCTATACACACAAAACACTCTCAGGATCTTTCAACGTAAGAAATAAATACCTTGAAAAAATACTAGAAAAACATGGAAAAAATGATGAAGATACCTGGTCAAGTATTACAACAAATCAAGGATCAGTTTCACATTTAGATTATTTATCAAAAGAGGAAAAAGATGTGTTTAAAACAGCATTTGAATTGGACCAAAGATGGATTGTTGATTTAGCAGCAGATCGAACACCACATATTTCACAAGCTCAATCAATTAATATATTTATTCCTGCAGATATTCATAAAAGAGATTTACACCAAATTCATTTTCAGGCATGGAAAAAAGGTCTTAAAAGCCTTTACTACTGTAGATCAAAATCTATTCAAAGAGCAGAAAATGTTAATGATGCAAAATTAACTGATGTTACAGCCAATGTTTATAAATCTAAACAACAACAAAACGAACAACCTGATTATGAAGAGTGTTTGTCATGCCAGTAATAGAAAAAATTAAAACTGAAATCAAAAAAGAAAAACAAAAAAAGATAATAACACCAAATAAAACAGGATTGTTGGTTGCAAATCCAGTATACAAACCTTTCCGTTATCCTTGGTGTTATGACGCATGGTTAACTCAACAAAGAATTCATTGGTTGCCCGAAGAAGTACCATTAGGTGATGATGTTAGGGATTGGCAAAAAAACTTATCAAAATCTGAAAAAAATCTATTAACTCAGATCTTTAGATTTTTTACTCAAGCTGATGTAGAAGTTAATAACTGTTATTTAAGACATTACACTACAGTATTTAAACCAACAGAAGTATTAATGATGTTAACGGCATTTGCTTCAATGGAAACAGTTCATATTGCAGCTTACTCTCACTTACTTGATACAATTGGAATGCCAGAGTCAGAATATTCAGCATTCATGAAGTATAAAGAAATGAAAGACAAATATGATTACATGCAAGGTTTTAATGTAAAGTCAAAAGAAGATATTGCAAAAACAGTAGCAGTGTTTAGTGCTTTTACAGAAGGTCTTCAATTATTTGCAAGCTTTGCAATACTACTTAACTTTCCTAGATTTAATAAAATGAAAGGAATGGGTCAGATTGTTACTTGGTCAGTAAGAGACGAAACATTGCATTGCAATTCAATGATAAGATTGTTCAAAGAATTTATTAAAGAAAATCCAGAAATTTGGACACCACAGCTTAAAAAAGAACTTTATGAAGCTTGCAGAACTATAGTTCATCATGAAGATGCTTTTATTGATTTGGCTTTTGAAATGGGTCCAATGCAAGGACTTACAGCAAAAGAAGTTAAAGACTATATAAGATTTATAGGAAATAGAAGATTGGCACAATTAGGTTTAGAACCAATTTATGAAATAGAAAAAAATCCTCTTACTTGGCTTGATACAATGTTAAACGCAGTTGAGCATATGAATTTCTTTGAAGGAAGAGCAACAGAATATTCAAAAGCATCAACCCAAGGCAATTGGACAGAAGCTTTTTCTTAAGATTTATCTTTGATTTAAAAGCACGACTTTTCTGTGCTTTTCACCTTTGTACTTGGCAAGTGGTCTAATCAATCTATTGGCTGCATGTTGCTCTATAATGTGGGCAGTCCATCCAGTAATCCTAGCTACAACAAAAATTGGAGTAAAAAAATCAATATCAAAACCCATTAAATGATAAGCCGGACCCGACGGAAAATCCATATTTGGATGAATATTTTTCTTTTTCAACATAACTTCTTCCAGAATTTTGTATATTTTATGAAGTTTTTTATCTTTTTTAATTTTGGCAACTTTTAAAAAATGTTTTTTCATTGTGGGAACCCTAGAATCTCCACTTTTATAGACCCTATGACCAAATCCCATAATAACTTCTTTATTTTTTATAGCATTGTTGATCCATTTTTTAGCTTTATCTGGTGATTTTATTTTACTCATTAATTCCATTACTTTTTCATTAGCCCCGCCATGCAAAGGGCCTTTTAAACTAGCAATAGCTCCTGTTACAGCACCATGCATATCAGACAAACTGCTTGTTATTGTTCTTGCAGTAAAGGTTGATACATTAAATCCATGTTCAGCATATAAAATTAATGATACATCGAAAGCTTGTACAATTTCTTTTTGCGGAACTTTACCAAAACACATGTAAAAAAAGTTTTGAGAAAAGGTAAGATTTTTTTTTGGTTTAATGATTTTTTTACCTTTACGAATTCTATAAAATGCACCTAATACAGTAGGTATTTTTGCGAATATTCTTAGCGCCTTTCTCATGTTGGCCTCAGGCGAATTGTCAGAAGTTTCTTTATCTTCTAAAGCCATTACGCTAACAGCAGTTCTCGCGACATCCATTGGATGAGATCGTTTTGGCATGTGTTCAATAATTTTAGTAAGATTTATTGAGATTCTTCTGTTTTCTCTTTCTTCAGTTTCAAATTTTTTTAATTCTAGAGTGTTAGGAAGATTGCCATGCCAAACAAGGAAAGCAACTTCTTCAAATCTACAATTTTCACAAAGATCTTGTACCGGATATCCTCTATAAGTTAATGAATTGATATCAGGCATTACTTTAGAAATAGTTGTTTCATCAACAACAATTCCTATTAAACCTTTTTTTACATCATCTTTTTTTTCATCATTACTCATTATTCGTGACCATCTAGGAATTATATTTTTCATATTTAACTAAGTTTTTTTTTGCCATCACCCATTATTCGTGTCCGTCTGTATTAAAATTATAAATTTTTTCATCTAACGAATTATATTTTTCATATTCTACTAATTCATATAATCTTTTTCTAGTTTGCATTTTATCAATAATGTTGTTTTGATGTCCATCGTCAAAAATGACACGTAAACCTTCTTCAACACTTTTCATAGCCAATCTTTGAGTAGTTACAGGATAAATAACAATATTATATCCAAGATTTTCAAGATCTTTGTAATTAAGCAATTTTGATTTTCCAAATTCAGTCATATTTGCCAACAAGTAACTATTTAATGATTTTCTAACTTTTTCAAATTCAGTTTCATCTTTTAACGCTTCAGGAAAAATTATTTCAGCGCCAGCATCTATATATGCTTTGCATCTTTCAATCATTTTATCCAATCCCTCAACACTCTTTGCATCAGATCTTGCTATAATTTTAAAATTTTTATTTTTTTTAGAATTTACACATTCTTTAATTTTATTAACCATAGCATCTTTTGAAATGAGTTCTTTATTATCTAAATGACCACATCTCTTTTGTTCGATTTGATCTTCTATATGTACAGCAGAAATTCCAAAATTTTCAAAAGTTTCTACGGTTTCTTTGCAAGATTTAAAACCAGTATCTATATCTACAATTGTTGGAAGATTTGTTACTCTAGCTATTTGACTTGATCTATTACTAACATCTTTAAGTGTTGTTAATCCAATATCAGGATACCCTAAATCATTTGACATAACGCCTCCTGAAACATAAACAGCATCATATCCAATTTCTTCAATAACTTTTGCTGTTAAAGGATTATAAGCACCAGGAACTCTTAAAATTTTATTCGATTTTAATTTATTTTCTAAGTCAATTCTTTTTTCTTCTGGATTTTTTTTAACAAAATGCACTTAAAAAATTCCTTTTTTATTATTTTTCTTTAAATACTTTTTACTGACTTCTATATTTAATTTTGTTAATTGACCTTTTTTAAGTTTTTTTAAATTTTGAACAGTTTTAATAAATCTTAAACTCTCTTTATGAGAAATAATTTTATCAGTAAGAGTTTTAAATTTTTTTATATAATCATTTCTTTTAAATGGTCTTGAACCATAAGGGTGAGCATCAGCTCTTTCAAGTTGTTCAGATATTTTTTTTCCACTTTTCATGGTTACTACAACTTTAGCTCCAAAAGATTTATTTTTAGGATTTGGATCGTGATATTTTCTAGTCCATTTTTTATCTTCATGAGTTTTAATACTGTGCCAAATTTTAATTGTGCTTTTCCTATTAGCTCTAGTTTTAGTATATGATTTAACATGATGCCAATCAGAGTCTTCTAAGGCTACAGCAAAAATATACATAATTGAATGATCTAGAGTTTCTCTACTTGCTTTTGGATCCATTTTTTGAGGATCATTTGCTCCAGTTCCAATAACATAATGAGTGTGATGACTGGTATAGATATCAATTTTTTTAATATTATTTAAATTAGGAATTTTTTTATTAAGTTTTTTAGCAATATCAATTAATGCTTGAGCTTGATACTCAGCAGAATATTCTTTGGTATAAGTTTCAAGTATTGCTTTTTTTTGTTCTTTTTTCTTAGGAAGGGGAACAGTATATTTTGCATTTTTTCCATCTAAAATTCTTGCAATAACACTATCTTCTCCTTCATAAATTGGACTAGGTGCTCCTTCACCTCTCATAGCGCGATCAACTGCTTCAATGGCAAGCTTACCAGCGTGCGCTGGAGCATAAGCTTTCCAACTGGAAATTTCTCCTTTTCTAGATTGTCTTGTAGAAACGGTAACATGTAAAGCTTGTTGAATTGCTTGATATATAGTTTCTGTATTTAGTTTAAGCATAGATCCTATTCCTGCAGCAACACTTGGACCTAAATGAGCTATGTGATCCACTTTATGTTTATGAAGACATATTCCTTTGACTAAATTAACTTGCACTTCATAAGCTGTAATAATACCTCTTAATAAATCTAAACCACTTTTATTTAATTGTTGAGCAACAGCTAATAGAGGTGGGATATTATCTCCAGGATGACTATAATCAGCCGCTAAAAATGTATCATGAAAATCTAGTTCTCTAACAGCAGTCCCATTAGCCCAAGCTGCCCACTCACTATCAAATTTTATTTTTGAATTAATACCAAATAAAGTTGCCCCACCTTTTTTCCTATGAGCTTTGGCCATTTCTCTGGCAGAAATTACCGTATTTCTATTTAACGAAGCTATAGCAACAGCAGCATTATCTATAATTCTATTAATTACCATTTCAATAGAGTCTTTGTTAAGTTTTTCATTATCACTTGATATTTCTGCAATTTTCCAAGCAAGTTGTTTTTTTTTACTCAACTTAATTTTAGAAGGATAAACTCTAACTTTATGATTAATCATACTATCTATATTTATTAAATTTTAATACCTTAGGATAAAATTTAATCAAGTTTAATGATTTAAGTATTTGTTGACTATTACTTCAATATCAACAAAATCTTTAATCAAATAATCGTGATTTATTTCTGAAACTTTTTTTTCAGTATATCCATTCTCTAACAGTATAAACGGAATACCTGCGGCTTTTGAAGATTCTGCATCAGTTTCACTATCTCCTATCATTAAGCTTTTATTTATATCTCCTTGCATAATTTCAATTACATTTGTTAAATGTCTTGGATCAGGTTTACAATAATCAAAGGTATTGCTTCCAGCTACATATTCAAAATAATCATAAATTTTTATTTGCCTTAATAAATCTACAGCAAGGTATTCTTGTTTATTAGTACAGACACCCATAGATATATTATTTTTTTTTGCCCAATTTAAAAATTCTAAAACTCCATTAACAAGTTTACTTTCAACAGCTATATTTTTTCCATAAAAGTCAATAAACTCATTAACCATTTCTTTTTTAATTCCTTGATCATTTATTTGGCCAAACTCTTTTTTTGCTTGTCCCCAGACAGATCTTCCAATTAATGAAGCTGCACCTTTTCCAACTAGTTTTCTAATATCATCAGTAGATTTTGTTTCATAACCAAATCTTTTCATAACATGATTATGGGCATTCATTAAATCTGGAGCAGTATCAATAAGCGTTCCATCAAGATCGAATAAAATTGTTAATTTTTGAACCATTAATAAAGTATTATTAAGAAATAATTTGTGAGTTAATATAAAGTAATACCCAAATATATATAAATATCAAATGAAAGAAAAAAAATTAGAAAAATTTCAAAATAAGCTTAGAAATAATTTTATAAAAAAAGGTGTAAAAATGATAGCACCTGAAACAGTTTTTTTTTCAAATGATACAAAAATAGGAAAAAAAGTAGTTATAGAACCTTATGTGGTAATTTCTAAAAATGTAAAAATTGGGAACAATGTAACCGTTTCATCTTTTTCTCATTTAGAAGGAGTTAAAATTAACAACAATGTTAACATTGGCCCTTATGCCAGAATTAGACCGGGAGTAATTATTAAATCTGGTTCAAAAATTGGTAATTTTGTTGAAGTTAAAAAAAGTACAATTGGAAAAAATTCGAAAGTTAATCATCTTTCTTATATTGGAGATGCAAACATAGGCAAAAATGTAAATATTGGAGCAGGAACAATTACTTGTAATTATGATGGAGTTAAAAAAAATAAAACAAAGATAAAAGATAAAGTTTTTATTGGTTCAAACTCATCTTTAGTGGCTCCAATTACAATTAATGAAAGCAGTATTGTTGGAGCAGGATCGGTTATTACTAAAAATGTTAAAAAAAAATCTCTTGCACTAACAAGATCCAAACAAACTGAAACAAAAAACTATAAGAGAAAATAAATGTGTGGAATAGTCGGAATTACAAGCAATAAAGAAGTAACAACTAGAATAATTAATTCGCTGAAAAAATTAGAATATAGAGGATACGATTCAGCGGGAATAGCAACTCTTAAAGATGGTTTTATCAATGAGGTTAAGAGCGAAGGAAGAGTAGAAGTATTAGAGAAAAATATTTCAAATACTAATTTGCAAGGTGAAATTGGAATTGGTCATGTGAGATGGGCTACGCATGGTAAACCTAGTACTATAAATGCACATCCACATTCATCCGAAACAGTTTCAGTGGTTCATAATGGCATTATAGAAAATTCAACAATATTAAAAAAAGTTTTGGAAAAAAAAGGACATAAGTTTAAATCACAGACGGATACGGAGGTAATTGCACATTTAGTTACCGATTATTTAAAAAAAAATAATTTAAAAGATGCAATTATAAAAGTTTTAAATAAATTACATGGAAGTTTTGCATTAGGAATTATATTCAAAGATTATCCTGACTTGATTGTTGGCGCAAGAAGAGGCTCACCTCTAGCTGTAGGATATGGGCCAAATGAAAATTACCTTGGTTCAGATTCTTATGCTTTAAAATCTATGACAAATAAAGTTTCTTATCTTAATGACGGTGAATTTTGTTTAATTAAGAAAAATCAAGTTGAGTTTTTCGATACAAAAGGAAACAAAGTAAATAAAAAAATATTAAATTCATCTCAAGATAATCAAAATTATGACAAAGGTGACTACAAACATTTTATGGCAAAAGAAATAGACGAACAACCAATTACAATAAAAAATTGTGTAAATGAATATGTGGATAAAATAAATAGACAAATAAATATTTTTAATTTTCCTTGGAAAATTAATCAAATATCATCGATTGTTTTAATAGGATGTGGAACAGCATATCATTCTTGTTTAGTAGCCAAATACTGGTTCGAAGAATATACATCTCTGGATGTGACTATAGATATAGCTTCTGAATTTAGATATCGAAAACTTAAATTTAAAGCTGATTGTTTATATGTTTTTGTATCGCAATCAGGCGAAACCGCAGACACCTATGCAGCTTTAGATATATGCAATAAAAATAAAATGAAGACATGTTCAATAGTTAATGTTGTGGAAAGTTCAATTGCTAGAGATTCTGATATTGTTTTACCAATACACTGCGGACCAGAGATAGGAGTTGCCTCTACCAAAGCTTTTTTAGGTCAAATGTTAGTCTTGTACATGCTATGTTTAAAATTATCTTTTGATCAAAAAATAACCAGTAAAAAAAATTATCAAGAAAAAATTAAAAATTTACTTTCTTTATCAAATTTATGTAAAAAAACTCTATTAACTGATAGCAAAATTCAAAAAATAAGCAGAGTATTCATTGAAGCAAAAGGTTCAATGTTTTTAGGTAGAGGTTATTCATTTCCTATAGCATTGGAAGGAGCTCTAAAATTAAAAGAACTTGCCTACGTTCATGCAGAAGGATACCCAGCAGGTGAAATGAAACATGGTCCATTAGCATTGATCGAAGAAGGCATGCCAGTGGTCGTTCTTGCCCCTAGAGATGATTATTATAAGAAAACAATTTCTAATATGCAGGAAGTAATTGCCAGAGGTGCTAAAGTTTTGTTAATAACAAATAAAAGCAAGGATGAAATTCAATCTGAAAATATTTGGGAAACTATAGAAGTTGAAAATTTATCTGATGATCTTCTTCCTTTTTTAACAACAATACCTCTTCAAAAATTAGCCTATTATTCTGCTTTACAAAAAGGCTACGATATAGATAAACCTAGAAATTTAGCAAAATCAGTTACTGTTGAATAATAAATAAACTCTGCTAAAACACCTTCAGGTTGAAATGAAAAAATGGAAAATAAATAGTTGGAGAAATTATCCAGCAAAACACATTCCTGCTTATAAGGATGAAAAAGAACTTAATATGGTTCTTGGAAAAATAAAAAAATTCCCACCCTTAGTATTTGCGGGAGAAACTAGACACTTAAAACAACAACTTGCAGAAGTTCTTGATGGAAAAGCTTTTTTACTCCAAGGAGGTGATTGCGCGGAAAGTTTTGCAGAATTTAATCCAGATAACATAAGAGATTATTTTAAAGTAATTTTGCAAATGTCTTTAATTTTAACTTATTCAGCTTCTTTGCCGGTTGTAAAGCTTGGAAGAATTGCTGGACAATTTTCAAAACCAAGAAGCGCACCAACAGAAAAACAAGGTGATAAAGAATTACCAAGTTATTTAGGAGATAATATAAATGGTATTGAATTTACTGAAAAATCTAGAAAACCTGATCCTAAAAGATTATTTAAAGCCTATTCACAATCCGCTTCTACTTTAAATTTATTAAGAGCTTTTTGTCATGGTGGATTTGCTGATTTACAAAAAGTTCACCTTTGGAATTCAAGCTATATAAAAAAAAGTCCACAAGCAAAAAAATTCAAAGAATTAGAAGACAAAATATCTGATGCTCTGGCATTTATGGAAGCATGTGGAATAAATTCTGACTTTAATAGAAGACTTAAGACTGTAAATTTTTGGACATCACACGAAGCTCTATTGCTTCCTTTTGAAGAAAGCATGACTAGAGTTGATTCAATTACTGGAGAGTATCACGATACATCAGCTCATTTTGTTTGGATAGGTGATAGAACAAGACAATTAGATGGCGGACATGTAGAATTTTGCAGAGGAATAGAAAATCCTATTGGCATTAAATGTGGACCAACGTCTAAACCTGACGAAATTGCAAAAATTTGTAATGTAATAAACCCTAATAATGAAAAAGGGAAAATAACTTTAATTTCAAGATTTGGTCATGAAAATGTAGAAAAATTATTACCAAAGCTAATAAGAACAATTAAAAAAGAAGGTTTAGATGTTATTTGGTCATGCGATCCTATGCATGGTAATACAATTAAGTCTACAACTGGGTTTAAAACAAGACCATTTAATAACGTTCTAAAAGAAGTTAAAAATGTTTTTGGCGTTCACCAAAGCGAAGGATCTTACGCTGGTGGATTACATATAGAAATGACAGGTCAAAATGTTACAGAATGCACAGGTGGTACTCAAAAAATTTCTGATAAAGACTTATCTAGCAGATATAGAACTCATTGTGATCCAAGATTAAATGCCAATCAAGCTTTAGAACTTGCTTTTATGATCTCTGACGAGATTAAAAAGAATTCCATTTACGCAAGAAGTGGAATTAAAGCGGCTTCTTAAACGTTTATAAAAGAAATCCTTTAACGTATATTTGATTTATGGAAGTAAGTAAAAAAATTGTTTTTATAAAAGATTGGATATTGAATTATGTAAATTCAATGCAAAAAAAATCAGATTCTTTAGTCATAGGAATATCTGGCGGAATAGATTCTTCTGTATCGAGCACTTTGTGTGCAATGACAGGAATAAAAACAATAGTCTTAACAATGCCAATTAAACAAAAAACTGATCAGCACAATTTAAGTCTAAAACACCAAAAATGGTTAAAAGATAAATTTGATAATGTAGAAGGATATACAATCTCATTAGATGAATTGTTTAATTCATTTAAATCTTCATTATCAAAATTTGATAATGATCATGGTATGGCGAATTCGAGAGCTAGATTAAGAATGTCTACTTTATATCAAGTTGCTTCAGCAAATAATGGTATTGTTGTAGGAACTGGAAATAAAATAGAAGACTTTGGAGTAGGTTTTTTTACAAAATATGGAGATGGCGGAGTGGATATTTCTCCTATTGCAGATTGTAATAAATCAGAAGTATGGGAGTTAGGAAAACAATTAAATATATTAAATGAAATCATAGAAGCCGCACCAACCGATGGTTTATGGGAAGATGGAAGAACTGACGAAGGTCAGTTAGGATTGTCTTATAAAGAGTTAGAAGAAGCTATGAATAATGAAAGTTCTATCAATAGAGAAAAATATTTAAATTTAAGAAAAGCAAATTCACACAAAATGGAAGCTATTCCTGTTTGTAAAATTCCAAAATAATATGAATAAAGATATTTATTTAACTAATAGCCTCGGCAACAAGAAAGATAAATTTATACCAATAATTGAAAATAAAATTGGCATGTATGTTTGTGGACCAACCGTTTATGACGATCCTCACATTGGTAATGCTAGACCATTAGTTGTATTTGATATTCTTTACAAAGTTTTAAAATGTAGATTTGGAAAAAATAAAGTTACTTATGTAAGAAACATTACAGATATAGATGATAAAATTATTAAATCATCTTTAGAAAAAAAAATACCAACTAAAGAACTTACTGAAAAAATTACAAATAATTTTCATGATGATTGTGAATATTTGTTTTGCGAGAAACCTTCTTATGAACCAAAAGCAACAGAAAATATTTCATTAATGATTGATATGATAAATAAATTAATTCAAAATGGATATGCATACCTAAATAACGAACATGTTTATTTTGAGGTAAAAAAATTTCAAGATTATGGAAAACTTTCCAATAAAAATCTAGAAGAATTAATAGCTGGCTCACGAGTTGAAATTTCTGAAAATAAAAATAATCCTGAAGATTTTGTTTTATGGAAACCTTCAAAAGATAACGAGCCCTACTGGGAATCTCCATGGGGAAAAGGTAGACCAGGCTGGCATTTAGAATGTTCAGTGATGTCAAAAAAATACTTAGGTGATAAATTTGATATTCATGGAGGTGGTAGAGATTTAATTTTTCCTCATCATGAAAATGAAATAGCCCAATCAAGATGCGCTAATGAAAGCGAAATTTTTGCAAATTATTGGATTCATAATGGATTTATAACTATGTCGAATGAAAAGATGGCAAAATCGCAAAGAAATATTTTAAAAATTAATGATTTAAAAAAAAATATTAATGGGCAAGTACTAAGACTGGCGTTAATAAGTACACATTATAAACAAGCATTGGATTGGAATGATAGACTAATAAAAGAATGCCAAAATACTATAAATAAATGGTATGAAAGT
>Ga0208642_1001144_pt1 | contig 12724 bp, 9 predicted proteins | sample ETN02SmetaG_4_FD_185790 | JGI IMG/M metagenome (GOLD analysis project Ga0208642, IMG submission 185790) | Marine microbial and viral communities from oxygen minimum zone, Eastern Pacific Ocean - ETNP2014F10-02SV251 (SPAdes) (version 2) | ecosystem: Environmental > Aquatic > Marine > Oceanic ...
ACACCTGCAGATTCCAGCACGTCGTAGTAAAGGAGAAAGACAGGCAGAAGCATAGCCACCAGTAATATGAGCACATAGTTTATTGGGAGATCATGCTCTTTCCTGTCCACAACGGCGCCGGACTTAGCTTCTTTCAGCGCATCCAGGCTCGCCTTGATCCCTTCCACCAGTGGCTTCATCAGTTTAATGAGAGACCAGACACCACCCACCACCATGGCGCCTACTCCAAGGTATCGGATCCGGGTGTTCCAAATATTCCAGGCGGCTTCCATGGGGTCACCTTCAAAACCGTAAACGGCAGAATAGATGGGAATAGCGAAAGCCCAGGAGATGAGTCCGCCGCCAAAAACAAGAATAGAGATGTTTCTTCCGACGATATATCCCACAGAGACCAGAGCCGGGGAGAGGTCCGTACCGATGCCGAATATGGCGCCGCCCATTGTGCGGGCACCTTCAACAGCGGCGTGCCACATGGAGAATCCCTGCTGGCAAATTTTCATGGCACCACCCACAACGGCAGAGATACCGATAGTCATAATACCCGCCGTCGATTGGGTCGTGGCGGCGGACTTAGCCTCGTCACCCGCTTTCAGCACTTCCGCCGTGGCAATCCCCTCGGGGTAGAGGAGTTTCGCCTGGACAATGAGTGCTCGGCGGAGAGGGACAGTAAAGAGAACGCCAATGAGCCCACCGATGGCTGAAATCTTGGCCACTTCCACATAGTCAAACGCGGTCCAGTAGCCCATGAGGACAAGGGCGGGAATGGTAAAAATAACGCCCGCTGCCAGCGATTCGCCGGCTGAGGCGGCTGTCTGGACTATGTTATTTTCCAGAATGTTCGAATTTTTGAAAAAGCGGAGTACCCCCATGGAAATAACGGCGGCAGGAATGGAGGCAGAGACGGTCATACCGGCGAAGAGACCGAGGTAAGCATTGGCGCCAGCCAGAACGGCAGATAGCAAAACACCCAAAACGATGGCTTTGACTGTAATTTCAGGGAATGAATTCTCTCCGTTGGTCATATTATATGCTCCTTGGAATTGCCGTAAAAGGTAGAGAGAGAAAGGTGATCTTTGCAAGGAGTAGGGGAACCCTTGAATAAGACAGGCCGCCGGGTGTAATTTCTCATTGTAACAAGGGGTGCTTTCTCCCAGATGAGATCTGGTGAAGGCTGAGAGAAACCCTTTGAACCTGATCTGGGTAATACCAGCGAAGGGAGAAAAATGAGAAACTTAATCCTATTTACCCTCCGATCGCTGAGGGTTTTCTTTTTTGCGGTTATTCCGCTTGCCCTTGCTGCGCAGGTGCCTGACATAACCGTCACTGGAATTGTGCTTAACGGTATCACCGGCGAGCCGCTCACCGGGGCCAACGTTGTGGCAGTGGGAACCGGCACGGTGACAGACGCCCGGGGTCAGTTTTCCCTATTACTACCGCCAGGTTCGATAGTGGAAATATCTCACATAGGTTTTGCTCCTGTCACCGTTTCCGCGGTGGGGGAGCCAATAATCGCCCGGCTCATGCCTACAGTACTTCGGGGAGAGGAGGTGGTGGTAACCGCCGGACTGACGGAAGAGTTGCTTCAGAGTGTGTCGTCCAGCGTGGCCGTTGTGGGACGGGCCCAATTGGTGAAACTGGATGAGAACCATCTGCAGGGGGTAGTGGAATCGATCTCCAACGTTCATTATGCCGGCGGCACGTCCCGTCCCCGCTATTTCCAGATCCGGGGGATGGGTGAGCGGAGCCACTACGCCGGTGAGGGACCGCCCAACTTTTCTGTGGGTTTTGTTATGGATGACGTTGATTTGAGCGGCCTGGGAATGGCTGCCCTGGCCTACGATCTGGATCAGGTGGAAGTGTACCGGGGGCCTCAGTCTGCCGTTTTCGGCCCCAACGCCTTGGCGGGGTTAATCGCCCTCAGGTCGGCGGACCCGGGAAACGAGTTTACGGTGACGGCCCGATCGGGCTTAGGTATACACGAGATCAACCGACGGGGAGCAGCAGTGGGGGGACCCCTGGGAAAAAACCTAGCATACCGGCTCTCCTACCATTCTGGGTACGGGAACGGATTCAGGGAAAATATTGCCAGGAGCTCTTTTACCACCAATGAACGGGATGAAAGAATAATGCGGGCGAAAGTGAGGTTTACACCATCACCCCGGCTATATTTTCTGGGGACCTTTTTCAGGACGGTCCTGGACAATGGATACGACGCCTGGGCACCGGACAACAACATACTGCTGAACACCTATTCTGATGACAAGGGTGAGGACAGCCAGAGTACGGACGCTGCTTCCCTTCGTTCCAAGATGTTGCTGACGGAGCGGATCACCCTAACCTCCATAACGGCCTACTCGGAGACGGACCTGACCCACAGCTACGACGGAGACTGGGGGAACGATGAATTCTGGGCGGCTGATCCCTACGATTTTAACGCCTTTCGAGAGGGGTGGCAGTACAAGTTTTTCGATAGTAACTATCGGCACCGGGCAACGGTGACCCAGGAGTTCCGTGTCGCCCTCGGTGGATGGGTGGCCGGTGTTTACGGCAAAGCGATGAACGAGAAGGACGATGCCACTGGGTACCTTTACGGAGGTGATGCCACGGAGATGACAAGCGATTACGATTTTTCCGTCACCGCCGGATACGGCCAGCTTCAACTACCCGTGGGAGACCGGATGATGGTGAAGGGAAATATCCGGGTAGAGACCAATGCCATCCGTTACGACGGCACTGCGGCGGGGTACGATATCAGGGGCCAGTTCGTTACTCTGGACCCGGTGAATTACAATACAGACCACACTCTGGTAGGCGGGAAAGGGTCGGTTCATTATAAGCTGAATCCCAACGCAACTGTTTTCGGGGCGGTGGCCCGGGGATACAAGACCGGCGGTGTAAACCAGCACCCGTATCTTGCCGAGTCCAACAGGCTATACGATCCGGAGTATATTCTGAACGCCGAAGTGGGTTACCGACTGGCAGGAGAGCAATTCACTTTCAGCTCCGTCCTTTTCGCCGCCAGGCGGACAGACCAGCAGGTTTCCATCTCCAGCCAGCAAAAGGAGGGGGATCCCAACAGTTTTTTCTATTACACAGCCAACGCCACCACGGGGGCCCTTCTGGGGAGTGAACTGGACGGAAAATTTCAACTGGGGGACAGATATTCTCTGTCAGCTTCGCTGGGACTTCTCTCTACGTACATTGACCCGTTCACCTTTGAGGAATCGGGAGGAAACATCACTTTGGGAGGCCGCGGGGCTGCCCATGCACCGGGTTATTCATACAGCCTGGCGTTCGACACCGGCCGGCCGTTCGGGCTATTTACACACCTGGAGATGATCGGGAAGGATGAGTTCTACTATTCTGACAGCCACAACCAACTCTCCATTGCCTACCAGCTGGTGAACGCTCATGTGGGGTACCGCCGGGGGCCGTGGTCGGTGAAAATGTGGGGGCGGAATATCTTAGACGAGCGGTACGCCGTCCGCGGTTTCTACTTTGGGCTGGAGCCGCCGGACTATGAGGATAAGCTATACGTCAGCTGGGGCGACCCGCGCCACTTTGGATTGACTCTAGAATTCAACTTCTGAGGCGTCAGCAGGTGGTGTGGATAAGACCGCCTACCTGTTCGTCCTCACAGAGATTATTGTATTTTTTAACACTCTCTTCCGTCTGGAGCTGATAGATGGTGATACCTGCCTTTTCCAGGCTGGCCACCGTCTCAGGCATTGTTTTCAGCCGCTTATACATACCGCGGGAGAGGACAACGGTACGAGCACCGGCGTCAATGATTTCCTGAACATCGGCAGGTTGGATTCCCGGTGAGTGGCGGGTCCCTGTTTCTTGCCAGTTCCATTCCCTGGTACCGCCGGGGAACAGCTTTACATCCCTGAAAGTACCGAACCCATCCACCTCAATGGAACCCCACTTAAGGAAAGTGATCCGGGGTGAGGTCACTTTTCCAGTTTCAGTTTCTTCAGTTTCGGGGCGATGACGTACTGGCAGTAGGAAGCGGTGCGGTTATTGTTGTAATAATCCTGATGGTAGTTCTCCGCTTGGTAAAAAACATCCAGTGCCTCAATCTTTGTAACGATGGGATCCTTGTACAGTTTTGATTCACCAGCTGTCTTCAGGGATGTTTCGGCGGTCTTTCGCTGCTGTTCATCATGGGTGAAGATAGCTGACCGGTACTGGGTCCCTACGTCTCCACCTTGCCGGTTCAGGGTGGTGGGGTCGTGGGCTTTCCAGAAGACGTCCAGGATCTCGTCGTAGGAGATCTTTGTTGGATCAAAGGTGATCTGAGCCACTTCGGCGTGGCCGGTGTTGCCGCTGCTGACTGCCTCATAAGAGGGGTCTTTTACATGGCCGCCGGCGTACCCGGCTACCACATCCACCACACCGTCAATTCGCTCGAACACAGCTTCCACGCACCAGAAACATCCGGCACCCAGAGTTGTTTTCTCATATTTATCCATTTTCTTATCTCCGGCAGTTAGAGTCATTGAAATTATGAGGCAAGTGACTATTGGTTTCATTTAGGAAAGTATGATTTAACCTCTTTTTCTGTCAGGCGCTGGTAACGGTCCAGAATTCCCTTCTCCCTCATGAGTTTTTCAATGCCTTTTATATCCATAGGTACAAAATCTGACACAATTTCTGCACCATTTTCGGTGATTACAATGAGATCTTCCAACCGGATATAAATGTTTTCTTCTGGAACCCGCAGTGCAGGTTCTATAGTGAAAACCATTCCCGGGAGAAGTTTTTTTGAATGATCACCCACATCATGGGTCGCCATGCCGACGCCGTGCCCCAGACTGGCATAATCCCGGTTGCTGGAGCGGGTATAATTCTCAACAAAAGCCTCGGCGGCCTTGCGATGATGTTCCTGGTTGAATTTGGCCGATTTGAGAACAGCTTCCATCTCTTTTACAGCTTTTTTTCGTACTTCCACCGGTGCCACATTGGGGCGGATATTGTCCAATATGGCGCGGTAGCATTTTACATAAAACCCATAGAGCTGGGCCTGTTCTTCAGAGAATTTTCCATCCACGGGCCACATTCGCGTAATATCACTCATGTAGTAACTGTAGTCTGGTGAATAGTCCATCAACAGTAAATCACCCTTTTTCAGCTGATCCTGCTTGCTGTGGTAGTGAGGCATGTAGGCATTTGTGCCGTTGGCAATGAGGGAATAGTAAGCATCTCCCTGGGAGCCATTGATGTAGTAGATATATTTTGCGAGGCCGTCCAGTTCATACTCATAGATCCCCGGTTTAGTAGAGCGCATGCCCTCCATCAGTGCAAGGCATGAGAGGACAGTAGCCTTCTTGATCACTTCTATTTCAGCTTCACTCTTGATCAACCGAAGCTGATCCAAAATGGGTGTCAGGTCCCTGATCTCCGATCCCGCCATATGGGTCGATATATTCTGGATGAAATCCTTGTAGCGGGGAATGGTATGGTCCCAGGGATCGTTCTGAATATCGCCATCGTAGCGTAGGAGCAGATCGCGGCTTTCGGCATGCCTTTCCGGTGGTGACTGATAAAGATAGACAACCGGTTTCTTACGCATTCGCATCCGCCACAGGTGTTCACCCATATCTTCAGTGGAGTAGACATGGTCAACGCCGTTCAGTGCCTGGACCGCCTCCGTATCTTCCGCCGAAAGAAGAGGACCTTCGCCCCGTTCCCGGCGGTCATTATTATGGGGCAGGTAGAGGGAGGATTCACCAGATTCACCCTTGATCAACAGATAGGCGTGAGGCGTCTCGATCCCGGTGAGGTAGAAAAATTCATTATATTGACGAAATTTGACATAACCGGTTTCAGTAGGTGCTCCCTGTAATACAGCAATTGATCCCGGCTCCATCTCCCGGGCCAGTCTGCTGCGCCGGTCCTTGAATTCTTCTGCTGAAAAATATCCTTCAGCCGAAAGAATGTTTAATGAGACTGTGAAAAGGATCAGGATTTTTACTCGCATAGTTACCTCAATAAATGAAACAGCCCCCGCAACATTGCGGGGGCTGTTTGGTTAACGGTTGGTTTTACCACTAAATCCTATGGGCGGTTATTTAAACGGTTCGGTGACAACGTCCGATCCAGCATTTTTTTTCGATTCAGCTACGATGCGCTCCACCTCGCGCATGAGGTTATCATTCTCGAAAACAACACCATCCTTGATAGTGTGAACAATCCCCTCTGACCGGTACATCTGTTTGCTGTCCGGGTCCATCATGATGGCGCCGAAGGGGTAGAGGTAGCGGAAATTTTCGGCAGGACTGCCGTCCACTACCAGGATGTCAGCTATATATCCTTTCTGGACCATACCGAGTTTCGGTTCGAGAATGGTCTGAGCGCTGTTATAGGTGGCACTGCGCAATATTTCCAGCGGGTGCATGCCCGACTCCAGGACAAGCTGCAGTTCCCTGATGTTGCCGAATCCGCCGGTGGACCACTGGTAGTTGTCATCAGTTCCGTAGGCAACCCGGCCGCCCCGTTTGTTGAATTCGAAAATGAGGTCTCCCCACAGGTCATACATGTAGTGCCAGCGGTATTCGTCCAGGGATGTCCAGTTATACTGGAACGAGGCGTGATTTTCGGGGTTGGGGAGGTGCATTTCCCACAGCGCCTGGTGGGTATATTTCTCGTGCCACGGAAGGCCGTGAGCACGGACGATATCCCTGTTGGCTTCGTAGGTGGCCCTGTTGGGCTGCATAGTGACACCGTAATAGACCAGTGAATCGACAACATCATTCAGCAGGCGGTGGCGCGTTTCGGGATTTTCCCCGGCCTCGATCCACACCTGGGCCGCTTCCCGGAACCGGATATTCTCATCCCGGTAGTTATAATTGACGGGATAATTCTGCACCTGCCGGTTCAGGGCCGATTCGGCATAGCCGTAGTGGTGCACAATCATGGTAACACCGAGGCGTGCCGCATCCAAAGCGTTGACCTGGGATGTAGAGGAAGGCTGAATATGTACAGCCGTAATTCCGCCAGCGGCCTCGATGGATTTTGCAGCAGCGCCGAACATGACGGGGTTCCAGCAGAGGCCGTTCAGGTAAACCTGGCGAACACCGTTCCGGATCATCGTTTTGGCCACCCTGTCGGCATTTTCGGGATTCATGAGAAAATCGTTATCGAAATCAGTTTTACTACCCCATGAGTAGATAGGGAAAAGCCGCGGCGCGATAATTTCATTATTCCGTTCAGGTTCCAGCTGATCCTGCACCCGGTTCTGTTCGGCGGGACCGATGGAGGTGACACCGGTAGCGAGCTGGAGGTAATAGATGTAGTCCAGCGGCAGGTCTTCACTGCGGAGGTGAAGGTGAAGGTTGAGCATTCCGGGCATGACGAAAAGGTTGTTACCTGATATAACGCGATCCCCTTTCATCCTGGTCGGTTCATCGGGGTTGTGCCCCCGCATTTCAGAAATGACGTTACCTGTGACGAGTATATCGTAAGGTCCCGTAGCGGGGCCGCCGTGACCGGGGATCACCATAACATTGCGGATAACCAGCCGCTTGTAGGGGCCGGTGCCGAGATCGCCGAAATCGACCATCTTCTTGGGAACCGGTTTATACTCCACTTTTTCCAGCTGGGAGAAAAGGGGAGAGGTTAAAAGAAGAGTAACAGCCAGGAAGGTTCGAAGATTAAAAATTGTTTTCATCTGTGTCTCCTTCACGATTCTGAGATATTAATGAAACGGAGTTGTCCGTTCTCTGTCAAATATTACCCCACGTTAATTCGGTAACTCAAAGTTCACTCTTTGATGCGTCATAAACAAGCTTTCCACCGATATAGGTCTGTTCCACGGCAGTCTTTCTGATCGCTCCAGCGGGAACGGTGAAAATATCCTGGGAGAGGATGACAAAGTCAGCCAGCATACCCGCCTCCAGTGTCCCTTTCATATTTTCTTCAAAAGTGAGGAAAGCGCCGTTGCGGGTGTAACCTATAACGGCCTCTTCCATGGAGAGGCGTTCCCCGGGCCCGAAAATACGGCCTGTCTTACCCATACGGGTGACGGAGGAGTGGAGCCCCTGGAAGGGGCCGGTGGGGAGAATGTCGCTGCCGAGGGCGACAAAAATGCTGTAGTCCATGGGTGTCCGGAGGGGGTTGTTGAGCTCCAGCCTGTCACCATCCAGGTTCTCCATATAGCGGCTGTCCAGTGTCCAGGTGAAATTGGGCTGCTGGGCGATGTGGATACCGTACATGGCCATGAGGCGGTAGGTGTCCGCCGGCGGTGAGACGGTGAAATGGTTCAGGTAGTGGCGGTGGTCGCCCCGGGGCCATTTTTCCAGCGCCGCCACGAACATTTCCACGGTCAATTTAATAGCAGCATCGCCAATGGCGTGGAAACCGAGCTGCCATCCCGTTTCGTGGGCGTCGAAGATGATGGTGTTCAGTTCCTCTTCGGAATAGTTCATTTTGCCCCGGTACGTTTCGCGCCCTTTGTAGGGGGCAATGGTGTAGGCAGCGGGGCCCGTAAAGCCTCCGTCGGCCAGGATCTTGATGGCGCCTACCCGGAGGCGGTAGTCACCCTGCCCCGTCATTAGTCCTGACACTTCCATCTCTTTTCTGCCAGCCCAACGGATCTGGACAGTGGCACGGGGGAGTTTTTCACCGTATTCGTTGTATATCTCCTGCCACTGGCCCCACTCGCGGATAGAGGCACCGGCCTGGATGAAACTGGTGATGCCGAGAGAGAGAAAAGATTCAAGGTTCTGGATAAAGCTCGGTTTCAGCTCTTCCCAGGTGGCGTCGGGAACCAGCCGGTAGACCATACCGGCCCTTTCCCGGATAATACCGTTGAGCTCACCGGAATCGTCCCGTTCAATAACGCCCCCTTCGGGGTTTGGGGTGTTCCTGTCTATTTCCGCCAGTTTCAGCGCCAGGGAGCTGGCCACGGCGCTGTGGCCGCCGGCACGGGAGAGGATAACGGGATTCTCCGGCGCCGCCTCGTCCAGGTCCCACCGGAGTGGCCGCCGCTTTTCCGCCAGGTCGTCTTCGGCCCAGCCGTAACCGGTGATCCATTCACCGGGACCCAGCTCTTCAGCCTTGGCCTGGATACGGTTGTGGAGATCTTTGAGAGAGGTGAGGTCTTCCAGCTCCAGGTGCCGGCGGGGCCTGCCCCGGACGTGCTGGTGCGTATCGTTGAAACCGGGGATGACCGTTTTCCCGCTGAGGTTAATTCTTTTGGGGGCCCGGTAGTGGCGGGCCATGGACCTTTCGCCTGCGGCAACAACCAGGCCGTCTTTCACTGCCAGGGTGGCGTGAACGGGAGAACCGTGCCCGGCGGAGAAAATCTTGCCATTTGTGAGAAGGAGATCAACTTCCGTTCTGGGGCCGCATCCGAACGTTAGAAAGAAGAGAAGAGTGAGGATGAGTGATCTGGAGTGAGGTTGCAAAGTTGTGTTCCGGTCAGGCGGGTTTTATGGGGTGTTGAGCAGTTGCATAAGCGATTCTTTCGCTTCTTCCGGATTGAATTCATACGGTCCCGGACCGCCTTTGTAGTGGATTTTCCCTTTGTTAAGGATGTAGATCCGCTCCGGCCAAGCGGCGAAAACTTCCGCAGCCGCGTTGTCCATACCGTCTACAAGGGTGGGGATGGTCAAACCGAGCTTTTCGGAACAGAGCCGGGCAGCGGCCAGCCGTTCCTGGACTGTTTCATGCTGCCTTATACGAATACCGGCTTCTTCGTTAGACTCGGTCTGCCACTCGTTCACACTGTGGGCCTCAGCTATGTAGACGATGTAGAAGTGGGCCGAATCTGAGTGGTCGTTAAAAAACCGCTGAAGATCGCCGGACCGGCGCCGGAAGGGGGGTCAGGTATAGCTGCCGAAGATGAGAACTGCAGGGCGGCTTTCCAGATGGGATAACGGGACGGGACCGGTCTCCTCCAACCGTTCCAGTTCCAACTCCGGGACGGGATCTCCCACGTTCAGTCTTTCTTCTTTTCTGTAGGTGGTGATAGCAGACCGCTTCACCTCCCGGCGCTGGTGATCAGGCTCGGCGGTGATCTCATCCATGTCCCGCGGGACGATAAATTCTTCTCTATTCATTTCTGTCTCGAGAGATACGGGTTAGTCTCACAATCCTGTTAAAGTTAGCTTGGAGAAGATCATGAAGTGAAGAGCTCTTTTTCTAAACAGTGTCAAATGCCACTCCTTTGTGGATTGATCGTCCGCTATTAACTTTGCGCCCTTAAGAGATGTAATTATGGCAAGAGTATGTGAAATATGTGGTAAAAAGCCCGTTGCGGGCAACAGTGTGAGCCACGCTCACAACAAGAGCCGCCGCCGGTGGAACCCCAACCTTCAGAGGGTGAAGGCGAATATAGACGGTTCCATCAAGCGGGTCCGTGTTTGTACCAAGTGCCTCCGCTCAGGCAAAGTTCTGAAAGCGGTTTAAAGCTCTCCCCATCTAATTATAATTAACGGTCATCACGAGGGAGTCCCAAGGACGACCGTCGTGATCCCGTTATTCTAGGTCTTTAAACAGTGACGAGATTGCGACGTCGTTACACTCCTCGAAATGACTGTATTAATGTGATTTCAGAATGCGGTTAAGTATATCGCCGTCAACAAAATTGTTATCTACAATGTTCACCAGGTAATAGGTGTCATAAATTTCATTTAACAGTTTATAGGATTCTGATTCCGTATCATAAATATGGGCCCAGTCGTTGATCCAGAGACTGAACGCTTCATCTTTCCAGATTAGAAATGACCGCGTATCCACAATGGTAGGCTGAACTATTTCATGCCCGGGGAAAACACCCCACGTTACTGCATTGACACTATTTTCAGGCACATTTGAAATTAGATCACCGTTCCTGTTTATGGCTTGATAAGATACGTTGTTTGAAGAGTTAAGAGTTTTGAGCAATGTATCCAGTTTATCCTTTGATGTAAAAAATTCCAGGTAGGATTTTTGATACACTCTTCCTCCCGGGGCGCCCCATCCAACATCAGGATCTTCCGAGGGTGCACCATTTACCTGTGGCTGAGAGTTGATTGTATAAAAGCCTGATTTATTCAATTTAACCAGTTCTTTCGAGATCTTTTTACTTTCGATTTCCAATGGTGAATCACACCATGGCAGGCTGTTGATCTTACCTTCACAAAAGGATACAAAAACCTTTGTTATATCGTTGACCGATTTTGGTTCACCCCACAGTTTTTTCCGTCGGGTTTTACCTTTTTCACTTTTTGACCCGGCTCTGATGGAATGATACTGACTGAGTTCCCCAAAAGTGGGGCTTGTTATGTCACCCCATCGGCCGTTAGGAAAATCATCCCAGGTTTCCGTACGTGTTAAATAACTGACCGGACGATTACTCCAGTATATTGGCCGCACATCTTCGGTGGTTTTTCGGTCCCCCGCTGTGGACTGGCGCCACGGCAGTTCCCTTGCAGATCCCTGAACTGAGGCCAGGCCGAGTGATTCCAGTATTCCCGAAACAGAATGTTCCAGGTTAAGTGTAAAGAAATGAAGGCCGGGCACACCTTCTGCAATTAGTTTTTCACACATTGCAGTTCCCTGTTCAATGCCGTAATCGATAACGCTGGAATCATCATGCTTTAGGGACTCAAGTGTTTTGACAACTGAATCAGGAACAGTGACATCACAGAACTGGGTAAACTTTATAAACCTGGAATAGTTATGTATGGGCATGATTCCGGGAATTATGGGAACATGTATACCTGTGGCGGAGCATTTATCTCTGAAGACCAGAAATTTATCTACATCATAGAACAGCTGAGTTACAACAATGTCTGACCCTGCGTCAACTTTTTCCTTTAGATAAGATATGTCCAGATCAAAATCGGTCTGTTCCTGGTGGCTGTCTGGGTAGCCGCCCACACCCAGGAAAAAGTCATCACCAAACTCCTTTCTTATATAGCGAACAAGGTCAATGCCGTATTTAAATCCCTTCTTGTGATTTTTCCATTCTGCGACACCATCGGGCGGATCTCCTCTGAGGGCCAGGATGTTTGAAATACCGTCCTCTTTCGCATCTGCGAGAACCTTGTTTATTGATGATACAGACATGTTTGTACAGGTAAGATGCATCATTACTTCCAATCCAAAATATTTCTGGATGGTTTTACTTATTTCCAGGGTTTTTCTGGCAGTGGATCCACCTGCTCCCCAGGTTATATCGATATAGGCCGGTTGCAGGGATGCCATTCTATCAATTCTGCTGTAAAGGTTATCCAGGGCATAATCCGACTTGGGAGGGAAGAACTCAAAGCTGTAGAAGGTTTTACCCTGGGCCTTGAAATCATTTATTGTGTCTGAGATCTTCATATCAACATTGTGTGGAATTGAACATTAATGTCCAAGAACAGCAGATTATCATTATAGCCCTAAATTTACTCGTTTTATCCAAGGAAGTGCAAATCCCAGTCACATTCCGACGAGGAGGCCCTGTCTAACTGTATTAACTCCCCTTTCAGTGTAAAGAACAAACGTATTTATTTGTTTATGGGCTGCCCGGGTGGGGGCGAGTTCCGTTGAACGGCACCCGGTATATATATAATATGGGGTGATTTTTTTGTTCTTACAGCTTAGTTTCCTGCTCGTTCTTGAGAGCAAGGGGCTCAATAGAAAATAATCAATAACAAAACAAGGGAGCTGTTATGTTAAAAAGAACAATCTCTTTTGCTGTCGCATTGGTTTTGACTGCAGGACTATATGCACAGGACAATCCCAATAT
>Ga0208642_1001180_pt1 | contig 12417 bp, 9 predicted proteins | sample ETN02SmetaG_4_FD_185790 | JGI IMG/M metagenome (GOLD analysis project Ga0208642, IMG submission 185790) | Marine microbial and viral communities from oxygen minimum zone, Eastern Pacific Ocean - ETNP2014F10-02SV251 (SPAdes) (version 2) | ecosystem: Environmental > Aquatic > Marine > Oceanic ...
CTCATTGGGCCCGCTAATATTTGCTTTCATGCCGCAAAACACATGATTAAGAAGGGCAGTGGAAAAATAATTAACGTTTCATCACGCGGAGCAAATAGAGGAGAACCAGTAGCTCCAGCTTATGGTGCGAGTAAGTCAGGCTTGAACTCTATGAGTCAATCATTGGCTGTTGCACTAGCCCCATATAACATTTTTGTGGGCGTTGTCTCCCCTGGCTGGGTGGATACTGATATGACATCTGAATTTTTATCTGGGGAAGAAGGGGATGCCATTCGAAAACAAAGCCCTCTTGGAAGAGTGGCTACCTCTGAAGAAATAGCTCAAGCAGTTTTGATGCTTTCTATGGATGGTATGGAATATGCTACCGGAACAATTTTAGATATAAACGGCGCTTCTTACTTAAGATCTTAAGCTTATAGTACTATGAAAAAACCAATCTTGATCGCTGGACTCCTACTCGTTGGTGGATACTTTTCTTATACTCCTGATGCTTTTTCTGCAAACCACCATAACAAAATAGAAATTACTGAAGTCTCGATCACAATGTCCGATGGTATCCGATTAGCGGCCGACATCTATTGGCCTGCTGGGGCTGATAAGAAAGATCGTTTCCCGATTTTGCTGGAATATCTTCCCTATCGAAAGGATGATAATCGGGCTCGCAATTACTCCCTTTATTCCTATTTCTTAGAACACGGTTACCTGGTTGTTCGTGTTGATATGCGAGGTACAGGAAATAGTGAAGGAATAACCATCCCTTATGAGTACTCAGACATCGAATTAGACGATGGGGAAGAGGTGATTGACTGGCTATCACAACAGAAATGGTCAACCGGTAGCGTAGGTATGTTTGGTATTTCCTGGGGAGGGTTCAACTCAATCCAAATGGCTATGCGAAACCCACCAGCTTTAAAGGCATTCGTCGCCGTGATGGCAACCGAGTATCTCTATCAAGAAGACGTTCACTATATGGATGGTATTATGCATACGGATTCCTGGATGATGAGCAATGATCTCTACAATGTTTTGCCAGGTGCACCCGATTTCAAGATGGATGACGAATGGGTAAGAAATCGTTTCAATGTGGAACCCAGTGTCTACACTTACATGCGTCAGCAGCGTGATGGTGCATTTTGGGATAGAGCATCTGCAAAAGGCCAGTATGAAAAGATTCGTATACCGGGATATCATATTGGCGGTTGGTACGATGGATATCGCAACAGCTTGCCGCGGATGCTGGAAAATGTTCAGGCACCTGTGAAAGCACTGATCGGTCCTTGGGATCATTATTTTCCTCACAATGCCTGGCCTGAACCACAGATTGAGTGGCGACATGAGGCTGTTCGCTGGTTTGACCAATGGCTTAAAGGTGAAGATACAGGTATTCTCCAAGAACCTGACTTCGCCGTGTATGTTCGTAATTATCATGCCCCTGATCCTACTCTGGATAGAGTTTCTGGTTACTGGCGATGGGAGAATGACTGGCCGATTGAACGGATTGAAAATCACAGCTGGTACGCACATGCAAACCACAGCTTGTCTACTGCTCCGGCAGAAAATGCAACACACAGCATGACCTACAAGCCTTCCATAGGGCTGGAGGGAGGTGGACCCACCATGTGGTGGGGCAGCATCCTTCCAGACCAGCAACCGATGGATGACTATAGTTTGGTCTATGATAGCGAGATACTGGATACTCCTCTTGAAATACTGGGAAGACCGATAGCGAGACTCCGTGTCTCAGCAAACGCAACTCGTGCAAATTGGGTTGTCCGTGTCTCGGACGTGGCACCGGATGGACAGGTAACCCAAGTAGCAGGAGCCGCCTTCAATGGCACGCACCGGATCTCTGCCCGTGAACCTAGTGATATTGTACTTGGAGAGGAGTTTGACTTAAACATTGATCTTCATTTTACATCCTGGGTCTTTCCAAAAGGACATAGGGTTCGTGTTGCCATTAGCAATGCGCAGTGGCCGATGCTTTGGCCGACACCCATGCAGATGAAATCGACACTCGCAATAGGTGGCAATAATGGTGCGCGGATTGATCTTCCTGTCGTTCCCCCCGGCGAGAAAAATGCACCCAACTTTAAAGAACCTTCACCAAATCCCTGGCTTTCAGGGTATGAAGTTATAGATTATGGCAATATTACTGGTTATGCCGCGATTAACTCAGTTCAACACGATCCAGAGACCGGTGAAGCATTTGGTGTTGCAACCAATACAGGCGCGGTACTTTACCCTTGGGGCATTGAACGCTTTGAAGAAGAGATTGAGCATCGAACATCTGATGAAAATCCAGAACTTACCTCCGTTGTAGGGCGATACAAGATAACTGAGGAATTAGAGGATCGGACCCTTGATTTCGAACAGAATGTAGAGTTTAAAAGCGATGAAGAAAACTTCTATTTGACATTCCATCGTTGGGTGTCTGTCAATGGTGAACTCTATAAGGAGAAAGTTTGGCAGGAAATTATACCCAGGGATTTTCAGTAGAAGAAGACAAATAAGGATTAAATTAGATAATTGCATTATGAAATACCTTTTAGACAGCGGCATGGGTGATGAACTGGAACAGCGGGGATTTGAAGTCCCTGATTGGAAAACTTCCATTTGGTCGGTCTCGGCACTCATTAAATCTCCCAATGCAGTGGTTGAAATTCATAAGGACAACATCAAAGCTGGCTGTAATGTGATCACCACCAACAATTATTACGTCACACCAAACATACTTAAGAGAGAAGGTATTGAAAGCGAATTTGAGAGCCTAACCAGATTGGCAATTGATTTAGCCGAAGAATCTAGACAAGGATTTCCTGAAGTTCTCATAGCTGGATCCTTTCCACCTATTGAGACCAATTTTCGGCCAGACCTTACACCCAGCAATGATGTACTTGATGACTATTATTCAAATCTTGGATCATTCATACAACAAAACGTGGACTTAATCATATGTGAAACAATGGGCTCGATTAGGGAAGGCATCAATGCAGCAAGGAACGCCTTAGAATTTAGTGACCATGTTTGGCTGAGCTGGACCAACAAAGGGGTTTCAGGAGACGCATTACCCAGTGGGGAAAAATTAAAAGACGCCATAACGGAGGCCAATCAGTTGGATATCGAATGCCAATTAGTCAACTGCTGTGCTGCTGATCTGGCTACAAAAAATATAGAGATACTTAAAACAGCAACGAATTTTGGGATCTATGCCAACTCTAGAAAACTCAAAGAGCAGAAATTAATTCAAGATCTGGGAGAAACTGTAGATATCGATGTAAATCACTATGAAAATACCCTACCTATGACAGCTGAGGAATATGCAAAAGAGGCTAAAATTTGGATTGATGAGGGTGCTTATGTGGTTGGTGGTTGCTGTACTACAAGACCGGAACATATTAAAAAAATTGCAGATGAACTGAAAAAGTAGATCGGGATATTCATAGCTCCACAACCACCCCATTTTAGAACAATACTTTAGTCTAAAACAGCATATAACTGCTCCATTCCAAATACCTTTCTGTTGCCACAAGACTCAATGTGTTTAGCATATTTATCGGGTATTCCTTTACCTTGAATAAATTGCCTCATTGCTGAACCTTTTTGAACATTCTCAGCTCTTTTATCACGATTATACCAATGTGCCATTCTTATCATATCGTAAGGAAAATCATTTCAGCTATGCTAGAAAGGTAATTATAGAAGAGAGGTAGTTGGATGAAAAAAATACTGATTGTTTTAGCCACCACGTTCATTTCATTTTCAGTATTCGCTGATAACCATAACTCATCAGCGGCTACAGAAGTTAAAAATGCAACTATAGCTTTTAATAAAGCTTATGAAACCAATGACGTAGAAGGGTATTTCAATATGTATGCTGATGATGCGATGTTGTATTTTTACGGCAACCGATGGGAAGTGTCGACTTATTATGATTATTGGAAGACCTCAATGATCGGAGCCGGTGGCGGTGTTGAAAAAAATACGGTGTCCGATGTACAAGTGATGGTAGTACCAGGAGGTAATACCGCCATTGTTTCTTCCTTTATTGAAAATCGTTCGCGCTCACCGAAAGGAGATATCAACGAAGAGAAAGGTTTCGAGAGTGAAGTTTGGCAGAAAATTGATGGTGTATGGAAAGTTATTAGTCTGCATTACAGTGTTATTCCACCCGAATGAAACAAAGGTCATTCATCAAATAAACTGAAACCGGTCCCACTTACTGCTTCATAAGTTGCCCTCCAGATGTTTATGAAGGAAAATAAACTTAGATAGGAGTTGGTTCCAATTTTTAACCATAAGCTCCACCACCTTGAATACCTTATAAATAGGGCGATACAGAGCTCTTTAGTCTTTAATTAAGCTCTAACAGGTCTCTTATTTACAAGACGTTAGGTGAACTCTTTTCTACTCTCTTGTTCTGTTTGTTGTAAATATTTCCTTTTTGTTCTAAATCTGTATAAAAACTATCAATGTAAAAACTAAGCAAATAACATATGCTCAAGATGCCATATATATATCTATTGACGGATAGTGTAAATCTCTCCACTGGGCCATTATGATTAGATCGTAAGAACTAAAAGAGGGTATACAATGAAAAATTTAACCACATTACTTGCTGGCTTCGTTTTGCTAAGCATGTCAGGCAGTCTGATGGCTCAAACAGAAGTCTCTGACGAGCAAGATAATCAAAACCAAGCTATAGAAGAAATAACTGTCTCAGCGTCTAGAACTGATGACACAATATCTACAATGCCCAATCAAGTAACCATTGTATTGGAAGAAGAAATTAAGCGAGCTATTACTATTTCGGACAACATGTCTGGTGTCTTAGAAACTACGGTTCCAGGTTTTAGCGGTTCTACAAGCACCCAGACACTAAGGGGTATTTCTTTAAGAGGTGGTAACCCTCTAATACTGATTGATGGAATCCCTCAATACGTCAGTATGTTTGACAGCAACAAGGAGGCAAATCCCATAGATATGGACTTTGTATCAAGAGTTGAAGTTATTCATGGAGCATCAGCTATTCAAGGAATAGGGGGCACGGGTGGGGTAATAAATCTGATAACGAAAACTCCTTCATCAGAAGACGGGTTCTCACAAGATGTTACGCTCCGAATTAATTCGGCCATGCCTACCGGCGATGACTCGGTTAGTAAGAAAATTGCATACACCGCGGGCATGAGACAAGGCAACCTTAATGTATTATTTGGTTATGCTAAAAACACCCGAGGAATGTCTTATGATCCAAATGGAGACGTAGTTGGCTTGGTGAGATATTCGGGAAGTATAGGTGATACTGTATCAGACGATATTTTGCTAAAAGCGAATTATACAAGCGGTGTGCACTCTCTGAATATTATGCACAACAGATCTGAGATGGAAAGTAGAAGCGGGTGGGCGCCTATTGCAGGATGTCACCCGAACAGATGTTCTCCTGCTAGCGTGCAATCTTCGACAAAAGGCTGGGATGAGGCAACCAATGCTATGCCTCCGTGGGCTGATAACGTGGCAACGAGCATAGATTATGTTAATCAAGACCTATTCTCTTGGAAGTTAGTCGCTCAATACTATATTTCAGACTTTGAGTATCGCTTCGATGGGTCTCCTAGTAGCTTCTATAGCGATAGTATGCCTCCGGTTACTGTTATGGGACAGACGCAGGTAATCTCTGAAAAAGATGGTTTCAGGTTTACTTTATCTAAGACACTTAATGACAATATCGATATCACCTTAGGTTATGACGCTGTCTCTGAGGAGACCTCACAAATAATCCCTCAAAATAACATGGTGCTTATTCCGCCAACCGAGCTTGACCAATCTGCTCCTTTCATATACGCCAACTGGAAAATCAACGACCGCTTCAGAGTCAACGCAGGCGCACGTCGGGTAGATAGTGAGGTGTCTATGCCAGATTATATGCCGATTCCCTATTACCTTATAAGAGGAAGCGGGCCACTTACAGGCGGTACAACTGACAGTACTGACACTATTATAAATTACGGGGTGATGTTCGATATTACCGATAATATTTCTATGTACGCGAGTGTTACTGAAGGCTTCGAATTGGCCGAGGTAGGACGCGTGGTTCGTGCTAATGGTGTAGCGGCAGGCGTGACTCTATCCAATGACTACATGGCAATTGTCCCTAATATTCATGAAAATACTGAGTTTGGCCTGCGATATAACGATGGAGTGACGAAGCTGGAACTATCTGTATTTGAACAAAATGCACCCTTTGGTAATTCCTATTCTCCGAATGAAGAAGGCCTACTGCAAATTTCTAGGTTGGAAACCCGAAGAAACGGCTACAATGTTAGTTTTAGTCGGCTGATTTCTGATTCTGTTAGTTTCGGTCTTAGCTACGCTCAGGCTGATGCGAAGACTGATGGAGATTCAAACGGTTCTTTTGAAACAGATTTGACCTCTGTTTCAGCGGGACCTCCGGATCAAGTGAAGCTTTATCTTAACTTTGCATTAAATGATTGGGATGGAAGAGTTTCAATGATTAAGTATTCCGACAAAGACTTTAAAAACACGATATATAAATTCGATGGTTATAAAATAGCGAATTTGAATTTTTCTAGAGAGTTTGGTAACGATAAGACTTTTGGTGTTGGGCTTTACAATTTATTCAATGAGGAATATATCGATTTGTACTCTCAAATCAGTAGAAATAATAACTGGTATGTTGCTGGCACCGGAAGAACTATTAGTATGTCATATAACCAGAGCTTCTAGACAGCAAAATTTATGGTAATGAAAGAGGCTGCTGATTTAACTTATCGATATCCAACAGACTGTTAGTACGCCTCCTTGGCCTACTGGTGTCTGAAATGCGTAGTGCCGCTTAAGGTATTTCCTGTAATTGACGTCCACGTAGGGTTGGACGGACTCGCGGTGCGTAATTCGCGTTAACTCGTCGATCAATGCTGATGCGGTCGTCAAAAAACCTGCACACGACAGTATCAACCCATGCCGTCTCAACGAACTGCCATGTCATTTCAAGAGTGTGCTCATCCCACCACTGACCATGGGCCACTACAACCATGGCTTTCGATTGATATTGATGATGTAGTTTATTTCCTGTTACGCTTGTACGACCTTCTATCCAATCTCTCATTCCGACATTCACATGGTGATCACCACGGTCGTCTGAAATTCGGAAATCCAGGTTATCGTCTGAGAACGTTAGTTGGATCTCGGATACATTGTCGTCATTGGGTTCAATTACGTAAGTTCGCCCTGATATTTGCTTAGCTAGAGGTGACTCTGTAAAACGTGGTTCAGGCAACAACCTCAGATTATCAGTCCTGCTCCGAAGCTCATTGTTCGCCATTACGTTTTGGCGTAGTGTTGAATAGAGAAATGCTGTGGGAAAGTGCTCCCAGACCAAATCAAGCAGTGTTTCGCCCTGAACGCCAGCTGTCAGTGTTAGAACAGCATCATGCTCTGGGAATACAATTGAGAACTGACCAAATGCTCCTTCTGCGAAATATGCGCTGCCAGAAACATTCTGCCACCAGTGATAACCATATTGCTCGCCCGGGACCTGTGTTCGAGTCGCCTGGTTGACCCAATTACGAGGGATAACCTGCTGCCCCTTCCACTCGCCCATCATCAAATGCAGAATACCCAGTTTGAGTGAATCAACCGTTGTCCAGCTCAGCCCGTTGCCGCCAGAATTGATTCCGTTCGGACTGGCGCCCCAAGTCAGGTCCGAAATTCCAAGAGGTTGAAATAAGCGTGGCTCCAAATAGTCCCGAAGCGACTCTCCTGTGGTCTTGGTAATGATAGCGGATAACATGAAACTTAGTGCACTGCTATACAGGAAATGTGTCCCGGGTTGATGGATGACTGGTATTTTAAAGAATTCTGCGACCCAGCTTGTCTTCACCTGTCTAAAAGTCGATCCAGAAACACTGATGTCGTGTCCTGATCGCATCGTCAAGAGATCCTTGATCGTCATAGATCCGAGTTTGCTACTGATGACTGCCGGCAATGCCTCATCAAAGAAAGACACAACCTTGTCATGCAATGAAAAGTACCCTTCATCAAGCGCTAGACCTACGCCGCATGCAGTAACGCTCTTGGTCAGAGAGTGCATCATATGTGGCCGGTGATATTGATAGGGCCAGCTCCAACCTTCTGCGACCACATAGCCACTGCGGTACAACATAAAGCTATGTAGGTCGAGCTTATTGGTAAACGCGCTATCAATGAAATTAAGAACAACACGTGGATCAACGCCAACTTCATCCGGCGAACGCCTCTCCAGACCATCATCAGATTGTGTTATCGTTTGGCTTGTTGAAGATGCAAACATCGCCGCAGGAACCAAAGAACTACCGGCTGCGCCTGTAATTACTCGAAATACTTGACGCCGTGACAGGCTATATTTTGATTTAGACGTGACCATAGCCGCGCTTGTTACGAAGAGTCCGCATTTTCTTTTACGTCGCAGTGAGTCGGTGCGGCCGAAGTCATTTATTTCAGGTGCTTATCCAGAAACTCGATAATACCATTCAAAGAGTCCGCTGCCTCAGGTGTATCAGCGTCACTAAAGTTGTGGCTGCCGGGTGCCCGCTCGTAGAGCTTATATTCATACTGCTTTTCATGTGCCTTTAGTGCCTCAACCAGTCGCTCGGCATGAACTTTGTGGTTGACAGTCTGATCGTAAGTCGTGGCGTGTATCAACAGTGGTGTTTCAATTTTCTCGACGTGCATTATCGGTGACACGTCAATGTATGCCTGTAAGTTATCGAAAGGCAGGCCATTAAATTGCGGCTCTTTGGCAATTTGCTCACGACGATACTCAGGTTTGTACGCCATATACATTAAAAAGTCAGCCAATCCCACAACATCCACAGCGGCATTGAATAGCTTGGGCTTTTGTTCTATTGCAAGCAGGGTCACCATGCCGCCACGGCTTCTACCAACGATGCCCAGGCGCTTAGAATCAACATAGGATTGCGAGGCAAACCATTCAGCTGCAGCAATCGTATCTCGGACGTCACCACTGCCATACTGCTGGTCGTCATAATGCGGCTTTCCATACCCACGGCTGCCACCATATTCTGGGAAAATGACAACATAGCCTTCCCGAACGAACCGTGTAATGTAACCAAAAAAATGCTCATCAAGTGAATAGTGAAAACCCCCATGGACGGTTACCACCGCAGGGTAGCGCTTGCCTTGTTTTAACTTTACGGGCTTAAACACCCAGGCTGGAACAAGGTCGTTGTTCACATTGGGAACCATGGCCCGCTCCATTTTGATCTCATCGCCGTAGCGCTGGATGAAGGAGAGAGTGACAACTTTTTGATTCACCTCATCGAGTTGATGAAGAATCTGGTCGAGTTTGACATTAGTGTCTTTCGATTCCAAATCAAGGTATACCTTGAGCTCATCCGCCCTTCGATCCACAGGCTCTTGGGCATGTACAGTGCACACCATCAATAGCACACTAATTACTCCAAACATTACATTTTTCATCTTCACTCCTTTGGTTTGTCAGAAACCATGCTACTCCTACTGAATATCAATTGGTTTTCAGTAGTACTCTAATTTACATAGGTTCAGCTCTCACTAATAGCCAACGAACTCGGCTCCGAATAGCACCACTCTTATGATAATTATACGCGGAGAGCCGCGCTAGACTATCCGTCAAAAGGTCCATATCAATCTTGTGGCTATCAGTATTTTGAAACGTCCTGTGTATTCCAGAAACTCTTTTGTGTGAGTCAAGCCGCCTTTGGCTGAATCTCTAGTTGCTCATAGTATGCCTTAATATCCTATGAAAGAGGCGGTGTAATTCTGATCTTTCATTAACTCTGTGGAAGCCAGTAGTAATAATTAACAATTAACCTCAATAATTACTCTGTCAATTCAGTGTTAGACAAGGCCACCCAATGAGAGTGCGTGGTTGCTGTTTTGGTACGAAGACTATGCTTTATTTTCTTGAAAGACTTGAACCTGACATCCTCCTTCGCGAGTTGCTCGCCAACTTTTTTGTTGACTTCTGGGCGTTGCGCATAGGCGAGTGGGCTCTTATATTCAATGATAAGTAAAGATTGCCAGGGTGCAGATGAGCCTGGGCGCGCAAAGAAACTGGTGTAGCGCATTAATCCTCCTAGTACTTTTCGTGCTTTCATCTCTGGCAATTGATAGCCTTCGATATATTCTTTGAATTGTCTCTGGTCTACCAAAACATCGTATTGCATGACCAGAAATACTGAATCAGATATCGAATGAGGCGAATGCCCGATATCTGCTAGCAAATCTACCTCGGTGATGAGAGTATCTTGCGGTAATACGGGTTGGGTAGCTTCTCTCCATTGCTGCAGTGAGTTTGAATCAAGAAAACTGAGTATGCCAAACAGTTGAAACTGCGCTTCCTCCCCAGGCTCACTTTCAAACAACTGTACTTCGTCAACCATTCCTGATTGCTGCCAACTTGCCAGTTGGTCACGTAATGTATCGCTATACTTTGTGCCCAGAGTGGTGCTGATCAATATAAACTCCTTAGTTGCATGCACGGTTGTTAAGGAGAGTAGGAGAACACCGCATATCATTAATATGACGAGTTTCATGTTAGTTTGGGTTCTGTGGTTACTTGACCTGTTCATAAGTATACTCTCAGTTATTATTTGAATGCGTGCGCAAAAGGTTCTCACTCAATTACCGGCGCTGTTACGCCACCGCACGCTGGAAGTTGTTGCTTCTTTCTTCTTGCCCAATTCTTCAGCGCCTTTAATTATGCTAAATATTTACACAAGAGGAAGCTGTTCGCTATCCGTCAATAGGTACATGTTGTATCCCGCAATATGATAATTTTACTATGATTCACAAATTTCACTCATTGGGGTAACGGAACTTACAATCAAGTGGTGGGACTAATCCAGACTCTCAGCTGTTCATGGCAAGCACTCAGACGAAAGACGGATGGACTAGAGCATTATTAAATTATACAAATAGTCAGTAGTATATGACGTGCGTCAGTAGTATATGACTGCGCTGATGATACGTGCCTCCGTTGGCTTGAGTCACTAATGGTTCGATGTTTTAGAGTAAGAACTTGATTAAACCTGTACGTCAATTTTTGAATCCTTTGGATGCAACGTACATCACATTTTATGGAAAAGAAAACATGAATAATTATAACAAAGTTTCTAACACTCGCGTTATTCGGCCCGTCTGGGACCGCACAACACGATGCTTTCATTGGATCAATGTGCTTTGCGTTTTTGTGTTATCAGCGATCGGTACAGCAATTCTGTATGAAGACAACCTTGGCTTCAGTAACGAAGGTATTATTTTGCTAAAAACCGTGCATGTGTACACCGGTTATGTGTTTACAATAAATCTGTTGTGGCGCCTAGGGTGGGCTTTTTTCGGCAATGTCCACGCTCGCTGGAAAGCCATCCTGCCCTTTAGATCCGGCTATATTTTGGAGTTATGCACATACGTGAAGGACTTCAGGTCAGGCACACCACCAACTTATCTTGGTCATAATCCTCTAGCTCGGCTGATGGTGACTCTACTGTTGATGCTAATGCTGATGCAAGCCAGCAGCGGTTTAATATTGGCCGGAACCGATCTCTACAAGCCACCATTTGGCGGTGCCATAGCTAAATGGGTAACCAATGGGGATGCTGAAAGGTTGGCTCAATTGAAGCCTGGCTCAAAAGACTTTGTAGACCTTGTTGCTTATAAAGAAATGCGTACTTTCCGCAAACCAGTCAAAAAAACCCACGAGATTGGATTCTACCTTCTTCTGATCGCCATTCTAATTCATATAGTCGGTGTCATTATCACCGAAATTCAATTGAAACAAGGTCTCATTTCCGGAATGTTTACTGGGCATAAAGTCCTTCCCGAGTCACCTAAGAATAAAGATTGATACTCATAAGGCAACTGTCACAAATAGTTTCAAAGGACAGTAACTCAACATGTTGAAAGCCCTGTTAGTTACCCTTTTTTGAGCGCGCCTATCAGGCCTGATTGTCTACTCTATTTTGGGATAAATCTTTTCTTCTTGCTGCCTAGATTCCATTGATTGCATAAAGTCTTCGATAAAATAGGCCGCCAAATCAGCCCTGCCATCAAGCCCAGCTTTTTTGTAAACTGCTTGCGCCTGTTGTCGCACAGTTCTCTCGCTAGTGCCTCTGGCGCTGGCAATTTCCTTCAAGCGTAATCCTTTTAACGTCAGCAATGCAATATCGCGCTCCGCAGAAGAAAGTCCCCAGTTGTCAAATTCTTGCTGACTCTGGACATAAATGCCTGCCAGAACTTTCTCAAGCTCCTCCTCACGTATGTTGGCTTCACCAATTGCCGACTCTAAGGCATGTTGCAAGCCCTCTTCTTTATAACGAGATCGAGAGCGCTGAAAATAGATAATAACAACGAGCAGAAGCG
>Ga0208642_1001185_pt1 | contig 12395 bp, 10 predicted proteins | sample ETN02SmetaG_4_FD_185790 | JGI IMG/M metagenome (GOLD analysis project Ga0208642, IMG submission 185790) | Marine microbial and viral communities from oxygen minimum zone, Eastern Pacific Ocean - ETNP2014F10-02SV251 (SPAdes) (version 2) | ecosystem: Environmental > Aquatic > Marine > Oceanic ...
TTACCTTTTATTGCTCTCATTATCTATTTCCGGAAGCAGTCTTTTGAATGGAAATCATTTTTAATCACGATTGGGATTACGGGAGTTACGTTTGTTATTATCCACAATGGAGTCATTAAAGGACTTCCGAAACTGGCAGGTGAGATAGGAGTTTTTGGTGTCGTGGTGGCAGTTCTGATTGTGTTTGGTATCATGATTTGGTCTATTGTGAATAAACAGCAATTACTTTCAATTGTTTTTACTTCGATGGTCCTGATCTTGATTGGATATTCCAGTTACACAATCATTTTTATTAGATCCGGACAGGATCCTGTTATTGATGAAAATGATCCTGAAACTGTTACAGCTGCGGTTTCATATCTGGAGAGAGAACAGTATGGTCAGGTGGGACGATTCCCAAGAAGATATAAAGGAATACCAGCGCAACATGAGGTTGTAGGAGCCCCTGCTAATGGGCAGAAATACAGTTTATCTCAAAAACGGAAGTACATGTTTTATAATGTGGCGAAACAGTGGGATTTTTTCTGGGATTACCAGGTTAAAAAAATGTACTGGAGATATTTTCTATGGCAGTTTGCAGGCAGAGGAAATTCAACGGAACCGGGAGTAGCAGCATTTGGAGCAAATAACAGGCAGGATGGAGTTGATTGGTCACAATTCGGCCTCCCGTTGGCATTTATTATTGGTTTGGTTGGTATGGTTTATCATTTCTACAGGGATGAAAAAGAGGCATTTTCAATGATGACCCTGTTTTTTCTCACAGGCCTTGCTGTAATAATCTACCTGAACCAAGATAATCCACAGCCTCGAGAAAGAGACTATTCTTATGTGGGGAGTTTTTTGGCTTTTTCTGTCTGGATTGGAGTTGGTGCAGCAGCAATTGTCGAAAATATTATCAAAAAAATAAAAACAGAAAACATAGGACATCGCCTGGGCATAGCTGTTATTTTATTGCAAGTTGTTCTTATTCCGTTTGCCATGGTACGTGCGAATTATCATGAACATGATCGAAGCGGAAATTATGTTGCTTGGGATATGAGTTATAATATGCTTCAATCATGTGAGCCTCATGGTATTATTTTTACTAACGGCGACAATGATACATTCCCCTTATGGTATTTGCAGGAAGTAGAAGGTATGCGCAAGGATGTAACTGTTGCCAACCTGAGCCTGTTGAATACACCATGGTATATCAGGCAACTTCGGGATTCACGCCCAAAAGGAGAAGGGTTTATCAATTTGACTGATGGCCAGATTCTAGGTTTAACATCAGGTCTGACACCCTGGAAAACTCAGAAAATACAGATTGCTGTGGAGGGTGACCCCCAAAATGCAGATGGATATATTGAATGGGTATTGAAACCGACGTTTGCAAACCAAGCACTGAAAGTTCAAGACATGATGATTTTACGAATCATCAACGATGCAAAATGGAAATATCCAATATATTTTGCTGTGACTGTATCGCCAACGAATAAAATTGGTTTAGACAAATATTTGGATATGGAAGGATTGACTTTTCGACTTCAAAGTCATAAAGTGGATGCTATAAATCCGGGGAAAATGCAGGATTATTTGATGACAGAATTGGGCGACAGTACATGGTCAACAAATTTCTCCCAGTCATCACTTCTGCGAGTTGATGGCGGTCAAAATAAATCATTTTGGTCAAAGGATTATCAACCGGGATATCTTTTCAGAAACCTTGGAAATGAGAATGTTCATTACAATCCTCAAATCATAAGATTACTCCAGAATTATCGAAGTGCCTATATGCAGTTGGCCGTTCACTATTTCTTTGATTATCAAAGATTAAACCGCAGGGAAGATGCAAACCCAGATGAGGTTGAAATACTCAGGTTGAGGGTAAAGGAAACCCTGGATCAGATGGAAAAAAATCTCCCGGAAAGAACCATAGCGATCGAATCGAAAGATTTATATTTTCAGATAGGCCAAATATACAGTGAGATTGGTGAAAAAGTGAGGCTCAGGCACATTCTTGACAATCTGGAGTCCCGCAGAAACCTATCTGTCCAAGACAGGATTCGATATGGTCAAACCTATATTCAGGACCTGGAGGATTATGAGAAGGCCAAAAAGATATTTAAGGATTTATATGATTCCTATCTTGAAATTGAAAATGCTGTAAAAAGTTCTGGACTGAAACGGACGGGGATAAATCAGAAAACGTGGAATGAATGGCAGAAAAACTATGGAGATATCGTTTCCACCCTGGTTCTCACTTATCAGGAAATGAACATGAAAAGTGAAGCAGAGTTAGTTCTCACGTCCTGGCTGGAGAGGAATCCTGGAGATATAAATGCAAAAAAGATGTTAGAGGATGTTCAAAAATAGTGTCTTGATCTAATTTATTTCCTTCATAATCTTATTTGATACAAACCCATTGTCTCATAAATCTTATCCCGCTGTTTCGGTTATTATTCCCCACTGGAATGGTATTGAGGTCCTGTCGGAGTGCCTGGATTCTCTGAAACAAACTACTTATCCTGCCCTTGAAATTATTGTAGTAGACAATGCCTCTACGGACGATAGTTCAGCTTGGATCAAAGAGCATCATCCGGATATTGTTTTGATTCAAAATGATAAGAATTATGGTTATGCTGGTGGGTGCAACAGAGGAATTTCTCATACAAAAGGAAGTTTTATTCTTTTTTTAAACAATGATACAATTATGGAACCTGGATGGATTGAACCCCTGGTAGACCGGATGATGAGGAACAAGAAAATTGCAGCAGTCCAACCAAAGATTTTAAATTATTACCAAAGGAAAATATTTGATTACGCCGGCGGTTCGGGGGGACACTTGGATGTGTTCTGTTTCCCTTTTGCCCGTGGTCGTATTTTCCTTGAGCAGGAAGAAGATCAAGGACAGTATGACAACCCTGAACAAATCTTCTGGGCATCAGGTACTGCATTTATTGTTCAGAAGGAATTGTTTCAGGCAGCGGGAGAATTTGATGAAACCTTTTTTGCTCATATGGAAGAAATTGATTTGTGTTGGCGCTTTCAATTGATGGGATACGAGATTTGGGCAGAACCCCAATCGGTTGTTTTTCATAAAAATGCTGTAACCTTACCTATGAACAGCTATAAGAAATATTATCTTAATCACAAAAATTCGCTCTTAATGCTCTTGGGCAATTATTCATTACCTGTTGCCATGTATCTTTTCTCAATCCGTTTTGCGTTGGAGTGGGTAGCTTTTGGTTATGCTCTTTTTAAATTAGATTTTAAACATATGTTAGGAATTATTAATGCACAGGTGTGGCTTTTATTTCATCCTCATGTTATTTGGAAGAAACATTTCAGGACAGGCTCTATTCGGGTAAAAAGGGATCGTTCGATTATGTCAAGGCTCTATAGGGGGAGCATAGTTTTGACACATTACATCAGGCGAAGAAATGTTTATTCCGAAATTTCCTCTAAACCTTTTGTATAGGTTTTTTCGTTATCAGGATCTAGTTCGGTCAAATCCATAAGAATATCTTTCTGGGCTAAAACTGTAAGCACGCGGGTCAATGTATCTGCATGGACTTTGAGAAACATAAGTGTATGGTGGTTTCTTGGTGTGATTTCATACACTTCATCAAGTCCCACAATCATATTTCTAAATTCAGAAATGGATATCTCAATTTTCCCTTGTCTAAAGAGATCAACCGCATAATAAAAGGCAAATCGCGCTTTTCGGAGTCCGGAGTTAGTACTTAGTTCATTGATTAACTGAATTCGGTCCATCCATCCGCGAGGATTATCAGAGGCATTTCCACGTATGGCAATTGATCGGCACATTTCTAGCTCGGAAGTTCCACCCTCAGGTGTATATGTATCGATTTCACCAGCAAGGATAAGGTTGCCGTAAAAAGCGAGAAAACTTGCAAGAGGGTCAAAAATAACAGGATCATAGTACAGAGTTCCGCTGTCATTGTAAATGAATTGGACTCCTTTATCAAAAAAGCGCAAGTCACTTCTATTTGAGAACAAAGCCTGAGCAAGAAACGTCTGGTTTGATCCTTTTTGAGAGACGCCCTCGAAAACGAAATGAATATTGAGGGGGATATTCAGATCACTAAACTCTTCATTCCAAACTGTTGTAGAATAAAACCGTTTTATTTCGTCCCGGAGGGGCAGAATAAATTGACGAATGTTGCTTTTTAATAACTGTTCGTCAAAAGTAACTTCTATCTGTCCAAATTGAGCATAGAGAGGAACAGAATAAAAAAAGCAAAAAACAGTGATTTGTATGATTCGGCGGAAAAGCATTATAATCAAAAATAGACTGTACTTTGGTTGTAGACAAGGGAAAGATGGAAATTATTGTATTTGGGATTGCTAAATCCTGAGGTTCTCATTTATTTTTATTAATTTCAACAATGGCAAACATCAAAGAACTTATCCATCCTCATAAAATATTATACAAAACACTCAGGTGTGCAGGAAACCTAGGAGAAGACTTGGGTCTTGAATGTTATGTGGTGGGCGGGGCAGTTCGGGATCTTTTTCTCCATAGAAAAATAATGGAAGTTGATATCATGGTTGTGGGAGATGGAATCGCATTTGCCCAAGAACTAGGAACCCGTTTAAAAGCAAAAAAGATTATCCCTTTTGAACAGTTTGGAACAGCCATGATACCACGAAAAGATCTCCCAGTAGAGGTTGCTTCTGCCCGTACTGAATCATATAAAGAAAATTCTCGGAAACCCACTAAGGTGAGCTATACAGATTTGCAGGGGGATTTACTTCGAAGAGATTTTACAATTAATGCAATGGCTATGGACATACTCCCCAAAATTTTTGGAGATTTACACGATCCCCTGGGGGGAATTACTGATCTTAAGAAAAAACAGTTGCGGACACCTCTGGATCCAGATGTGACCTTTTCCGATGATCCTCTTCGGATGATAAGGGCAGCATATTTTTCAGCGAAATTAGGATTTATCCTTACTAAAGAATGCCTCACGTCCATGAAAAACCAGGCTGGTCGAATTACCATTGTTTCATGGGAACGCATCACAATGGAACTGAAGAAAATACTCAAAACAAGAAAACCTTCCATAGGGCTTTCCATTCTTCAGGATACTGATTTGATGAAACACGTTTTCCCGGAAGTTAGTGCTATGCATGGAATGGAACAGGTAAAAGAATGGCATCACAAGGATGTATTTTACCACACTCTTCAGGTAGTAGATAATGCTGCGGAATTGTCGGATAAGATGGCGGTTCGGTTTGCTGCTTTGGTTCATGACATTGCGAAACCCCGAACACGCCGTATAGACTCCCGAAAAGGGTACACGTTTCACGGGCATGATAATATTGGGGCACAAATGCTTGACAAAGTTGCAAAACGGATGAGGCTGTCTAACGAACTGCGGGACTACTTGAAAAAAATGACACTGCTGCATTTACGCCCAATTGCCCTGGCTAAAGAAGGGATAACAGATTCAGCTGTGAGGCGAGTTATGGTGACTGCAGGGGAAGAGATTAATGACCTCTTGATTCTTTGTCGTGCGGATATTACCAGCAAAAACCCTCATCTGGTTAAGAAATATATGGGAAACTTTGAACGGGTGGAGAAGTTGATGCAGGATGTAAAGGAACAAGATGCCTTGAGAGACTTCCAATCACCTGTAAGGGGGAATGAAATCATGGACGTATGTGGTCTTACTGAAGGGAGAATTGTCGGGGAAATTAAAACTGCTATTGAAGAAGCGATTTTAGAGGGTGAAATAGAAAATAGCTATAATGCAGCGTATGATTACATGATGAAAATTAAGGATGTGTATATCAATTGATTTGATCCAGTATTAACGTTCGATTAATTTTTTGAAGATAAATTGCTGGATTATCTCCTAACAAAAAACTACTTCAATTCAGAAATTTATACATAATTACTGGAAGAGTAAATCTGTATAATAATTAAATTCACTGTAAATTCACCGTATATTTTTATTATTTAGAAATATTTAATTTTGACTAAGTTGTATAGGAACAAAATTCCCCGGGAGGAGAATTGATGAGTGTAATTGGTGTTATTCCAGCACGTTTAGATTCGGAGCGGTTCCCACGAAAAATACTTACTCCGATCAATGGGAAACCCATGGTAATGTGTGTAGCTGAACGTGCTATGAATGCTTCATTACTTGATGAGGTCATTATTGCAGTTGATAGTGAAGAAGTGTACAAAGAAATTAAAAAGTCTAACGTAAAAGTTGTAATGACAGCAAAAGATCATCTCTCTGGATCAGATCGGATCGCAGAAGTAGTAGAAAACAGGGATGTTGATATAGTGGTAAATATCCAGGGAGATGAACCGATGTTGGATCCAAAAATCATTGATGGTCTTGTGAATGAGTTTGATGATTCTTCTATAAGTATGACTACAGCTGTAAGCACAGATATCAGCCCGAAGGATTTTTTTAATTCAAACATTGTCAAGGTTTTACTAGATGAAAATCGTGATGCTATTGGGTTTCGGAGAGATTTATTTCAAGAAAAAATAGGGGGATGGTATCGCCATGTCGGTCTTTATGCCTATCGAAAAGATACTTTGTTGAAATTTGCAGGACTTCCAACTTCGGAGAATGAGAAAAAATTTCATTTGGAACAATTACGTGCGCTGGATAACGGAATTCCGATTCGAGCTGTTATCACGGATTATCCGTATCGTGGTGTGGATGTAGAAGAGGATTTGAATGTTATTATTAAAATGAACAAGCATGAAAAATCATGATACAGAATACACCAGTTAAATACATTTTTGTTTTGGGCGGTGTAATCTCCGGTCTGGGAAAAGGGATTGCTGCCGCTTCTATTGGCTATCTTTTAAAAAGTGCTGGATTAAAGGTTACAATCTTGAAACTTGATCCCTATCTGAATGTGGATCCTGGTACAATGAATCCATACCAACACGGAGAAGTTTTTGTTCTGGATGATGGCTCCGAAACGGATCTTGATTTAGGCCATTATGAGCGCTTCATCGATTTGGATATGAGCAAGGATAACAATGCTACCTCAGGACAAGTATATAGCACCGTACTTGATCGGGAAAGGCGTGGCGACTATCTCGGTGCGACAATTCAGGTTATTCCTCACATTACCAATGAAATCATTTACAGGATCAAAGCAGTCAATAGACCAAAAAAATATGATGTGGTCATATGTGAAGTAGGCGGCACAGTGGGAGATATTGAAAGTTTACCATTTATGGAAGCTATTCGACAATTATCTCTGAAAGTGGGATATCATAATCACACTATTATGCACTTGACACTTGTTCCATATATTAAAGCCAGCGAAGAACTGAAAACCAAACCAACCCAGCATTCTGTGATGAAACTGCGGGAAATCGGTTTAACGCCAGATATGATTCTTTGTCGCTCCGAATACAAACTTACTAAGGAGATAAAGCAAAAAATTGGTTTGTTTGGAAATGTGGATCCCAACCATGTTATCGAAGGAAAAGAAGTAAAAAGTATTTATGAAGTTCCCCTGAATCTATATAATCAAAAGGTAGGGAAAATCATCATGGAGCGTTTAGAATTACCGGGGGAAGTAGACGTTACTTATTTAGAAACATTTATTAAAAAATTTAAACGTCCCGCTCACAGGGTAAATATTGCTATGTGCGGGAAATACACAGAACTTCCAGATGCCTATAAAAGTGTGCTGGAAGCATTCATCCATGCTGGCGTTGAAAATGATGCCCGGGTTAATGTGAATTGGGTAGCCACGGAAGATATGAGATCGGAGAAAGATGCAGAAAGAATTTTTGGGAAAATAGATGGTATCCTTCTCTTACCTGGATTTGGCCCCAGGGGATCTGAAGGGAAAATCCTAGCTTGCAAGTATGCCCGTGAGAATAAGATACCATTTTTGGGTATTTGCCTTGGTCTCCAATGTGCTGTAATCGAGTTTGCTCGAAATATATGTGGATTGAAAGGTGCCAACAGTACGGAATTTGATAAAAATACGCATTATCCTGTTATTGAATTAATGGAATCACAACGGGCCATTAAACGGAAAGGGGGGACCATGCGGCTTGGGGCCTATGATTGTACCATTGAACCGGGTACGAAAACCTATGCGGCCTACAGGAAAAAGAAAATTTCAGAACGCCACCGTCACCGTTGGGAAGTAAATAATCGCTACCGTGATCGCCTAGTAAAAAACGGGTTGAAAATTTCTGGTATAAATGAGGAACTCAATTTGGTTGAAATCATTGAACTGCCTAATCATCCTTGGTATGTTGCCGGGCAATTTCATCCAGAATTAAAAAGCCGGGTAAGCAAGGCCCATCCGCTTTTCAGGGAATTTATAAAAGCAGCTGTAAAACATTTAAATGGAAAATCTTAATGGGTAAACAGGTTAAAGTTGGAAATGTTATTTTTGGTAGTGATACACTGCCATTGATTGCTGGTCCCTGCGTAATTGAATCGTTAGATCACAGCCTGAAGATGGCTGCATCTATTAAAACAATCACAGAAAAAATTGGTATGTCCTTCATATTTAAAAGCTCTTTTGACAAAGCCAATCGGACGTCAATTCAGTCTTTCCGTGGTCAGGGACTTGAGGAAGGACTGCGGATTTTTGAAGAAGTTAAAACGTCTTTTAATATCCCGGTTACTACGGACATCCATTTACCAGAACATGCGAAAGCAGTTTCTCAAGTGGTTGATCTGCTCCAGATTCCTGCTTTTCTTTGCCGTCAGACAGATTTGTTGATAGCAGCAGGTGAGACGGGCAAACCCGTCAATGTAAAAAAGGGACAATTCCTGCCTCCATGGAAAGTATCAAGTATTGTTCTGAAGCTTGAGGAAACGGGGAACACTGATATTTTACTTACAGAACGTGGAACAACTTTTGGTTATGAAAGTTTAGTGTCTGATATGCGATCAATTCCTGTCATGAAAAAGACTGGGTATCCTGTGGTTTTTGATGCTACCCACAGCGCTCAGAATCCTGGTATGAAAGGCGGCAAAACAGGAGGATTCAGGGAATATATTCCAACGCTGGCGAAAGCAGCAGTAGCTGCGGGCTGTGATGGTCTTTTCCTTGAGGTCCATGATAATGTGGAAAAAGCCAAGTCTGATGCGGACACCCAATGGCCTCTTGAGCAATTAGAATCCTTGCTGAGATCGGTGAAAGCTATCAGGGCAGCATTTATATAAAAGTAGAAAGTCAGGAATCATGGTGAACGACCGATTAAAACAAAAGCTGAAAAACGTAAAACTGATCATTTCTGATGTTGATGGGGTACTCACGGATGGATCCATTTATATTGGTGCTGGTGGTGAAGAAATGAAGAGATTTTCTGTAGAAGATGGTGCCGGAGTTGCGCTTGCCAGGGCTGCTGGATTACAAATTGCACTTTTGTCTGGGAGGTATTCACCTGCAACAGACACACGTGCAAAGGAATTAAAAATTGAGGATATTTATAATGGGATGCTCAATAAAATTCCTGCGTATGAGGAATTGAAACAGAAATATAATTTGGAGGATTCGGAAATAGCTTATATTGGTGATGGATTGATTGATCTTCCTGTGATGGAAAAATCCGGTGTCCCCATTTCTGTTCGGAATGCCTATCCACCTGTGAAGAAGGCTGCACTGTATATTACCGATAAAAATGGTGGGAGTGGTGCACTTCGGGAAGCCGTTGATTTGATTCTTCAAGCGAAAGGATTGTATGAGGAAGCTATTAAGCGTATGACAAAAAAGATTATCAAGACTTCCAGTGGATGAAAATGCGCATACCCATTGTTATGTCTATTACACCGTTTGTTATTATGTTGATGTTATTTTCCCCCAGTTGTTCATCGCCTACTTCAGCAGGGACAGGAGAAACCAGTGAAGGGCGACCTGACCAGGAAAGCTGGGAGGTAACCATTTCCATGACTGATGCAGGCCTGCAGCGGGCTATCGTGCAGGCTGGTCATTTAGAGAAATTCAATGATCGTCTTTATGTTTTGCTGGACCAGAAGGTTGAAGTGGATTTTTTTGATATGGAAGAAAGGCATACCTCCCGTCTGACCTCGCAGCTAGCGGAGGTTGATGAAAAATCAGATTTCATGCGCGCGATTCAAAACGTGGTTGTAAAATCGGATAGCGGTGTGACTCTTTTTACTGACACATTATCATGGGATCATGCCCAGGGAACGATCTATACTGACGATTCTGTTAAAATAACAACAGCAAAACAGGACACACTCTATGGGATTGGATTTGAATCAGATGTTCAGATGGAACACTGGAAAATTTTACATCCTTCCGGAGTGACAAATCGTGGTGACGATGAAAAATAGCAATCATGTGCTAACAGCAGAAAACCTCCATAAACAGTATGGTAAACGCTGGGTTGTGCGGGCAGTGGATATTGAAGTAAAAAAGGGAGAGATTGTAGGATTGCTTGGTCCAAATGGTGCCGGAAAAACCACAACTTTTTATATGATCACAGGGATGATAAAGCCAACTAAGGGGAGAATTTTTCTGGATAAAAAGGAAATTACTCAGGATGCCATGTACAAACGTTCACGTCAGGGGATTGGATATCTTGCTCAGGAGCCATCTATTTTTGGGAAACTATCCGTTGAGGACAATTTGAAACTTGTTCTGGAAATGACTGATTTGTCCAAAAAAGATCAACAAACAAAAATTGAACAACTGTTGGAAGGCCTGACAATTCAACACCTCAGGAACAACAAGGGGAACAGCTTGTCCGGGGGTGAACGGCGAAGGGTAGAAATCTGCCGTTCCCTTGCTATTGATCCGGATTTTATCCTTTTAGATGAGCCTTTTGCAGGTGTCGATCCCATTGCTGTTGAAGATATTCAGTTCATTGTCCAATCATTAAAAAATCAAAATATTGGGGTACTAATTACAGATCATAATGTTCGGGAAACCCTTTCAATAACCGACAGGGCATATTTACTTTTTGAAGGAGAAATTTTGAAGTCAGGCACCTCCAGTGATCTGGCGAACGATGAAGAAGCACGTCGTTTATATCTTGGGGAAAAATTCAGGCTTGACTGATGTTAAAGTTTGAGCAAAAGCTTTCCCAGAAGCAAGTTTTATCACCACAGCAGATTCTTCAAGCAAGATTATTGCAGTTAAGCACGATAAAACTGGAAGAGAAAATCTTGAATGAATTGGAAGAAAATCCTGTTCTTGAACAGGTTGAATCAACAAATGATAAAGAACAAGATTTGGATGAAGGAGTTGATGATTCTCTTGATTTATCATCAGATGATGATGCGTATGAGCCGGTAAATTTTTATGACAGATCAAAGAAACCCATTGATCTTCCTGTAAAAGAGGAACAGGACTTTATAGAGACTCTCCTAAATCAGTTAAAACTTATTGATCTGAATGATTCTGAAAGAATTATTGCGGAAGAAATTCTATGGAATTTAGATGAGCGGGGCTATTTAGCTACAGACCTTTATGTGATTGCAGATCGTTTTAACAAGGATGGAACAGAGATTGAATCTATTTTGAGGGCAGTTCAGTGTTTAGAGCCCCTGGGGATTGCAGCGCGAAATATACGGGAATGTTTATTAATTCAACTGGAAAAAGACAATGAATCCCTTGCCTATGATATTATTGATGACCATTTTGAAGATTTCGCTAATAAACGGTTTGAAGTGATTAAAAAAAAGATGAATTGTTCCGGAGAACAACTGGCAGAAGCAGTCAATATTATTTCCCATTTGAACCCCAGGCCTGGTGAGGGCACCAGGTTTACCAAAGATGAAGTAGTAATCCCTGATTTAATTGTAAGGGAACAGGGAGAAAACTGGGTTATTTATACGAACGATAGCGGACTGCCGGACCTTAGGGTCAGTCCGGATTATGTTGCTATGATGGAAGAACAGGGAACGAAAAAAACAGAGGCCCAACGGTTTTTAAAACAGAGAATTTATTCAGCAAATTGGTTTATCCAAGCCATTGAACAACGGAAGCAAACGCTAAAAAGAGTGATGCGTTCCATTATTGATCGCCAACCGGAGTTTTTTTCTGGACAGATCCATGAGTTACGCCCAATGAAGCTCCTGGACATTGCGGAAGATATAAAATTGGATATTTCCACCATTAGTCGTTCGACCCGGGGGAAATATGTTGATACACCTTATGGAGTGTTTGAATTAAAATCTTTTTTTTCCGAGGGGATTAAACTTGAGAATGGTCAGATGATAAGTAATCATATCATAAAGCAGGCGCTGAAGAAAATTGTCGAAGAAGAGGATAAACAGCATCCAATAAATGACCAAAGGCTTGTGGAATTATTAAAACAGAAGGGATACCCCTTATCACGGAGAACGGTCGCAAAATACCGTGAACAAATGAATGTTCCTGTTGCTCGCCTCAGGCGGCAACTTTAA
>Ga0208642_1001192_pt1 | contig 12348 bp, 8 predicted proteins | sample ETN02SmetaG_4_FD_185790 | JGI IMG/M metagenome (GOLD analysis project Ga0208642, IMG submission 185790) | Marine microbial and viral communities from oxygen minimum zone, Eastern Pacific Ocean - ETNP2014F10-02SV251 (SPAdes) (version 2) | ecosystem: Environmental > Aquatic > Marine > Oceanic ...
TGGTTAATTGTCCGCGACTACGCAGACCGAAGTGTAACTATTCTACACCCAGTAAATCCACCTCAAAGATGAGAACTGAATTTGATGGGATAACGCCCATATCACGGTTTCCATACCCCATACTAGGTGGAATAGTTAGTTTACGTTTTCCCCCAATTTTCATCCCTGGAACGCCTTGGTCCCACCCTTGAATTACTTGTCCAGCACCTACGGTAAACCTAAAGGGTTCCCGTCCTGGGTTTAAAGAAGAATCAAATTTGGTTCCATCTTCTAGCCAACCGGTATAATTCACCGTAACGATACTGTGTTTAACCGCCTCTGTGCCTTCTCCAACAATGATATCTTCTATCATTAATTCACCATCTATCACTTTATCTTCCTTACTGCAACCCGCCACTAACATGAATATTGCCAATGCAGGTATTTGCCATTTTAGTTTCATAATTTTTCTCCCTTAGAAAGGCCGAAGTTTACATCAATTGACAGAATAGAATTACTGTAAATTTCCCCGCATGAATAAGAGTAAATTCTATCATGTCTGCCACGCCATCTCTATTTAATCAACATCTGCCACCTCTGGCAGATCGGGTTCGTCCACAATCTCTGTCCGGATTTATTGGACAATCTCATTTGATTGACCCAGAAAAAATCTTATCAAAACTTTTAGAAAAAGAACAATTATTTTCACTTCTTTTCTGGGGACCTCCTGGTACGGGTAAAACCACATTGGCTCGCATTATTGCCAATAGTTTAAATGCAGAAATACATGAATTATCGGCCGTGTCTAGTGGGGTGAAGGATTTAAGGAAAGTAATTGAAAAAGGGAAAGCCAATCGGGATTTAGGTCATCCTACAATTCTATTTATTGATGAAATTCATCGCTTCAGCAAATCCCAACAGGATGCCCTCCTCCATGCAGTTGAAGAAGGAGTGGTCACTTTAATTGGTGCAACCACAGAAAATCCATCATTCGAAGTGATATCTCCCCTCCTATCTCGATGCAGAGTATTAACCTTGAAACATTTAGATGAAGATCAATTGTCCATGGTATTGGATCGGGCCTTTAAAAAGGATATTGTTTTATCCAAAGGTAAAATACAATTAGATGATGATGTGTCGTTAACACTGATTAAGTCTGCCGGTGGCGATGCGCGAAAAATGCTAAATACAGTCGAATTGGCTGCCAGCCTTGTTGGGAACGATGGTATGATTTCACCCGAGATATTGAATGAAGCGCTCCAAAGTAAAACTCAGCTTTATGATAAATCAGGCGACTACCATTATGACGCCATCAGTGCATTTATTAAATCAGTTCGTGGAAGCGATCCAGATGCGGCAGTCTATTGGCTCGCGCTAATGCTGGATGGCGGTGAAAAACCAGAATTTATTGCGCGGCGACTTATTATTTTGGCTTCGGAAGATATTGGGAATGCTGATCCCCGGGGATTGACAATAGCCACTTCAGGGTTTCAAGCCGTCCATATGATTGGTATGCCGGAGGCCGCCATTGTCCTATCCCAGGTTACCACCTATTTGGCGAGTGCGCCTAAATCTAACGCCAGCTATAGGGCTATCAATAGCGCAACAGAAAAAGTTAAATCTGAAAATTCACCCAGTGTGCCCATCCATTTAAGAAATGCACCCACAGGCCTAACGAAATCGTTGGACCATGGCAAAGATTATCAATACCCTCACAACCACCCGGATCACTTTGTAAGTGAAAATTACTTTCCTGAAGGAAATCCGGAAACATTTTACCATCCCACAGAGTTAGGATATGAAGAATACATCCGAGGGCGGCTGAAAAAACTTTGGCCAAAAAGATATTCAAATTAATGCGGTTTATTTATTTCTTAAATCATTCCAATCCAAAGAAAAATGGTCGATGGACCACCTGCTTGGCCATCTCTTTACTTCTGACCCTATCCTTTGGTCAAGATGATCGCTTACGCCTCAAACAAGCCGATCTATTAGAAAATATTACGGTTGATGGGCTATCCATGCAGTATTTAAGGGGCAACGTCATTTTTCATAAGGGAGACATGGTGATGAATTGTGACTGGGCCCGCTTTGATAAAAAGACAGAACAAGGATTTCTATTCGGCAATGTATCCATGGTAGAAGATGTGCAAAACCTCACTTGCGATTCCCTTTTTGTGGATTCACCCAAAGATATCATGATCGCCTATAGCAATACCCATGTTTGGGATACCACATATAGCTTGGTGGCCGATACTTTATTTTATTTTTCAGAATTGGATAGTGGCTCTGCAAATGGCAACACGATACTTATTCAAGATAAACAAACAATTAAAGGTGATCGAATTGAATATTTTGAAATTCCTGAATCGGATGGCGTCTCTTACGCTGCGAAAGGCAATGTTTCCATTACAGAAGAAGGGCGATTGGCGACCTGTGGCGAAGCCATTTATGATCGAGAAAATGGAAAAACTACCCTTCGAATTAAACCGGAAATTATCGACAACAACCAAACGATTGCCGGAAGTGAAATATTTTTAGAGTATGATGAGGATATTTTGAAAAGTCTATTTATCCCCAGCAATGCTCATGCCACCCACCCTTCTATGGGCATTCGAGAGTGGACGAATATTGTAGATGGGGACACCCTCACTTTTGAGGATTCAATATCTTTTTCTGATGATATGACTGGATCGATTCTCCGAGGGTACTTCACTGACGGCATAATGGACTCCATGCGATTAGAAGGTATGGCCACCACCCTGTATCACATTTTTGAAGATTCTGTTTATCAAGGTAAAAATGAAGCGTCCGGTGATACAATTATTATGAATTTCACTGAAAATGAATTGCAAAATATTTATGTAACAGGTGGATCAAGAGGTGTTTATACACCGGATTCCACCGGTGCAGATGTAGATGGCCCCATTGAATATGAATCTGAAGATATTGATTATGATGTGGTTAACGAATTTACTGATCTCCATGGAGATGCTTTTATTGACTATACCAATATAAATCTAAGTGCTGGATTCATCAATGTGGCCTGGCGCAATAATCTATTAAGGGCATTCCCGGAATCCAAAAAAGATTCAACTTATGGCTGGATTCGTCCTTCGATGGTAGAGAATGGCGAAGAGCCCATGGTGGGTGATACCATGATCTATAATCTTGAAACTCGGCATGGGAAGGTCATTCAAGGCACCACCAAAGCGGAGGATGGTTATTATCATGGTCAAGAAATAAGAAACCAAGATATGGATGTGTTTTATATCGACGACGCAGCTTATACAACCTGCGAATTAGATGACCCTCATTTTCATTTTGAAAGTCAAAACATGAAAATGATTAATGAAGATAAAGTCATCGCTCGACCTATTGTATTATATATTGCAAATATTCCTGTATTCGGTTTGCCATTTGGGGTATTCCCCCACCAAAAAGGGCGACGACATTCTGGGTGGATTATGCCATCTTACGGAACGGATGCCCGTTGGGGTGGCTATATTAACGGACTGGGTTATTATTGGGCGGCCAGTGAATATTTTGATTCCAAATTCACCATGAGTCTTTATGATCGTGATGGTATTACCCTGAGGGCGAAAAATAATTATATGAAACGATATGCATACTCGGGGAATTTAGACCTGGAAACCAAACAGCGATTTGCCAGTTCAGTTTTAGATGAAGATCGGGATATTTATAATATATGGGGAAACCGCCAAAGTGATTATGTGGTTCGATGGAACCATCGCCAACAATTACGTAACAATCAATCTGCTTCTGTGAATGCCAGCTATTATTCCAGTGGTGATTACAACCGCCGGACCGGTATGGAACAAAGTCAACGGCTGAACCAACAGGCCGTATCTAATGCCACATATTCTAAACGTTGGCCCAAATCAAAAAACAGTATGAGTGTTAACCTCTCATCCAGGCGAGACCTCATGGCGGAGAAAAAAATTGACCAAAATACTGTATTTTATTCCACCCCAACACGGGAAGGTCAGCAAATAAACATTACCACCAATACACTACCCCAATTGGCATTTACACACTCTCAACGGGCCCTTTTTCCCACCAAGGCAAAAAAGAAGCAATGGTATCATAATATCAACTATCGTTATTCCTCCCGGTTTACAAACAATCTAAAAAATTATTATGAATCAGAAGCTTATGCCATCGATGATACCACCACAGGTTATCGATGGATGATGAATGAGAATGAAGACCCTTTGGCTCAGTCATTTGCTGATTATTTTATGACCCATTCATCCGGCTTAAGTATGTCATCTAAAATATTCAAATATATCAATGTGACGCCCAGCCTTTCATTGAAATCGGATTGGGTGAATCGATCATTTACCGGCGCTATCGATTCAACAGGTACGATTAACCGCAATGAGGTGACCGGCTTTGCGGCGCGGACTACCGGCTCATTTAACATTTCTGTGAATACCCAAATCTATGGATTATTCCCAATCAAAATAGGTAAGATGGAAGCGATTCGCCATGTCATTGCTCCTTCCATTGGATATTCATATCGACCCGATTTTTCGCAAGAAGTTTTTGGCGCTAACCCTGGATATTATGAAGTAATTCAACAAGATAATGGCGAAGTAGTTTACTTCGATCGGTTCTCAGGTACCATGGCCGGTGGAACACCGCGAGGTGAGAATCAATCTATGAATTTTTCTATGACCAATAGTTTTCAGGCAAAAATTGTAAATGGAGAAAACGAAAGAAAGCAGGATTTGTTTTCTTGGCGGATGGGCACCAGTCGGAATTTTGTGGCAGACGAATTCCAATGGAGCAATATCAGTTCTTCGGTTCGCGCCAATGTTAGTCGAAAGCTGAATTTAGATTTTTCTATGACCCACGATTGGTATGATTTTGATAAAGAAAAAAATATGCGCATAAACCAATTCAAAACCGCTGGCGGGTTCCCAACACCCAGATTAATCAGTGCTCGATTTTCTACGGGGTTTAGGTTCGCAGGCAAGCGACTTTCTTTTGAAAAGGACGATGAAGAACCTACAGAAGAGGATACAACCATAATTATGGATAGAGTAGATGGTGCCAACCTTGCAAAAGGATTCAATAGCTTTGGGAACGCAGGAAATAATGATAAAAAACTTCCTGGCGACTTTTGGTCCACATCTGCCAGCTTTAGTTTTGCTTATAATAATGCAAATCCCAATAACCCTCAGAAAACTTTCTGGATGTCTACCAATTCAACTATACAAGTAACAGAATATTGGAAAGTAAAGTATAATGCAAGGTTTGATCTTATTAAACAAGATTTAGTCAGCCATACGTTTTCTATTTATCGGGATCTCCATTGCTGGGAGATGAGTGTCAATTGGACGCCGAATGGATATGCTTCCGGACTTTATTTAAAACTGAATGTAAAATCACCGAATCTTCGAGACTTGAAGCTTGAGCAAAGGGGCGGGTCTTTCAGTAGACCATCTTTGTTTGACCGATAATATTTTATTAATAAACTTTACATAATAAATAGGGGAGGTACTGCATGTTTTGTCCTGAATGTAAAAGTGAATATGTTGAAAACATAAATGTCTGCCAGGATTGTGGTGTTTCCTTGGTTGACCTTAACCCGGAATCAGGTCCTTTAGATAACATGACCTGGATTTCCATTGCAGATTTTGAGGGAACCATTATGGCTGATATGGCAGTGGAAATCTTGAAAGATCATGATGTGCCCTGCTATACCAAAGGTGATTTTATCAGTTCCGCTTTCGGAATTAAAGCTTTGAGCCTGCCCGGTGGCTCTGTAAAATTGTATATTCCTGACTCATTAAAGGCACAAGCAGAAGACTTACTGAAAGATATTATATAATAAAATGACTAAAGAATTTATCCAATCAATTAAAGGTACTCAGGATATTCTTCCGGATCAAAGCCAACGCTGGCAAGCACTGGAAACCACCATCCGCAACACAATGGACACTTATGGGTATCGTGAAATTCGCACCCCTACCTTCGAGAGAACAGAACTTTTCGCACGTGGTGTGGGGCAAGAAACGGATATTGTTTCGAAAGAAATGTATAGCTGGACGGATCAGAGTGGCGAGAATCTCACCCTGAAACCGGAATTGACGGCGCCTGTAGTACGGTCATTCATCCAGAATAATCTGGGGGGCCAAAGCACCATCAATAAACTTTATTATATAGATGCGCTATTTCGGAGAGAACGTCCCCAGAAAGGACGGTACCGCCAATTTCACCAATTCGGAATTGAATCCTTTGGGTCCGAATTTCCGGAAATGGATGCAGAAGTCATTGCCTTGGCCATGTCTGTTTTTAATGATATTGGGTTAACAAACCTAACCTTGAAGTTGAATTCAATTGGCTCACCTGAATGCAGAAGTGATTTTCGCAATGCACTCCGTGATTTTTTAAAACCACACTTTAATGATTTAAGTGAAACCAGCCAGAAAAGATTTGAAAATAATCCTCTTCGTGTTTTGGATACAAAAGCGCCCTACGAAATTGAAATTTTGAAAGATGCTCCCAATATTTCTGATTCATGGACGGGTGAAGACAAAGCCCATTTTGAAGAAGTATGTTCATTGCTTGATGCTATGGGGATTCAATATACCATCGAGTCGAATCTTGTGCGTGGGTTGGATTATTATACCCGAACCACATTTGAAATTACGTCTACTGCCCTGGGCGCCCAGAATGCCATCTGCGGTGGCGGTCGTTATGATGGGCTCGTAGAAACATTGGGCGGTAAGCCTACGCCGGGCATCGGTTTCGCCGCCGGGATGGAACGAATCCTTTTAGCCCTAGGTGATGACGATTCAAGCGGCAATTCTACACAAGTATATATTATAGGACTTGGGGATGAAGCCCGACCGTCGGTGGCAAAATTAGCGGAAGATTTGAGACAGAATAATATTCGCACAGATTTTGATCCATTGCGTCGATCTATAAAAGCCCAAATGCGAGAGGCTAATAAATCCGGAGCAACCATTGCTGTCATTATTGGAGATAAAGAATTAGCGTCGGGACAGGCCGAAATTAAGGATTTGAAAACGGGAGATCAGGAACCGGTAAAAATAAAAGCGTTGGTAGATCATATCAATTCTTTGACATTATAAAATTTTCTTTTACATTAATATACGCGCGCGAATCTGCGGCATTGCTACTGATTACAGAAAAAAAGAGATACAATGAGTTCAAAACCAATATTAATTGTTGAATCGCCTTCGAAGGCAAAAACCATTTCGAAATACCTTGGTGGTGAATATGAAGTCATGGCCAGCGTTGGCCACATCAAGGATTTACCCAAAAAAGAATTGGGCGTGGATGTGGATAACGACTTTACAACGGTGGAAGATGTGCTTCCTGATAAGAAATCCTTCATCAAAGATTTTAAATCTTTGGCGAAGAAGACCGACCGAATCGTTATCGCCACTGACCCAGATCGTGAAGGAGAAGCCATTGCAGCACATATTGCTACGGAAGTCGATCCATCTAAACTTTCTCGTGTTCAGTTTACAGAAATCACAAAAGAAGGTGTTGAAGAGGGTATGAATAACCCTCGGGGAATCGATAGCGATTTAGTGGCCGCTCGCCAAACCCGGCGTATCATTGACCGACTTGTGGGATATAAAGTTTCTCGCGTCCTCTGGAGTACGTTAAAAAAGAATATGAAATTTGTAACCGTCAGCCTTTCGGCTGGCCGTGTACAATCGTCTGCACTTCGGATGATTGTGGAAAGAGAACGACTTCGCCAGGCATTCCATTCTGCATTATATTATGATTTAAAGGCAAACTTACAATCAAAAGACAATCCATTTCCCGCTACACTCATTCGTGTGGACGGTAAGCGTCTCGCAACCGGAAAAGATTTTGACCCGAATACAGGTCAATTAAAAAAACAAGATGTCCTATTATTATCCAAAGCCCAGGCAGATGAATTGGTAAAAGAATTGAAAGGCGGTCCCTGGACGGTTAAGGATGTGGAAGAAAAGATAAAAAATTCTCATCCCAAACCACCCTTTACCACTTCCACGCTTCAACAGGAAGCAGCACGGAAACTGCGATCCTCAGCACGGAAAACCATGCGTACGGCCCAGCGACTATATGAACAAGGGTTTATTACCTATATGCGGACCGATTCCACCACCCTTTCGGCAGAGGGCATCAATGGTGCGCGAAATGAAATTGTATCTCGTTTTGGTCAAGAATATTTACCGGAACAAGCACGGACTTACGCTACAAAAGTGAAAAATGCCCAGGAAGCCCACGAAGCCATCCGCCCTGCTGGTGTTACTTTTCCATCGGTGGATCAAGTTCGCGGTGCCATCGATGAAGATGCAGCAAAATTATATGACCTTGTTCGAAAACGAACATTGGCATCCCAAATGAAATCGGCCAAAGTGAAACAAATTGCCGTAACAGTTGAAAATCAAAAAACGGAATTCCGTGCCAATGGAAAAGTGATTCTATTCCCGGGCTATATGGCTGCTTACGTAGAAAGTACAGATCGCAGAAGCGGCGTCACGGAAGATCAGGAATCAATTTTACCTGATATGCCCAAAGGACAAACCCTCACCTGCAATGAATTAACAGCCGATGAACATGCGACCAAACCACCGGCGAGGTTTACAGAAGCCTCTCTGGTGAAAGAATTGGAAGCACAGGGTATTGGACGCCCATCCACCTTTGCCAATATTATTGATACCATTGTTTATCGTACTTACGTAGCCCGAGACAAGGGAAAACTGACGCCTACATTTTTGGGAATTGCAGTTACCCAACTTCTCGAAAATCATTTTACTTCTCTCGTGGACAGTCAATTCACGGCCAATATGGAAGATGGCCTTGACGCCATATCCCGCGGGGAATTAGATGCAGTCCCTTTCATGAAAGAATTCTATTTTGGTTCTGATGGCCAAATTGGATTGGTGGGTATGCTGGATGATAAAATAGATATTGGAAAAGCCTGTTCTGTCCAATTGGATTATGAAGGAGATCCTATTGAAATTCGCGTCGGGCAATATGGGCCATTCGTTCAACAAGGTGAAACGCGAAAATCGGTCCCTGCTAATGTATATCTCGGTGATTTAAATGTGGATAAAGCATTGGAAATCTTGAATCAAGAAATTAATGAAGATCGGGAATTGGGTAAAGATTCGGATTCCGGCGAAATGGTTTTAGTTAAAAACGGACCTTACGGACCCTATGTTCAATTGGGAGAAACCAGTAAACGAAAAGGGATTCCAAAAGGAACGCCAGCCGATGATATTGATCTTGAAATGGCGCTTAAACTATTATCACTCCCCAGAATATTAGGAAAATTTCCTGATTCTGATGAAGATGTGAAAGCGGACTATGGCCGATTCGGATCCTACGTGACTGCAGGGAAAGGAAAAAACGGCACCATCCCTCCTACCATGTCGCCTTTAACCATAGAACTGGCTGAAGCATTGGAATTGATTAAGAATCGAAACAGCGGCCCTCAGGAATTGCGCACTTTGGGCGACCACCCAGAAACGGGAGAATCTTTGGTCTTGAAATCCGGACGATATGGCCCCTACCTCACGGATGGCAAAGTAAACGCATCGCTCCCGCGAGATACAGATCCGGAAAAAATAACATTAGAAGAAGGGGTGGAACTCATCAACAAAAAGCGGGCGGCGCCACCAAGAAAAAAACGCCGTAAAGCCAAAAAGAAGGCTAAAAAGAAATGAAAAAATTACTACCTATTATATTCTTCCTGAGTTTGATCTGGGCCGACGAAAAAAGTGATCTTATCATAGATCTGGAACAAAGTCTTATGGCCACCTGCTGTTGGAGTGGCACCGTATATGACCATGGAAATAAAGAGATGGAAATAGAAATTGCGGGCATGGTGAATACAGGAAAAACAAAAAACGAAATTCTTGATTATTATAAAGGAAAATATGGAGAACGTGTTTTGGCCGTTCCTGTGGCAGAAGGTTTTAATTATTTTGCCTGGATTGCCCCTATTTTTATTGGCCTATTAGGGCTTACCATTATTTTGATTTATATCAAAATAACGAAAGAAACACCTCTAGTCGTTGAATCTACCGATGATTCTATTGCCTATAGCGATCAAATTGAGCGTGAACTGAAAGAAATGGATTAACCCTTACTTTCATTGCGATTGGTCAACCGGAGGAGAAGCAATCTCATTATTATATAATATTAGAAATGATTTAATTCTTTCATCATTTCAGACCATTTATTTATCTAAATAATTTCCTAATTTCCCGTCTTAATAATTAACGGAGATTTAACTCAACCTAATGAGTATGGAAAAAATTGTTTCCCTTTGCAAACGCAGAGGGTTTGTATTTCAAAGTTCTGAAATTTATGGTGGCTTCGGAGCCGTTTATGATTATGGCCCATTGGGTATTGCCCTAAAAAATAATATTTCCCAACTCTGGTGGCGGGCCATGACCCAACTTCATGAAAATATTGTTGGGTTAGATAGCGGTATCTTAATGCATCCCAAAATATGGGAAGCCTCAGGGCATGTGGGTGCATTTAATGATCCATTGGTGGATTGTAAACAATGTAAAGCGCGATACCGCGCCGATGAATTATTTGATGGAAATCCGGAAGATGGCAAATGGGATGAAATCCAATGCCCTAAATGCGGGACTACAGGTAATCTTACGGAACCGCGCCAGTTCAACCTCATGTTTAAAACCCATATCGGCCCGGTAGAAGAAGAAGCCAATACTGCATATTTAAGACCGGAAACTGCCCAGGGTATTTATGTGAATTATCTTCTTACTCAAAATGCCATGCGGTTAAAAGTGCCCTTCGGCATCGCACAGATCGGGAAAGCATTTCGAAATGAAATTGTGGCCAGAAACTTTATCTTTCGTACCCGTGAATTTGAACAAATGGAAATGCAGTATTTTGTAAAGCCAGGGTCTGATGATCAATCCATGGTGGACTGGAAAGATGAACGGATGGCCTTTTATAACCAACTGGGAGTCGATGCAAAAAAACTCCGTTTTCATGAACATGCTGAAGGTGAACTGGCCCACTACGCCAAAGAAGCCTGGGATATTGAATTTGAATTCCCATTTGGCTGGTCAGAGATTGAAGGAATTCACAACCGAACGGACTTTGATCTCCGCCGCCATCAAGAATTCTCTGGAAAGAAAATGGAAATTTTTGACCAACCGAACAATGAGCGGTTCCTACCTTATATTATTGAAACATCAGCGGGATTAAATCGCATGATGCTTGCGGTTCTTTCGGATGCCTATTGGGAAGATGATGAAAACAATCGCGTGGTGATGAAACTCCATCCTCGAATTGCACCGATAACTGCTGTAGTTTGTCCATTAGTGAAAAAGGATGGATTACCGGAAATTGGTCGGAATGTAATGGATATTTTAAAACCTCATTTCAAAGTGATTTACGATCAACAAGGATCTATCGGTAAACGATACTACCGCCAAGATGAAGCGGGGACCCCTTATGGTATTACGATTGATCATCAATCCGTAGAAGACCAAACGGTAACGCTCCGCCATCGGGATTCACAGCAGCAAGACCGCATCGCCATAGATCAATTGGTGAATGCCATTAACGATAGTATGGAGAATTATTTATGAATCGCCATTTAACCCTTCGCTCCGGGAATCCCACGCTGAATGCGAAAACATTTTCCGGATTCGACGTAACCGCTGGTGCCACCATGACCATCATGGGTACGGTGCATAAAACAGCACTGGGGTTGCTTCTACTCATGACCTCAGCCCTTTATACCTGGAATCTGCCCTTAGGAGACCCCAGAACAAATATGTTCATGATGATCGGCATTTTTGGCGGATTTGGTGTGGCAATTTTGACCGCTTTTAAGCACCATCTCGCAAAGTTCACGGTACCTGCATACGCCCTATTGCAGGGATTGGCGTTGGGTGGTATTTCCAAATATTTCGAAATGCGTTATCCAGGAATTGTGAACCAGGCGGTTATGCTGACTTTTGGGACACTTGGTTCTTTACTTTTAGCCTATCGTTCCGGACTAATTAAGGCAACGGAAAACTTCAAACTGGGTGTGGTAGCGGCTACCGGTGGCATTGCTTTTGTTTATCTCATCAGTTGGATATTGGGTATGTTTGGCGTTGGTGTTCCCATGATTCATGGTAATTCAAACATGAGCATTTTATTCAGTATTGGGGTGGTCATTATTGCAGCATTAAATCTCGTCCTTGATTTTGATTTTATTGAAGAAGCAGCAGAAAATGGTGCCCCAAAATATATGGAGTGGTATGGTGCCTTCGGACTTCTGGTCACCTTGGTCTGGCTCTATTTAGAAATTTTACGGTTATTAGCCAAACTTTCTTC
>Ga0208642_1001208_pt1 | contig 12231 bp, 12 predicted proteins | sample ETN02SmetaG_4_FD_185790 | JGI IMG/M metagenome (GOLD analysis project Ga0208642, IMG submission 185790) | Marine microbial and viral communities from oxygen minimum zone, Eastern Pacific Ocean - ETNP2014F10-02SV251 (SPAdes) (version 2) | ecosystem: Environmental > Aquatic > Marine > Oceanic ...
TACCAACCAATAATAATAAAATTGCTAAAATAGTTATAAATTGTGAACTATCAACTTTTTCACTAAGTTTTTGTCCAATCTGTACACCTAAAATAGAACCTAAAATTAAAACTATAACCAACATTAAATCAATAGAACCATAGTTAAATGCATGAAGAACTGTTACTATTGCGCTAATAAAAATAGTCACAAATAAAGAAGTCCCGGGAATTAGCTTAGTTGGCATTCCAATAATGTAAATCATTGCAGGAACTAATATAAATGCACCACCAACTCCCATTATGGCTGCAATAAAACCAACTAGCAAACCTATTATAATTGGTGTGAACGCGCTTTCATACAGTTTTGATTTTTTAAATCTCATTCTTAAAGGAAGTCCGTGTATCCAGTAATGATAATGTATTTTCTTTTTTAATATTATTTTTTTTCTTGCCCTATCAATTTCACTTACTCCTTGAACAAGCATCATTGTTCCAATAATTGCTAATATGTACATATATGATAGCGAAATTACGATATTAATTTTTCCAATGTCTTTAAAATAAGTAAAAGTTAAAATTCCTAATATAGTTCCAATAATACCTCCCACTACAATCATTAAACCCATTTTATAATCTAATGTTCCTTTTAAATAATGAGTTGTTGATCCAGATATTGATGTACCTAAAATATTATTTGCTTCGTTTGGAACTGCATATGCAGGAGGAATTCCCAAAAAAATTAAAAAAGGTGTCATTAAAAATCCACCACCTACACCAAACATTCCTGAAAGAATTCCAACAACTAAACTTAAAATAAATATTAAAGGTATGCTTACATATACTTCTGCTATTGGAAGAAAGTAATCCATTAAGAGTAATTATGCCTCAAACTATATAAAGTCAATAATTTGCTTTAGATTATAAAAAAAATTAGTGTATTTGAAAAAAAGTACCTATAACAATTATGCTCCAATAAACCGCTAAACCTAAATAAATAACAGGTTTTGCACTAACTAAAAAATCACTTTTGGGAATGTATTTTAATATTTTTTTGTAATTTTTATTTAAACTTTGAAGCACAACTTGCAATTAGCATAAGTTTTGATATTTGCAAGTATTATTTAGAAAAATTAAAGATATTTTTTTGAATGTTTTAAAAGATAGTTGCTCCAAAAACTTTAACATCATTGTCTTCTATACCTAAAACTAAGCGACCTAAAAAATCTCCAGCGACTGTATTGCTTGTCTGTTTAAAAAGAACTGTTACATAAAGACCTCTTCTTAAACATCCAAAAACTTCTTTTTTATCAGATAAATCAGTTAACAATTTATTATTTGCCCATTGTTTACCCAGCTCAACTTCATTAGCTCCAAAAAGCATCTGTGATGAAAAATCTTTTGTAAAACCACCATAGTCTTTAATGTTAGATGATTTAACAAGGTTATCCCATATCGGACTAGCAATATCTATTAATTCTTGGTCTGATTTCTCAAGAAGATTCATGTTTTTTTAGTAGTTTTAAGAAGCTTGGTTTTTTTCTTTTTCATCAACAATATGATAAACAGGAACCTTTTCTAAAGTAAATTTACCAGTTTTAGGATCACGTCTAGATACAGTTAAGCAATGCCATTTTTCATCGTCTAATTTCATGTGATCACCTCTATAATAATAACCTGGCCAACGAGTCTCTTCTCTAAACATTGTGTGCTCTGTAACACATTGTGAAGTAAGCGCTCGATGTTTTAATTCCCAAGCCCTCATAAGTTGATGATAATCTTCAGCACCAATATTCTCTAGATCTTCTTGTAACCATTCTAATAGTTCCAAACCTCTTTTAAGCATATTCGCATTTGTCATATAATTAGTAGCTATACCACCTACATATTCATCCATAATTCTCTGAAGTCTTTGTAGGCCTTGAATTGGAGAAATATAACTTGGTGAAACTGTTCCTCCAGTAATCTCATTTTGACCAACTGTGTAATTTTCTAAAGGTTTGTATATAACTTCTTTAAAATCTTCACATTGTTTATCAGTAACATTAATATTTTCAGCTTTTTGGTCTTGTATATATTTAACAGCAGCTTTTGCAGCTAAACGACCTTCTGTAAAAGAACCTGAAGAGAATTTGTGAGCACTACCACCAACAGTATCACCGGCTCCAAAAAGACCGTCAACTGTTAACATTCTATTATATCCCCAAAAATATTCTGGAGGTGAAAGATCTTCTGGACCGCTTACCCAAGCCCCTGAACAAGTAGCATGAGAACCCATTACATATGGTTCAGAAGTAGTTAGCTCAGGATTAGTATATTTTGGATCAATATTTTGAGATGCCCAAACCACAGCTTGTCCAACAGTCATGCCAAGGAAGTTTTCCCATCCAACTGTCTCCAAATGTGGATCTTGGAAAGCTTCTGTTGTAACCATATGAATTGGTCCGCCACCTGCTATTGTCTCTTGAATAAAAGCATGATTACGTAAACATGTTGGTGTTGGATGGTGATCAATATATTCACCAACTAATTCTTTGGTTTGTTCATACCATTTTTTCTCGTAATTCTCTCCATTAGCATTCTGAGTATAAGTTTTAAGGTGTAAAAAATAAGCACCTACTGGACCATAACCATCTTTAAATCTACATAAAACAATACGGTTTTCCATTTGAGTCATCTTGGCTCCAACAGCAATAGGTAATGCATAAGCAGATCCATTGCTCCATGGTGCATACCAAGTTCTTCCCATACCTTCACCTACAGCTCTTGGTTTAAAGATGTGAGATGCTCCACCTGCTGCCACAATTACAGTTTTTGCACGAAAAATATGATAATCACCAGTACGCATATTAAATCCTACTGCACCACCTACTCTATTTTCTTTTTCTTCATCCATAAGTAAATGAGTTACCATAATTCTGTTATAAATTTTATCGGCAGATTTTTTAGCTGCTTCAGCAACGATTGGTTTATAGCTTTCTCCATGGATCATTATTTGCCATTTACCTTCCCTAAGGTAACGTCCAGTTTTTTCATTTTTCATCATAGGTAGGCCCCACTCATCAAACATGTGTACAGATGAGTCAACGTGGCGAGCCATATCATAACCAAGATCCTCTCGAACCATCCCCATTAAGTCATTTCGTGCATAACGCACATGGTCTTCCGGTTGATTTTCATCCCATTGCATTCCCATGTAACAGTTAATTGCATATAAACCTTGAGCTACTGCTCCACTTCTATCTATATTAGCCTTGTCAACACATACAATTTTTAAATCTCTTCCCCAGTGTCTAGCTTCAAATGCAGCACCTGTACCTGCCATACCTCCACCAACAACTAGAACATCGCAGTCTTCATAATGTGTTTTAATTTTTGCCATTAATAATAAACTCCTTTTTTAAAAGAATCTTTAGGAACTGATGGTAATTCTTTTTTTGTATTTAAACCTTCAGGTTCTAAATATAGTCTTTGAGAGTTAATTTCCTCTTGATTTGGTTTTTCACCTTCAGCAAGTTTCGGAATAAATCTTCCCCATGGTTTAGTTGTGATAGGTGAAACAAAATCTTTTACAGTTCCGTTTCTAAATTTAATCTTCCAAGAAATTCTTCCTTTTTCTTCTTCTCGTCTTACTCTTACGCTGTGCCCCATAGGTGCAAAGTCAGCATATCCACGAACATCAATGGCATGGTTAGGACAAGCTTTCACACATGAATAACATTCCCAACAAAAATTTGGTTCAATATTCTTTGCACGTCTTATAGTTTCATCAATGTGCATGATGTCAGAAGGGCAAATATCTACACAGTGCCCACAACCATCACAACGAGTCATATATACAAATGTTGACACAATTATTTTTTCTCTTTCATTTTTGTTATCATATTAATAATGTTTTGGTTCTTCTCTTTTTATTCCTAAGCCAAATTGTTCTGGTGCATCAGCTGGTGGTGGTAAATTATCTCTTGAACCATCTGCTTCTGCTAAATTTTTTTGAATTGCTGCTCCTGGTTTATAAAACATATGGGCAAATTTTGACCAATATACTCCGCCAAATAAGACAAGATTAGATATAATATACAAAATTAAAAATAATTTATTATCCCATCTATTATTTAAATCTAAAGATTGTGTGTAAGACCAAGCTAAACCAAAAGTGGCACACGCAAGTAGCGCCAATACAAATAAGTCAGCTTTAATAATTCTGTACCAGGGGTGTGCTTCAGCCAGAACGTCTACTCTTAAAAAAAACCAAAACCAATATCCACCAATACAAGTAATTATAGCTCCTATATGCCACATCATTGGCCATACATTAGGTGTAGCACTGTTATTTGAAGTATAACAAAAAATCATAACAACTGATGCAATCCAAAATAAAATAGTTCCATACATACCTAAAATGTGAGCTATTCTTCTTTTGCCGGAACCTAGCTCAGCTGTAGTTGCAATATCACTGACAACTGTTTTTATAATAACAGTGGCTCTTTCACCTGTGCCAAGCTCTCTTGTAGCTGATAGTTTTGCTTTTTTAGCGTTATTAAAGAAATACTTAACGTTTTTTTTATGAATAATATCAACCAATGTTCCAATTATAACTAAAGCAACCATCACAATTACAAAAGATTGTAATACAATAGATGGTACCGTTTCCACTAGTATAGAAAATGGATTAGTTGTGAGCATATTATTTACCTTGTCTCTATAGATTATTAGAATCTCAATAAATTACAATAAATCTAGTATACATAAAATAATAATAGATCAACTGTTAATAGAAGATATTTGATATCAAAATATTATTCTCAAATATTCTACTGAATAGAATTTATAGTTCTTATAAGTAGAACAATAGATAATTTCAATTTAATGTTTACGAACATAGTATTGTTTTAAAGGTATCACCGATCTAACTCCACCTTGGGGGTTTTCAACATCGCCTTCTCGTCTTGGTATTAAATGAATATGACAGTGCATAATAGATTGGCCAGCAACTTTTCCAGAATTAGTGCCAATATTAAAACCTTTTACAGATATATCATTTTTTTCAATTTGAATTTTCATGCTTTTAATTAATTCATTACAAGCCAAAATTTCTTTTTCGGATAAATCAAAATAATCTTTTATGTGCCTTTTAGGAAAAATTAAACAATGATTATCAGAAACTGGATAAGGATCGTAAGATGCATAAGCATAATCATTTTCATCCACTATATGATTTTTTTTTTTATTACAAAATATGCAGGGGTTATTGGGATCTTTCATAACGTATAGCCTTATTTATATATAGAACAGTTTGATATTTCTTTTTTATAGATCTTCAATAAAATTCTATAATTTTTCAAACTTTTTCTTTTCCAATACGGTTTGTCTATAAAATTAACAGAAACCACACCTTTACCAGAACCAATAATAATAATTTCATCATATTCATTTAACGAATGAATCAAAATGTTTCTTTTTATAATTTTTTTTAATTTTTTTATAAAAAATTTTAAAGTTGTACCCTTGTAAAAATTATTAATAGGAGAATATATTTTATTTTTTTTAACAAATAAAAGATTAGAAGTTCCAGTTTCTAATATTTTTTTATTTTTATAAAGAACTATGTCTGATTTTGTCGTATCCATTTTTTTTAAATAATTCATAATTTTTTTATATTTCAAATTTTTATATTCTGGCTCTATTCTCTTATAGTTAATTAATTTAAGGCCAATTTTTTTTTTTAGTTTCAATCTTTTTCTCAAAGAAATTGAAATCATTTTATTGTTTACTGCAACTCTTAGCAAATGATCAAATCGTTTGCTTTTATTGAGATTTAATTTAATTAATCTAAGAATATTTTTTTTGATGTTTTTTTTATTAATTTTATAAACTTTTAAAGATCTAATTAAATTTTCTATATGTTCTTTAAAAAATAAAATTTTAGGCGGTTTCCCGATAATTCTCATTGTCGTAAAAACGCCATAGAAGTTCCAAAGATCATGAAATTTTATTTCTTTAAGATCTTTATGCCGATAAGATTTTTTTAATAATAAAATTGCCATTTTTTGTCAAAAAAGATTCTGGATGAAACTGAAATCCATATATATTGTTTTTTAAATCTTCTATACCCATTGGAATATTGGTTTTAGCACACCTCATTGAGATTTTTATATTATTTGATTTAAAAGGCTCAAATAATTTTAGTGAGTGATACCTTCCTACTTTGAAATTTTTGTCTTTTTTAAATAATTTACTTTCTTTTGTAACTCTTACTATTGATTGATAACCATGATAAATGTTTTTTTGTTGTACAATTTTTCCTTTTTCGTTGAATAAGATTTGTTGATAACCCAGACAAATCCCTATTAATTTTTTTTTACCTTTATATTTATTATAAATTTTTGATGTCAAAGGGTAATCTCTTGGAGATCCTGGGCCGGGAGATAAAACAATTGTATTAGATTGATCTAATTTTTTTTGGTTTATTTCAAAATAATTCGAGCAATACACTTCATCAAATTTTGAAAATTGATGCACTACATTCCATGTAAATGAGTCTTGGTGATCTATAATATAAATCATTTATATAAATCCAATAGTGATTTAGCTTTTATAAAATTTTCATTAAATTCTTTTTTAGGAGAACTGTCTAAAACTATCCCTGATGCAGCAGAAATTTCTGAGATATTCTTAAAATTTAAGATAGATCTAATAATAATATTAAACCTCATGTCTAAATTAAATTTTATGTAACCAAAACTGCCCGTAAATATATTTCTGTCTTCTTTTTCCTGCTTATTCAAAAGTTCCAAAGTTCTAACTTTAGGACATCCAATAACCGAACCTCCCGGCATCATTGATTTTATAATATTTCTAATCTTAATTTTATTTCTGAGCTTGCCTTGTATTGTTGTCACATAGTGAAAAAGATGTTTATATTCCTCTACATATTTTTGTTTTAATATTTTTACTGATCCTGGTTTACATATTCGTGATAAGTCACTTCTTTCCATATCCACAATCATATTGTGTTCTTTGGTTTCTTTGTCATTATTTTTAAAAAAATTTAATGCTTTAATCTTATTAATGTTTTTATTCTTTCTAAGAGTACCTGCAATTGGTTTTGTAATTATGTTGTTTCCTTTTTTATCTATTAGAGTTTCTGGTGAACAACTAACAATGGAAAAGTCCTTATCTCTAATCATAAATGATTCAGGTGAAGAATTAATTTTCATTAATTTCCAAAAAAAATTAATAGGATTAATTTGAGATCTATTCTTATATTTGGTGCAAACTTTGATTTGATATGTTTCACCTTGTTTTATTTTTTTTGAAAATACATCAAATATTTTTTGATATTTTCTGTAGTTTATATTTAATTTAAATGGGCTTAAAATTTTAGTTTTGCTAAAAAATTTTTTAAAATTTTGTTTTTTTTTTGAAGAAAATATTTTTATATCTTTTCTTATTTTTATTAATGTTTCAGGTTTGTAAAAAACGCCCTTATAAAACATTAGTTTTTTTTGATTATTGATCTTAATATTTAGTAAATTACAAAGAATTTCATAACCAAAAAAACCTATATAAAGATCTGTTTCTTTGTGAATTTTTTTTTTTGAAAATAAACTAAAAAAATTATTAATATTATTGTTTGTCAGTATTATTTTTTTTGAAAAATCAGTGTATAAATTATAGCCTCCATTTACTTTATAAATAATTACTGGCTTATCTGAATTATAAAGTTTTTCCAGATAAGGACTAAATTTTGGCTTATGCGTGTTGAATTCTATCAATTGCTTTCTCTTTTATTGGTAAATGTATCAAACCAGCAAAAATAGATAAAGCGATAGAAATGTACCAGGCATAATCAAGTGAACCATATAAATCATGGAATAATCCACCTAAGTATGCTCCAAGGAATGAGCCAACTTGATGACTTAAAAAAACAAATCCATATAGTAAAGTTATGTATTTTGTTCCAAAAATATGGCCGACTATTCCATTTGTTGGTGGAACTGTAGCTAACCAAAGATATCCAAAAGTAATTCCAAAAATTAGTGCATTAATCACACTTGGTGGCATTAAGATAAAGTATATTATCGAAACTCCTCTTAGCAAATAGATTGCACTCAATAGTTTTTTTTTGCTAATTCTTGTAGCCAAATATCCACTACTTAAAGTTCCAAAAATATTGAATAATCCAATTAATGCTAAAATTGCTGTTGCAGTCCAATCTTCAAGACCTCTATCTCTCATATGCATAGGAATATGCGTTGCGACAAGCGCTATATGCCAACCACAAACAAAAAAACCTAAAGTTAAATAAATAAAACTTTTATTCGAAAAAGCCTCTTTAATTGCTTCTATGGCTGTTTGTTTATTTTCATGTTCTTGTTGTGATGTTTGCATTGGGGTTGATAAAAAGAATGCAATAAACAAACCAATAATAATCATAATTGCAAAAATAACTAATGTTGTATTCCAGCCATATTCAAGTAACGTAAATCTTGTATACATTGGTGAAATAAAATATCCAAAGGAACCTGCGGCGGTAACAATTCCGGTAGCCATAGTTCTAGTGTTTAAAGGAAAATGTTTAGCTACAATTGAAACAGGAATGCTTATTGCGGTTGCTCCAAGACCGATTCCAATAAGAATTCCAATATCAAAAGTAAACCAAAATCCAGTATTGGGTCCATAATTTAAAAAGTAAACTCCAGCTAAATAAAATAAAAAACCTATAATTACAGCTATTCTTCCTCCGTATTTATCTGTGATTATTCCAAAAACAGGTCCAAGTAGTCCCCAAAAGAGCAATTGCAAACCCATAGCGAATCCAAATTCAGTTTGGGTGCAACCAAGATCAATTTCAAAATCAAAAAAGAAAAGACCAAATGTTTGCCTAATACCTAAAGAAATTATAATCACCAAACATGCGGCTATTAATGTTATTTGGGCTTGTTTATTTGGAATAAAATTTTTTTGAATCATTTAATAAATCTTAAAGATCTTTTTAAATCTTGAATTAAATCTTTAGGATCTTCAAGGCCTATGTGTAACCTTACCAGATGTTCATTTTTTAATAAATTAAAGAATTTTCTCTTTCCTTGTTCTCGAATATCTTGATACAAAGCAAGACTCTCAAAGCCACCCCAGCTATAACCGTAACCAAATAATTTTAAAGAATTGACAAATTTAATTACAGATTTTTTATTTTTTGATTTAATTTTTAAACCAAGTAAGCCTGAAGCACCTGAGTAATATTTTTTCCACATTTTATATCTTTGTGTATTTTTTTTAAATGGATATAGAACTTCTAAAATTTTTTTATTTTTAGATAAAAAAATAGCTATCTTTTTTGCGTTTTCTTGATGTCTGTCTAATCTTACGTCTAATGTTCTAAGTCCTCTAATAATTAAATAAGCATCATCCGGTCCAAGTCTTAAACCTGTAATCTTGCTTGCTCTTTGAACATGTTTAAAAACCTTTTTGTTTACTGCTAAACTTCCCGCCATAACATCAGAGTGGCCAGAATAATATTTAGTAGCAGCAACAATTGACATATCAAAACCCAGTTTAATTGGTTTGATAAAATATGGAGTTCCCCAAGTATTGTCCATTGCTGTAAAAATATTGTTTTTTTTAGCTAAAGAGACAACTTTAGAAAGATCTTGAAACTCAAAAGTATTGCTACCTGGGTTTTCGACAAAAATGAGTTTTGTTTTTTTTGATATTTTATTTTTTAAGTCATTAATATTATTTGGATCAAAAAAAACAGCTTTAATATTAAATTCTTTTAAAAAATTTTCAGTTAATAAACGTGTAGGAGAATAGATTGGATCTGATAAAAGAATTTCATTGCCAGGTCTTACAACACTGAAAATAGCTAAAAATACAGCACCAAAACCTGTTGGGGTTAAAAAAACTTGATAACTCTCCTCAATTTTTCTCAACATTTGTTGTAAAGCAAATGTTGTTGATGTTCCTTCTCTACCATAACTAAAATTGCCACTTGTTGGATTTTTAATTTTTTTATTTTGAGTTTTTCTTATATCTTCCAAAGATTTAAAGATGATTGTTGATGCTCTAACTACAGGAGGGTTTACAGATTGATTATAATAATCTTTACCTGCATGTTTTAGAAAAGTTTTAAATGATTTAGACATTAAAAAATTGATATGTTAAAAATACAATGCTATATGGCTAAAATAAGTCAATAATATATTATATAAGGAATTTTACTATGGGTTATCCCAAAAAGCACAGAGGTAGACGAAAAATGGGCTCAAAAAAAAGAAGAGCCAGAAAAAAAAATAAGAAAAAGTAATTTTAGGATAGACTATTTGGTTATCCATCCTCCACCAAGAACTTTATACCCTTGGTCATTTTTTGAGTAAAAAACACAAGCTTGACCCGGAGATATACCATATTCGTCTTCTAAAAGATCTACTTCTGTAAAAATATCTGAAAAATTCACTTTAGCTTTCAAAAGCTTGCCAGTCGATCTAACTTTAACAAAAACTTCATCTAAAAATTCTTTTGGATTTGCTAGAATATTAATATTTTTTAATTTAATTTTTTTTTGGATAAGATTTTCTTTAGGTCCAACAATAATTTCATTTTTTTCAGCATTTATTTCTATCACATAAAGAGGTTCTTTATCGGAAATTTTAATTCCTCTTCTTTGACCAATTGTAAAGTTAATAATACCTTCATGAACTCCTATGACATTATTATTTATATCTTTAATATTTCCTTTTTGAAAAGAGTCTGGTCTATATTTTCTTATAACTGATGAATAATCACTATTTGGCACAAAACAAATATCCTGACTGTCAGGTTTATCAGCTACATTCAGATTTAATTTTTTTGCAATATCTCTAGTTTCATTTTTCATAAGCCCTCCTAAGGGGAATCTTAAATAATTTAATTGGTCTCTAGTTGTATTAAATAAAAAATAACTTTGGTCCCTATTATCATCAATTGCTTTGTACATATTAGTTTCATTATTTAATGTAATGCTTTTTACATAATGACCGGTAATTAAGGCATCAGCACTTAAATTTTTAGATTCTTCAAATAGATCTTTAAATTTGATAGTTTGATTACATTGCACGCATGGTATTGGTGTTTCTCCTTTTAAATAACTTTCCACAAAGTTGTTAATTACACCCAACTTAAATTTACTTTGGTAATATAATATTTTGTGTTCAATTCCTAGCTTATCTGCAACTCTTTTTGCATCTAAAATATCTTGACCTGCACAACATTGTTTAGATTTCGAGATTTCTTTAGTGTCGTCATATAATTTTAAAGTTATACCTATAACATTATAGCCTTCATTTTTCATTAATGCTGCAACAGTGGATGAATCAACTCCGCCTGACATTGCCACAACTACCTTTGTGTCTCTTGGATTTTTTTTTAAACCAATAGAGTTTAATTTTATATTCATATAATTGGTATTTATACTTATTTCTAATATAAGGTACATTAAATGATTTTAGATTTTGAACCAGGAGACAAAGTAATTAATCCTACAAATAAAGATTGGGGAATTGGTCAAGTTCAGTCAATTATTAAAGAAAAGGTAACGGTAAATTTTGAAAATGTAGGAAAAAAAGTAATTAACGCTCAAAATATTGAACTAGAAAAATTTTATAATAATGAACCTAGATAATAAAAAAAAAATTGTAAACAGTCTAAACAAAACTTTTTTAAAAGCTGGTGAAATAGCAATTGAACTTAGAAAAAAAGGATTAATTAAAGAAATTAAATCTGATAATACTCCGGTTACTAATGGTGATATTGAAGTAAATAGCATTCTAACTAAAAAAATTAAGGAAATTACTCCTGAAATACCAATTGTTTCAGAAGAATCTTCTTCAAATAAATTAAACGAAAATTTAAAATTATTTTGGTTAATTGATCCTATCGACGGTACTTATAATTATGTGCATGGCAAAGATGAATTTACAATTAATGCCGGGTTAATTATTGATAATAAACCAGAAATAGGAATTATACATGCTCCTGCAAAAAAAAGGCTATTTTACACTTACGAAAAAGGTTTCAGTTTTGAGCTAGCTGATCAAAAAGAAAAAAAACTTGATTGCAATAAAATAACAAATGAAGGCGAAGTCAAAGCTGTTTCGTATTCTAATCAATTAAAACCTGAAATTTTAGAATTACATAAAAAATATAAAGTTACTGAATATAAAAAAATGAAAAGTTCATTAAAATTTTGTGTTATAGCAACAAGCGAATA
>Ga0208642_1001213_pt1 | contig 12177 bp, 10 predicted proteins | sample ETN02SmetaG_4_FD_185790 | JGI IMG/M metagenome (GOLD analysis project Ga0208642, IMG submission 185790) | Marine microbial and viral communities from oxygen minimum zone, Eastern Pacific Ocean - ETNP2014F10-02SV251 (SPAdes) (version 2) | ecosystem: Environmental > Aquatic > Marine > Oceanic ...
CAGTTCATTGTCCATATAGAGCCACAGAAGACTGCCCGCATGGTCAGTGCCGCAGATGCCACAGTGTCCGAACGTGTCCGCCCCGGCTTGCGCCCCGAGCAACAGGGTAGCGCTCTTTTCTATACCGGCCTGGGCATCAGGGACTTTGGCATCTGTAAGACCGACATTGATGTACACAGGAAAGCCATAGGACTGCGCCATCTGGACCATAGCAACACCCATGAGCCCCTGTTCCGGGGAACCGAACGAACAGATGCTGGTACGCGGATCCATAATATGCGGAATACCACCGTAGGTCATCGGAGTGCCCGGACCCAGGAGTTGGGTCGCCACAACGCCAGCCAGAATCTCTGCATTTTCCTGAGCCAGTGTCCCTGCCAGGGTGGCCGGGGCAGTACCAGAGGCCATGGCCATGGGGCCCACACAGACCGGTTGCCCGGCGTTCACAAATTCCGCCATAATATCCAGCCCATCTTCTGGTAACTGAAGCGGACTGATGGGTTCAAATAATGTCTCCACCATGGGGTATTCCCTTAGTGCAGAAGCGCCGCCTGCCACGGTTCGATACAATTCCAGGACGTACTTTGCACTGGCGCCGTTCTTAACCCAGCACCGTGTGGGCTTGCCAGTGGCCTTGAGCAGCTCTCCTGTTAGAAAGACGTCCCTGTAGGACTCCGGCACCTCTTTGGGCTGTGCCATGGAGCCAACGATGGTGATGTTCTCCAGGGCATCAGCGAGGGCCATGGCGTTGTAAGCATCACCAAGTGTGGCTTCACGTCGCTGTGCCGAGTCAAGGTCAATCCAACTGTACTGTCCCGGGCTCGACATCATTACAAAGTCACCATAGCCGAAACGTGCGGTTTTGCCCCTGTCCCGGCCATGGAGAATATACTGTTTGCCCGCTTGTTTTATGGATGCCATGACCAGTGACTCAGGAAGTCTGACGCGCTTGGCATGGGCATCCACAGTGGCGCCGGCCTGGGCCAGCAGATCCAACAGATGATCGTGATGCACCACAATGCCCGTTTTTTCCAATATGTGAAGACTGGTTTTATGAATCTCAGAAATCTCGATATCGGATAGAACACTCGCTTTAAGTTTTGCCATCTAAAGTCTCTTTTGCACTGATTTCAGAATAATATCAGAAGGTTCTGACAAGTTAACTCAGCCAGATCGCAGAAAGCCGCTGCCAGAGTATAGGAACCATTAACACGCTATTCTGAGAAATCTGCAAATATGATTTGATAGCTACAGGCTATTTTCTATAGGACTGCAATGCCCGTTAACATTGCGCTGGCTGGCGGTATATTTCCGGAATCAATCTCCTCCCAACTACGGGTGTATTCGCTCAGAAGCTTTTACTCTGACCAGAAAATTTTGGAACTCTCAGGTCACCCAAGTAACAACCTGCTCCAAGTCTCGTTGTCGTTCGAAGTTGTTAATGGGAGCTTCAAGATCGGGATACCCCAGGGCAGTACCAATAACGAGACGTTTGTTGTCTGGTACGGGTAGTATTTTCCGGACAATATCGGCATACATGACCGATACAGCCATAATGCAACTCCCCAGGCCTTTGTCACAAGCCAGGAGACTCACGTTCTGCAGAATTAGTCCCACATCCAATACGGCATATTCCAATGACAGCTGTTTATCCACCATAAAATAGAGCAGGACAGGTGCATCAAAAAAGGAAAACATATGACTGGTGTTTTGGAGGCGGCCCTCCTTGTCATCACGATCGGTCGCTTGTGATTCCAGAACGGCTTTCCCAATCTCCCCGTAGCGGGCCTTGTGAGCATCCGGCCATACTTCAGGGAAAGCAATCTCTGGTTGAGCTTTCTGGCCGGCAAACAGCGCTTTTTTATTTTCTTCTTTGAGTTTTGTAAGCTTGTCACCCGTGACCACCATCATCTCCCATTGCTGGGTATTCCCCCAGGAAGGCGACCATACTGCTTCTGCGATGATATCCTGGATGACTTCGTCGGGTACGGGCTTAGGTAAAAACTGACGGATACTTCGTCTCTGTCTAATCGAGTCGACTAACTGCATCTATGTCTCCGGATACTTTTTTCGAATTTGGTATGTTGTAGAGTGCCAGAGTGAGTCAGGAGGGGCTAGTTTTACTTTCTAGTACAGTTTGGCAGTTATTGCCGTTGTACCCGGATGAGTAGTTTTCTGTAACCCCGTAACGTTCAGAGGTGTCTAGTAAATTAGAGGCGATTCACATCTTCGTAGCATAAACCATGCGCTCAATCATCATTGATGGCAGCTCGCGTCCGGTTGGCTTCATATACCGTTCTGCCAGCTCGTCATAACCAAGATGTTCCATGAATCGCCAACCGTACTCACTCAGGAAATTGTCTACTTCCTCTGGATCAAACCCAAAGAGCCATTGCTTGTTCTTGATGATTACCTCCGTGTAAAACTTCTCTAACCCGTACAGATTCTTACCTTCAATAAAATCTTTTCGCACATAAGTGAAAGTTAACTGGCTGCCTGCAGGGGCCTTAGAAAGGAATTCGAAGGTTCGGCGGACAGCCGCTTCTGTCAGATATTGCGAAACCGCCTCCCAGATAAAAAAGGTTTTGTTGTCCCCTGCATAACCCTGCGTCCTCAGTACGTCACTAACATCTTGTTCCATAAAGTTTATCGGTACGAGGGTAACGTGAGCGGGAATCGCCTCTAACGCTTTTTTAACGCCCTTTCCTTTGCTTTTGATATTGCCTGGCTGATCAACTTCCCAGACGGGTACAGCGCTCAACGCCGGTAAGCGGTAAAGGCGAGTGTCAAAGCCTGCGCCCAGATTGACGATGGACGCCACTTGCCCATCGGAGACAGCCACAACAACCTTATCGTCAATATAGCGTTTGCGACACATCATCGCGCTCCAAATGCCTGCGGCTTGCTTCTCCGAAATATTGATAAGCCAGTCACGTAAAGCGGGCTTCTGAAACAGTTTGATCAACCACTGATAAAGGGACGGCATGATCTTCAATGCCAAATCATCATGGATGACACGTTGTTCGCTGGAGAAACTTTGCTCAACCGCCACCATAAATGTGGGGACAACGCCGGTTTGTGCAGCGGGTTTGGTGTCAAACTTTTCTTGTGTTTGTGTCATGACCTATTCTGCAGCCCGACTATTTATCAACTTGGCTCGTTGTGTAATGAGATCTTACAGAAAGTCAGCGAGGGGTGCATCGCGGTCTTTTTTGAACTTTCAAAACTTAGTGGGTTAATGGGTTACTGTGCGTCGTCAGCCTATAGCGGACCACTAGCACTACATTAAAAGATACACTTCTGCTAGTTTAAACTGAAGCAGAGGAGTTTCAAAATGAGCATGTCAAATACAGAAAAATACGTTAAGGATATTCGGTGCAAGGCCCGTACAGCTTCATTCCCAGAAGTGGTCTATATTAACAGCTTGCCTCTAGCTTCCAGGCGTTAGATAGTGCTTCACAGAAGCAGCCGAATCGTTGTCTCTGACTTCCATTTTGGCAATAGCCTCCAGATGCACCTCATTAGGACCGTCTCCAATACCCATGACCCAGCTCCAGGTGAGCATTTCCGCCAGCGGAGTCTGGTTTGAAAGCCCCATGGCACCGTGTACCCGAATCGCACGTTCTGATACGTTTTTGACCAGCTCTGAACCGACAATCTTGATCATCGCAATTTCCTTACGCGCGGCTTTTACGCCGACTTCATCAAGTGTTTTTGCGGTGTTTAGACACAGTAATCTGGCCTGATCAATCTCGATACGCGAGCGCGCTATGGCCTGGGCTGTCATGCCGTGCTGGTGCAGGTGCTTGCCAAAGGCAACGCGCTCCTTACTTCTGGATGTCATCAGTTGCATCGCTACCTCTGCCATGCCGATAGCACGCATACCGTAGTGGATACGGCCCGGCCCCATGCGACTTTGCATGACGGCGAAGCCATGGCCTTCTTCGCCCAGGCGATTGGCGACTGGCACGCGAACATTCCTTAACAGCAGTTCCGGGTGGCCGCCGCTGTGGTGGCCATTCAACACGGTGGTATCGCGGATGATTTGAAGCCCCGGGGAATCCATGGGTACGACCAACATGGTCTGCTGTAAATGCCGATTGGGATTATTAGGGTCTGTTTTGCCCAGTAGAATGGCGAAACGGCAATCAGGATGCATGGCCCTTGAGATAAACCACTTGCGGCCATTGATAACGTATTCATCGCCATTGCGCACGATACTGGTTTGAATATTGGTGGCATCGGAGGACGCAACGTCCGGCTCCGTCATGGCGAAGCAGGAGGTGCACTCACCCTCCAGCAGCGGGCGCAGCCATTTTTGGCGCTGTTCCTCGTTGGCGGCGAAGTGCAGCAATTCCATATTGCCGGTATTAGGCGCGTTACAGTTAAACACCTCAGGAGCCCAGAAAACTTTACCCATGATCTCAAATATTGGTGCAAATTCCAGGTTTGACAGGCCATGGCCCGGCTCGTCGTCGCGCAGGTGGGGAAAGAACAGATTCCATAGACCTTCCTCTTTGGCCCTCATTCTCAACTCCTGCACAAACGCGATCGCATCAGGGTCATTAATCTGTCCAGTAGCTTCTAATTCTGCATACCGACGGGTATGTTGATAGATGTGATCGTCCATGAATTTTTCAACTCTGGCACGAAGCTCATTGACTTTGTCGCTATAGTTTACAAGCATGCTTTCAGCTCCCTGTTTTGATGGAATTGATGTTGGCTGTGATTGAATGGCGGTTCTGGTCCTATAAAACTTCAGCCCGAATAATTTCCAGCGATTGTTTGCGCAACCCCAGCTTATTGGCAGCGTAAGCATGACCGGGCAATTGAGCCCATTCGGCCGCCAGTTCACTGGCTCGGTTGATCGCCTCGCCAGGCGCCACTACCTCGTCCAGTAGTCCCGCGGTGACAGCTTCTTCCGGACCAAACAGTTTGGCTTCCAGAATTGCGGGGAACAGGTACTCTGGTTTAATGCGTTCTTTTAGCGGTACTAGGGCAAAATCAGGCAGTGGCATACCCAGCTTGGTCTCATTCAAGCCCAGTAGGTAATCGCCCTGCTCACCGATGCGCCGATCGCATGCCGCCATCCAGATTGCACCAATGGTAAATCCATGACCGGTGCAAGCGGCAACCACTGGCATCGGAAAAGCGTACAGACGTTCGGTTAACCTACCGCCGCCTCTGGACAACTCCATGCGCTTGTCGTTGTCATCCCCCATCATTACCGCCAGGTCAAACCCAGAGCAAAAAGTGCCCTCGCGACCAGCGATCACCAGCGCCTTGCTCTCGATCTCGACCTTATCCAGGGCGTCGTTCAAATCCTTTACGGCCTGCAGCGTAATCGCATTTCTCTTGCCGTCATCCATTTTGATAAGGGCCACGTCGCCCTTTTTATCGAGGGTTATTTCCACTTTCTGCCTCCGTAGTTTTTTGCGCTAGCTAATTGAGCCGCACCAAGCCTTCTTCAGCTGTAGTCATCAGCTCGCGAACCAGGACACCGGCAGAGGGAATATGGCGAATCAAGCCTGAGCCGGTACCGCTACCATAGTTGCAAATCAACACACTCAGGACAAGTAGCGACGACACAGATTTCGCCACAGGAAGTAGATATTCTTCTGTCGGACCCTGATGGGCTAATTAGGCAATCCAGAGCTTCTGACTTTACGATAAGTTTGCGAGTTTCGGGGCGTCTCGGAATCCACTAATGGACGAAGAATACGAAATAATAAAATCAAGTTCGTTAAGGAAGGTAATCAGTATCGTTTTAGGAAATCGGACCTAATCAAGCTTGTAGCCTGACAGGCGAATTGGAAAAGACTACTCTCTAAATTCCCGCGCGAGTCTTTTTTACAGGTCTAAAGCTTAAGCGCATTCCCTGAGCTTGCAGGCACATTTCCATGATAATCGAGGCAAACCTTTTACGCATTCCTCTCCAGCCAGGCTTGACTCGCCTCGTCCAGCCGCCCGGTTTAGACACGACGACCTGCGAAAACTGATTCCCCTGTATTTTCCGTAGATAACAGGGACGGGCATCGCGGGTGCTGCTGAACCGCGGCGGATGTTTACTGAGCCAGATTTTTCCGCTGACACGCCAGCTTTCTGCTATGTTCGTGTGTTCAAAGATCCGACCTGCAGATGGAGCACGCTGCTTGCCAACGGGGCGGGTGTGGAACCACCAGATGACATGCCGGCAACCTTCAACAGCGCGGCTGGTCTTCGCCGACCCGGGTGGCATCAAAGTAACGACTTGTAAGCGACATAGGCGTAGCGAATGAATCAATGATATGCCATAGTTGTTCTTTAAAAAGAAATGTCATGTTTGGAACCACTGGTCGCTGTTATGCCTGATCCGTACCTCTACTCCGTCGACAACCACGTTGCAACCTTTAGCATCAACGATGCGCCCTACAACCTCATGAGCCTCGCGTACATCGATCGCCTGGAAGAACAGTTACCCGAGGTGCTGGCTGATGATGATGTCCGCGCCCTGGTCTTCACGGCAGAGGGTCTAGATCATTTCTCCGCTGGAATGAATCTTAAACAGATTCCGGAGGGGATGCAGCGAGCCGGTAGCCCTGAAGCCTTCTTCGGGCAGCGTCACCGGGTGCTGGACATGATTGAATGCGGTGGTAAACCTGCCATCGCCACGTTGTTCGGATTCTGCCTGGGTGGCGGGCTGGAACTGCCCTTGGCCTGTCATTTCCGCCTCGCGGCCGACGCCGGTGCGCAGATTGGTCTGCCCGAGATGGATCTTGGCAGTGTGCCTGCCTGGGGTGGTTCGGCACGGCTGCCGCGCGCGGTTGGTCGAACCTACGCCCTGGATATGATTCTGCGGGGTCGAAAGATAGACGGTGAAGAAGCTTACCGCATCGGTCTCGTCAGCGAGATCCTGCGGCTGGAACAGCTGAAGGAACGAGCCCAGGCACTGGGTGAGGAACTGGCTTCGCAGCCGCGCCTGGCGATCAAGTCCATGCTGGAAACCATCGTCGGTTTTGAGACCAGGACACTGGATGAATCGATGGCGGACGAAATGCGTGCGACGGCAGTAAATCGCGGCACGTCTGATGCGAAGGAGGGCATGCTGGCATTCTTGGAGAAACGCAAACCCGTGTTCAATCAGTCATAACGCTCAGTCGATGATAGGACCGAGTATGGATGATAGGCCGAGTATGAAAGGAGGTAGATAATAACAGTGAATATAACCCGGAAGAAACTGGGGACCAGCCTGGGCGTGTTCGCGTTTGCACTCGTCGCTGCGACCGTGGTGATCTGGTTCCGCCTGGCCAACCAGGTGGCCATCCCTGAGGATCGAACCTTGTTCGTTGTCTTCTTCCTGCTAGGCCCGGTAATGGGAGTTGCCGCCTTCATCGTTGGCACGCGCTGGTTCGGCGGTGTCGCTGCAGTCATCGCGATCCTGGTGGGTTTATTCCTGCCGTTCACTGTTGCCATCAGCCGACAGGAAGTCGCAGAGAATCCGATTAGCGTGGGCGATACTATTCCTTACTTCGTCGCGATTGATGACGAGAGTAACCGCTTTACCTCTGACAGTCTTTACGGCACACCAGTGCTGATCAAGTTCTTCCGGGCCCACTGGTGACCCTACTGTGTCGCCGAGTTACGGCGATGGGCGGAACTCCAAGGAGAGTTCGACAAGCGAGGTATGCAGCTACTCACAGTCAGTACCGATCACCCGGAAGTCATTCGTAAGCGACGCGGGGTTCACGGCCTGCAGGCGCGCATGCTCTCAGACAGGAATCTTGCGGTCACCGACGCCTTTGGATTGCGTAATCAGCTGATCCATTCCGGCCCATTGGGCGATGATGAGGCCGAAGCCTTGCCGGTGCCAACTTCCCTGCTGATCGATGCTGAAGGCAAGGTGCTGTGGATGGATCAGGCTGAGAACTATCAACGCCGATCAGGGCCCGAAGTAGTCCTGGCTGCTTTACGGACGCATCTTGACTGACTTTCGCTGATGCTCGCCTGACGATCCTCATCTGATTCTGGAACTGCGAAAGTACAGGCAGGCAGACAGGCATAAAAGTTTTTGTCGTGTTACCGGCATCGCCCAGCGGCCATTCCCAGCCTGCAAGTGTGGGATTTTCAGGTCAAGTTTCTTGCGGCGTATATCCTTAGCTTAAATTAGCTGAAGTCTCTCTTAGCAAGAAGGGCCAGGTGGTACCATATGGGCTGACTTCACACAGTCATCAGACTTTAAGAATGGTCACTGACAGGGCGCCCGCACCTTTCGGTGCTGAGCCACCGGCATTTTGGGCCAGGCCTATTCTTGCGCCTTCGACTTGACGTTTACCGACTTGGTTTGTCAGATGCCAGTAGAGTTCAACCACCTGCCGAATGCCCGTGGCTCCGACCGGATGCCCCTGACATTCGAGACCACCGGAAACATTGACGGGAATCGAACCACCCAAGGTCGTATTACCAGCTTCTGCGAACTGACCTCCTTCACCAGGCGCGCAAAACATCAGTGCTTCGGTACTGCTGATCTCCCCGAACGCGGTAGCATCATGGACTTCGGCAATATCGATATCTTGCGGTCCGATGCCGGCCCGTTCATAGGCGCTCTTTGCCAGCATTGTCAGTGATCCATCCCCCCCAGGTGTCAGTGGTTCCCCACTGGTGAGTAAACAGGCAGCAATCTCCGGCGCTGCCGTTCGGCCGATTTTCGTTGCAAAGGAATCCGAGCAGATAACCGCAGCAGCTGCGCCATCACCAATCGGGGAACACATAAGGCGGGTTAGTGGAAAAGCTACTTCCACGTCATTCATGACTTCGTCAACTGAGAATTCTTTCTGGTACTGCGCCAATCGATTCATAGACGAGTGGAAATGATTTTTTGAGGCGACAACGGCCAGTTGACGCTGCGTCAGGCCGTACTGTTCCATATGGGCGCGCGCACCGCTGGCATACAGGTCCATAAAAATACTCTTGTCTTCGGTCTTCTTTTTCTTGCCGGTATCATTCCCCCCCCTGTTTTTTTCACTGTCAACCTCTGATGCCTTCAGAGATGCGGCAATTTTTGAGAGGATTTCTACGTCCATCGCGGCATTGAAGATAGCCATGGATTTTGCTTTATCCCGGGAGAACATCTTTTCCATACCGAGTACCAGGGCAACATCGATTTCGCCAAGGGCCACCTGAGCCCAAGCTGCATTCAGTGCCGTGGCAGATGATGCACAGGCGTTCTCGACGTTAATGATGGGAATACCGTGAATACCCATGGTGTGCAGAACCACCTGTCCTCTGATCATCTCCTGACCGTCAAAGATACCCTGCACGCAGTTACCAACCCAGGCGCCACCCAGATCCTTGATCTCAACATTTGCGTTCTTTAGGGCCCCAGTCACCGCTTCTTCTGCAAGCGACTTCATGTTTCGGTCCGGTTGTTTGGCGAACATGGTGACAGCGCCACCGATTACTCTTACTTTTTCCATGTTAATTATTTCCTCTGCGATTGCCTGATTTAACAAGTTCTGAATATGTCGAATTATGCCAAGTGAAAACTTCTAAGTCGCAGGTAAATTTAGCATTCACTCCCGGGCAAAGACCATAACACATCATTTCATTGTGCTATGCCGGATTTCCGATTCTTTGGCAGGCAACTGAATGACGTCGCTCACTTTTATGTATTCGAGTAGAATCTGTCAGAAGTCGTAACTACAAGTGGATTCACAGTGAGCGATTATCTGTTTTCAGGTTTGAAAGTTATTGATTGCGCGACGGTCATAGCGGCACCCGCGGCGGCGATGATGCTCGGAGATTTCGGTGCTGATGTCATCAAAGTGGAACAGCCTGGTCAGGGTGATATGTTGCGTATGCTCTCGGATGTTCCGGCAACGCCATATGCGGACAGCAACTGGTTCTGGCAGATGGATGGCAGAAATAAGCGCAGCATCTCACTTGATCTGAAGACCAGGGGCGGTCTTGAAGTGCTGCATAAACTCGTTGCGGAATGTGATGTTTTCATTACCAATCAACCCTACACAGTTCGAGAGGACATTGGCCTCACCTATGAAATGCTGAAGCCGCTGAACAAAAAAATGATCTATGCGTCTCTGACAGCCTATGGTGAAGCGGGTGAAGAACGAGATCGTAAAGGATTCGATCAGCTTGCTTACTGGGCGAGAAGTGGATTGATGGATCTGATGCGTGAACCGGGCACCAAACCGGCACAAGGCCTGCCGGGGATGGGAGACCACCCCACGGGTGTGGCATTGTACGCTGGGATTGTGACAGCGCTTCTGCGGCGCGAAAGGACCGGCGAAGGTGGTATGGTACACACGTCTCTGTTAGCCAATGGACTCTGGTCAGCATCTGGCATTGCTCAGGGGGTATTGGCAGGTGGTGACATGCCTCTCTATCGTGAACTCAATCGAGTTGATATGGCTATGATGCGACCTTATCGAACGAAAGATGATCGCTGGCTACAGTTCAATATGATAAGAAACGAGGAACTGCTGGATCTACTCCTCACTGCATTGGATGCTATTCATCTCCTGGCTGATGATCGATTCTCCACACCTGAACTCATGTATCAACACCGCGGGGATTTTGGTAATGCACTTCAGGCAATTGTAGAAACAAAAACCAAAGATGAGTGGCTCCCCATTTTTGAGTCACTGGACCTTCCAGTGAATCTGGTTGCGATCGTTGAGGAAACCATTTGTGATCAGCAGATCTTTGAGAATAGAATGGCCGTCCGGCCCGAAGCACCTGATATTGATACGCCATTGATTATCAATCATCCTGTAAAGGTATCGACTGTACCGCAGGTAGGTCCCACGAGAGCGCCTGAATTGAATGAGCATGCAGACGAGATATTGTCCGAGCTTGGATACGCTGACGATGATATTTCAACCTTGAGAGAAGAGGGTGCGCTGGGCTCTGCCACTTGAACCGCTGATCCTCTGAACCGTTGATAGCCCTTGTCCTGAAGCATTCTGACCTTTCGGACTGATTGATTAGAATAATGGCTGTAAAACTATCCTGGAAATAGTGCGATACGAGTTGACCCGGAAAAGTGGATTCGAAGAGGCTATTAGCGCTTAGCGCTGTTTTGTGCGGCTGACTGGGCGCTGAATCAGTCGCTTGGGGCCTTGGTGAACTAATTGAAATAGCAGTATCAGCGCGTTAATATCGGAGGCAGAATTGGTGGCGACCACGTCGAGTCTCCGTCAAAAACAGGAGGAACCTATGTCTGAGCAACTGACCGAAAGTGTTACAGTCCCTGATAAACTTGCCAAGATGGCCACTGAAAATGAGTGGCCACTCGATAAACTCGAAAGCATGCTGCAGTTATTCTCACCTTTCCAGGTGCAGATACTGCTTGATCGAAAAATGACCGCGGCGCAGGCTGAGCGTTTGCTCAGCGGAGAACGACCCGATGAAAATGCTCCCCTTTATACTCCAGAGCAAGAGGAATACATCGACAATCTGAAAGCCGGTAAATATAACCTCCGGTGGCTGCAAGACCAGGAACCAACCTGGGGAGTTCGCTCTTCCTTGAGTTCCCGCGGTCTTACTTTGATGGATATCAACAAGGCCTATGCAGGAGAACCCGAAGACGTAGCACCCACCGACAGCATGGCGCCCCGAGGTGCCGTACTTGATCCTGAATATCCTGGCATGGGATACACAATGAACTCCAAGTATGAGCTCTGGGCAGATAACGTCGCGCCACTTTATGAAGAGGCTGTTTCACGGCAATGGAGTGTGACTCGTGATATCCCCTGGCAGGACCTGAAACCTCTGCCAAATGATCTCGAACGGGCACAATGTGAGTTCTGTACCTTCCTGACAGAAGTAGAAATGATAGCCAGCGACTTTCCTGCAAAATGGCTATGGCGCATGAACCAGCACTATCATGAGGTCAAGATGTTCCTCTGCACTCAGGCCATGGACGAATCCCGGCATCTGGAGGTTTTTCGCAAGCGGGCGCTTGCCAATGGTGGTGGCCTGCTCCACGCTAGAGCTGAAACAGAATTGGGTCTTGCGAATATTCTCCATGCCCCCTCTTACATACAAGGTTCTTTCCTTATGCATGTGGTGGGTGAGGGACTGGTTCTGGACATCTTCCGTGCTGGTGAATTTCTTGCGCAGAACAAGGTCGAGAAAGAAATGTACAGACTTTGTATGCAGGATGAAGCGCGCCATGTTTCC
>Ga0208642_1001218_pt1 | contig 12101 bp, 11 predicted proteins | sample ETN02SmetaG_4_FD_185790 | JGI IMG/M metagenome (GOLD analysis project Ga0208642, IMG submission 185790) | Marine microbial and viral communities from oxygen minimum zone, Eastern Pacific Ocean - ETNP2014F10-02SV251 (SPAdes) (version 2) | ecosystem: Environmental > Aquatic > Marine > Oceanic ...
GTACGATAGGTATTGTAAGGCATATCAACAATCATTAGACTTTTTGATATTCCTAATCGAACACTTTTAGAGTGTTCAATCATCATATTTAAAGTTACTTTTCTTGTAGTTTTATAATTATATAAAACTGATCCTAAAGAATCTCCGACAAGAATTAAATCAGTATACTTATCAATTTCTTCTGCAATATTTTTTGAATAAGCGGTAAGGCAAACAATTTTTGATCTATTTTTTTTTGATTTAAGTTTGTTTATTTTTAAAAACATTTAAATATATTACCATGTGCCAGTGTTTTTCATTGAGATCCAAGGTTCTTTTGGTTCTAAATTTCCTTCTTGTAGAATTTCAATAGAAATCTTATCTGGAGAACGAACAAAGGCCATATGACCTTCTCTTGGAGGTCTATTAATTGTATAGTTCATATCCATTAATCTTTGGCAAGTTTCATAAATATTTTCTACTCTATAAGCAAGATGTCCAAAATTTCTTGCACTTTCTCCAAGGTTATCTCCATCCCAATTGTAAGTTAATTCTATTTCAGCTTTCTCATCATTAGGAGCGGCAAGAAAAATTAAAGTAAATCTTCCTTTTTCATTTTCCATTCTTCTAGTTTCTTTTAATCCCAACCCTTCGCAAAAGAATCTGAGTGATTCTTCAATGTTTTTAACTCTAATCATTGTGTGTAAATATTTCATAATATTATTTTATAATAATTTATTACTCTAATTCAATAGTGCTTGGAGGTTTAGAAGTAACATCGTAAACAACTCTATTTATTCCTCTAATATTGTTTATTATTTGATTTGAAATTGATTGCATAAATGACTTTTTAAATTCATAAAAATCTGCTGTCATGCCATCTTCTGATGTTATTGCTCTCAATAAGCACAAATATTCGTATGTTCGATTATCTCCCATTACGCCAACAGTTTTAACTGGTAGTAAAGCTGCATAAGCTTGCCAGATTTTGTCATACAGATTATTATCTTTTAAGGCTTTAATAAAGTAATAGTCAGCTTCTTTTAATATTTTAATTTTCTCTTTTGTAATAATGCCTGGCATTCTAATTGCTAATCCTGGTCCAGGAAAAGGATGTCTTGATATAGTTTCTTTACTTAAATTTAATTCTAAACCAAGTTTTCTTACTTCATCTTTAAATAAATATTTTAATGGCTCAACTAACTTTAAATTCATTTTTTTTGGTAATCCACCTACATTATGATGTGACTTAATTTTTGAAGTTTGGCTTCCTGTAACTGATTTGCTCTCTATAAGATCTGGATATAAAGTTCCTTGTGCTAGAAATTTTATATTTTTAATTTTTTTTGCATATTTTTCAAAAATTTTGATGAATAGATTTCCAATAATTTTTCTTTTTTTTTCTGGGTCAGAAATATTTTTTAATTTAGATAAAAATTCTTTTTCAGCATTTGCATAAAATAAATTAAATTTAAATTTTTTTTTAAAAGTATTTATCACTTGTTGTTCTTCATTTTTTCTTAACAACCCGGTATTTACAAAAATACAGGTTAAGTTTTTACCAATTGCATTTGATAATAATTTTGCAACAACGCTACTATCAACTCCACCAGATAAAGCGCAAATTACTTTTGAATTTCCAACTAGCTTTCTAACTTCATTAATAAGTTTTGTTTTCTGATCTTTTGCTGACCAATTTCTTTTTAATTTACATATATCGTATACAAAATTTTTTAGAATTATTTTGCCTTTATTTGTATGAGTAACTTCAGGATGAAATTGAATTCCATATAAATTCTGCTTTGTATTTTCTACTATACATAGTTTTGAGTTAGAACTTTTAGCTACCACTTTAAAATTTTTTGGTAGTTTGGTTACCTCGTCAGCATGGCTCATCCAAACTTTGTTTTCTCCTCTAGAAAAAAAATTTTTGGTTAAAATACTATTTTTTAATTTTTTTACTTTTGCTAATCCAAATTCTCTAGATTTAGATTGTTTAACTTTACCTCCCATTTCTTTAGAGATTATTTGATGTCCGAAGCATATTCCAAGAACAGGAATGTTAGAATGCAATAGTTTTTTGTTAAATTTTACTTTTTTGTTCTGATAAACATTGTGTGGACCCCCAGATAATATTAGGCCTTTAATATTATTTTCTAAATTCTTTCTATTAGTAATTTTATTGTGGCTAATTATTTCGCAATAAGCTCCAAGTTCTCTTATTTTTCTTGCAATAAGTTGGGTAAATTGCGAACCAAAATCAATAATTAAGATTTTGTTAAGACTGTCTTCAAGACGCATCTTTTTTTTCAAATTCTTTAAGTCGACTATCTATTGATGATAATTTTTCACACAACGACGAACAAATTTTTTTAAAATCATTCTTTAATTCTTCGGCTTTTGAAAAATTTGATCTATTTAATTCTATATCAATCAATAAATACATGGCTTCTTCATTTCTTGGTTCAAGAAGTAGAGCTGTATTAAGGTTTTTTTCTTCTTCAGAATTATCTTCTTCTTTTTTGTAAATTTTTGCCAAATACAGATAGGATTTTGCGTCTTTAGGATTATAGACAATATTTCTTTGAAACAAAAATTTTGATTCTTCAAATTTTTCTTCTTCAAATAACTTCTTGGCTTGAACGAAAAAATTATTTTCTTTTGCAAATGTTAAAAAACAGAAGCCAAAAAACAGTAAAATTGTTAATATTAATTTCATAATTATTTTTTTAATTCATCTATGTTATGTACCATACTTTCGTAAAAACCTGCTTTTGTAATTTTAAAAAATTTAGGTTTTTTTCTTAGATTAATTACTTTTCGTGATCCAAGATAACCCATTGATGATTTTAATCCTCCAACTAATTGGTAAATTATTTTATCAACAGATCCTTTATATTTAACAAAACCTTCAACTCCTTCTGCCACATATTTAGATGTGTCTTTTTGTTTGTTTTGAAAATATCTATCAGCAGATCCTTTGTTCATTGCTCCAACCGACCCCATGCCTCTAAAGCTTTTAAATAGTTTACCATTTTTTTTTATAATTTTTCCCGGTGCCTGGTCAGTTCCTGCAAATAAAGAACCTATCATTACTGCGTCTGCTCCCGCAGCTAGAGCTTTTGCTATATCTCCAGAAAATTTTATTCCTCCATCTGCGATCAGTGTGGTTTTATTTTTTCCAATACCTTTTCTAACATTTAATATAGCACTTAATTGAGGAACACCTATTCCAGCAATTAATCTTGTTGTACATATTGATCCAGGACCAATTCCAACTTTAATTATATCAACACCAAGTTTAATTAAAAATTTTGCAGCATCGGCTGTTGCTATATTTCCTGCACAAAGAGATGTTTTTCTTGGTTTGATTTTTTTAATTTTTCTAATTATTTCTGCCACTTTTTTTGTATGACCATGTGCTGTATCGACAACTATCAAATCTAAATCTTCTTTTAGAATTTTCTCTGCTCTTTTATGTTCTTTTAAATTTGCACCGACTGCTGCGCCAACTAATAATTTTTTTGATTTAACTTTTCTGATTTCTTGAATTTGTTTCTTAATATCCAAATTTCTATGGATAACTCCAATCCCCCCTGCTTTTGCAACTGCAATAGCCATTTTTGCTTCTGTAACAGTATCCATGGCCGAAGAGAGCAATGGAATTTTTAAATTTAAATGTTTAGATAATTTGGTAGACGTGACTACTTCAGAAGGCAAAATGCCTGAATAATTGGGAGCCAGAGTAACATCGTCAAAAGTGAGTGCTTCTTTAATGATATCCATGTCCTTATATATATGATTCTTGTAAAAATTAAAGAAAAACTATCTTAAATGTTTGCAAATTATAAAATTTTCCTTTGAATCTTTTCTGCTAGCTGGTGGTTTAAAAATATGAACTTTTTGAAATTTTTTTTTTGCAGTAGCAACGATTTCATTAAAAGATGAACCCATAAATATTTTTGATACGAAGCTTCCTTGTTTATTAAGAGTATTGGTTGCAAAATTGAGCGCTTCAATACTTAATTCTCCTGTTACTATTGAGTCTACATTTTTATTACCCGTTGTATTTACAGCCATATCTGAAATCACAAGGTCAATTTTCTTACGAAAATAATTGATAATTTTTTTTTGTTGAAGTTCATCTGTAAAATCACCTTTTATTTGGAGTGTATTTTCGATTTTTTCCATTTCCTTTAAGTCAATTGAAACTACTTTTGAATTTTTAAACTTTCTGGATATAAATTGTGACCAACTCCCAGGTGCAGCACCCAAGTCTGCAACATGAATACCATTTTTTAGAATATTGAATTTTTCGTTAATTTCTTGTAATTTATATACAGCTCTTGATCTATATCCTTCAACTTTTGATTGTCTTACGTAAATATCTCTTCTTTGTTTATTTATCCAATTTTTTGAAATTTTATTTTTTTTCAACTAATTCCTAAATCTCAAACTTTTCTCAATTATATCACCATCCAAAGTTTTAATTTTTGAAATAAAATTTTTATTATTTCTAATTTGATCGTTATTTTTTCCAGCAAAATGGATTATTCCTATTTCATGATTTGGCAAATATGGCTCAACAAAAGTATTATTTTTTTTATCAAATTTTATGACTTCAATTAATGTCCAATTGCAATATGCTGGCAATATTTCAACGTCAAGATTATCTGAATAAATTGTAATATTCATTGCAATTTGCTCTGATCCCCAAATTTTTCCTGATGATAAAGCTTTTTTTAAATTTTTTTGCCATACATCCCAATGTGGAGCATCTATCTCCAATGAGAACGCTCCAATATTTAAATGGGGTTTTAGTGCTACTTCTCTTGCAATTTTTTCAGAAAATCCTGATGATTTTGCATGTTTATAATTTTGAGATTTAATTTTTGCAAAACTTCCCAAAAACCATTCAGCTCTCAGTACTCTTCCATAAGATCTGTCCGCCGATGTTGCTATAGCCAATTTTTTATTATCGCAACCTTTGAGAAATAATTCAATCGCATACCAAGAATTGACCCACGCATCTGCATCAATCCATAAATATTTTTTATAACCTGGAAAATATCTTGGTAAAAAGGCTCTTGAAACTTGACTTTTTAACCATTCTTTTCCTTTAACTTTAAAACCAGGAACCTCTATATCCCACTCAGCTTTTTTAATTTGATCAACTTTTTTTTCAAGAATTTCTACTTGATCTTTTTGCAATCCTGCATCCATAATACAAATTGCTATTTCTTTGCTTTGATCAAAGCTTTTTATTGAATCAACCAGTTCATTTAATAATTCAAAATAATTTGCATCGGCTAATGAAATGATTGTGTTTTCTTTCATTTATAGCACATCTTCATGATGATCAATATCTTCACTTTTTGTCTTGTAAGCTTTATTTATTAATAAATAATGAACTGTGCTTATTGGAATCACCAAAAGATAAATTGCTCCTGAAATAATTATTGTATTAAAAGTAAAGATTAAAAGTAAACCAAAATATAAAATTATACCAAATAATAGAAATACGGATGTTCTTCTAGGAACTGCTATTCTTTTAAGAGAATATGTTGGAATTTTACTAATTAATAAAATTGAAATAATGATGAATAGAATAGGCACTATAATTTTATAATTTAAATTGATAATTTGGATTTCGCTAAAACTATAGATTAATGGCATCAAAACCAAAACACCTCCTGCTGGAGATGGAATGCCTTCAAAAAAATTATCTCTCCAAGAAGGTTCTCCTCCTGAGGTAATATTAAATCGTGCCAGTCTCAAAGCTACACAAATCACATATATCAGTGATATTAACCAGCCTAATCTTCCAATTTCTGATAAAGACCAAAAATACATTATGAATGCAGGTGCAACTCCAAAACTAATCACATCTGTTAAAGAATCTAGCTCTTTACCCACTTTAGAAGTGGCTCTAATTAATCTAGCAATTCTACCGTCTAATCCATCGATAACAGCAGCAACAATAACTGCTATAACTGATAATTCAAATTTACCATCGAATGCAAATTTAATCGAACTTAATCCTATGCAAACACCAATTAAAGTTAAAATATTTGGTAGTATTATTCTTGAATTTTTATTGGAAACTAATTTAATATTTTTGTCTGGCTGTTCCATAAGATTATTTCTTTGCTATCAAAGTTTCTCCTGCAATAGTTTTTTGATTAATTTTTACCAAAGGTTCATAATTTTCAAAATACAAATCTGCCCTGCTGCCAAATCTTATCATGCCAATTCTTGCTCCTTGTTGTAATTCTTCATCAATTGAAGTTTCGGTAACTATTCTTCTGGCAACTAAGCCAGCAATTTGAACTACAATAATATCTTCGCCATGAGAATTTTTAATTTTATAAAAGTTTCTTTCATTATCTTCGCTTGCTTTGTCTAATGATGCATTAATAAATTTTCCCGGCTTATATAATATTTCTGTGACTTTGCCCGAGCACGGCGCTCTATTAACATGACAGTCAAATACATTCATAAATATACTAACTTTTTTAAATTTTTTATTTTCTAATCCAAGTTCTTTAGGTCCATCCGTTTCTAATACTTGCAACACCACTCCATCAGCTGGGCTCGTTAGATAATTTTCATCTCCAATTGCAATTCTTTCAGGATCTCTATAAAAATAATAACACCAGATTGTCAGGATTAATCCTACGAAACCCAAAAAACCATGTATAAAATAGAGAACAATTGTTACTATTATAAAAATAACAATAAATTTGTAACCTTCGTCATGAATTTTTGGAAAAATTTTATCTATCATAATAGCCACATTGGTAATTTTGGGTTAATATGTATACAATAAACATAAATTCAACTAATAAGATATATCAATAAATGAGTAAAATTAAGGTTAAAAACCCAATTGTCGAGCTAGATGGCGATGAAATGACAAGGATAATCTGGGACTTTATTAAAAATAAGTTAATCCTTCCATATTTAGATTTGGGAATTGAATACTACGACCTTGGAATAAAAAATCGCGATAAAACTAATGACCAAATAACAATTGATTGTGCAAATGCAATTAAAAAAAATGGCGTTGGCATTAAATGCGCAACTATTACCCCAGATGAAGCCAGAGTTAAGGAATTTAACTTAAAAAAAATGTGGAGATCTCCAAATGGTACTATTAGAAATATAATTGGAGGAACTGTATTTAGAGAGCCAATAATCTGTAAAAATGTTCCAAAATTAGTTCCTAGCTGGACTAACCCAATTTGTATAGGAAGACATGCGTTTGGTGATCAATATAGAGCAACAGACTTTCAAGTTCCTGGTAAAGGTAAATTAGAAATGAAATGGACATCTGAAGATGGAAAAGAAAAGAAAGAATTTGAAGTATTTAATTTCCCAGGAGCAGGTGTAGCTCTATCAATGTATAACCTAGATCAATCCATAGAAGATTTTGCAAGAGCTTGTATGAATTATGGCCTCAATAGAAACTGGCCAGTTTATCTTTCTACTAAAAATACAATATTAAAAAAATACGATGGAAGATTTAAAGATTTATTTCAAGAAGTTTATGAAAAAGAATTTAAAGAAAAATTTAATGAAAGAGGAATAACTTACGAGCACAGACTTATAGATGATATGGTTGCTTGTGCAATGAAATGGAATGGAAATTATATTTGGGCATGTAAAAATTATGATGGAGATGTTCAATCTGATACTGTTGCGCAAGGATTTGGTTCTTTAGGTCTAATGAGTAGTGTTTTAATGTCTCCTGACGGCAAAACTATAGAAGCTGAAGCAGCGCATGGAACGGTAACAAGGCACTACAGATTACATCAACAAGGTAAAGAAACTTCAACAAACCCTATAGCTTCTATTTTTGCATGGGCTAGAGGACTTTATCATAGAGGAAAGTTAGATGATAATGAAGATTTAAAAAAATTTATAAAAATTTTAGAAAAGATTTGTGTTAAAACAGTTGAAAATGGATCTATGACTAAGGATCTTGCAATATTAGTTGGTCCTTCAACAAAATATCTAACAACTAATCAGTTTCTTGATGAAATTGATGGCAACCTAAAAAAACAGTTAAACTAAAGATTTAAGTTTTTCAAAAGCTTTTTCTATTTTATTTGAATCTTGTCCTCCGGCTTGAGCAAAGTCATTTCTTCCTCCACCGCCCTTTCCACCAATTATTTCTGAACCAAGTTTAGCAAATTTAACTGCATCATATTTTTCAGTTAACTTATCTGTAACACCAACAGCTAAACCTACTTTGTCGTCTTTAATTGCAAATACTATAACTATTCCATCGCTTAATTCTTTTTTTCCACTATCAACTAATTTTCTTAAATCTTTAGGTGGTAGATCTAATACTTTTTGAAGTCTTATTTTAACTCCATTAATTGTTTCATCTTTGATTATGTTTTTAGATTTATCTTCTAGAATAAATTTTACATTTATTTGTTCAAGTTGTTTTGACAAATCTTTAATCAATCCTTTTTGATCATAATTTTCCAAATTTGGTTTGCCGCCAAGTTTAATTATTTTTTCTGACAGCTCTTTTATAGTTTCCTCATCTTTTTGAGCAGATAGATCAGACAGTTTTTCTTTATTTATTAAGTAATCTTCTAATTGTTTATCTCTTAAAGCTTCGACCCTTCTAACTCCTGCTGCAATTGATGATTGGCTAATAATCTTAAATTTACCAATATCACTGGTATTTTTTACGTGTGTACCGCCACACAATTCTGTCGAAAAATACTTACTACCTTCATCACCCATTGATAAAACTCTAACTTCATCACCATATTTTTCACCAAATAAAGCTAGCGCACCGTTTTCAACTGCTTCTTTAGGTGTCATTATTCTTGTTTTAACATCAGATTTTTTTTCAATCATTGAATTCACAAAATTCTCTATTTTACTAATTTCATCTGGTGAAATTGGCTTCATATGACTAAAATCAAACCTAAGTCTATTTGGTTCTACCAAAGATCCTTTTTGTGTTACATGTGAACCCAAAACTCTTCTTAAAGACTCATGCAATAAGTGGGTAGCTGAATGATATGCTCTTGTATTGTCCCTTCTAGAGATATCAATTTTCATTTCAACATTCTGATTTAATTTTATTGAACCGTTTTTAACGGTTCCATAATGCACAAATAAATCTCCCAATTTTTTTTGAACATCTGATACATCAAACTTAAACTCACCAGAAACAATTTCTCCTTTGTCTCCGATTTGTCCTCCGGATTCTCCATAAAAAGGTGTTTGATTAACTACAATTATTCCTTCATCTCCAGAATTTAAAACATCAGTTTCTTTATTATCTTTAATCAATGACAAGACAACACCTTCAGCCTGGTTAGTTTCATAGCCTAAAAATTCTGTTGAGCCTAATTTATCTTTAATACCAAACCAGATGTCATCTACGGCACTATCTCCAGAGCCTTTCCAATTTTTCTTAGCAAGTTCTCTGCTCTCTTTCATGAGAGAATGAAATTTTTCATTATCAATTTTTAAAGATTTATTTTTCAAAATATCTTCTGTTAAATCTAATGGAAAACCATAAGTATCATAAAGTTTAAAAGCAACATCACCTGGAAGAACTTTGTCTATTTTAGTTATTTCATCGCTTAAAATTTTTATTCCTCTTTCTAAAAGAACTAAAAATTTTTCTTCTTCCATCTTTAAAGTTTCTTTAATTAATGACTCTGCTCTTTCTAATTCAGGATAGTTGCCTTTCATTTCATCCATTAACGTCTTAAAGATATTATAAAAAATTGGCTCTTTTGATCCAAGCAAATGAGAATGTCTCATTCCTCTTCTCATAATTCTTCTAAGAACGTATCCTCTTCCTTCATTAGAAGGTAAAACTCCTTCTGCGATTAAAAATGAACTTGCTCTTAAATGATCAGCTATCACTCTAAAGCTTGAAATATTATTTTGATCTGGTTTAACTTTAACTGTTTCAGATATTGATCCGATTAGTTTTTTAAAGTGATCTGTTTTATAATTATCGTGAGTACCCTGCAGTAAAGCCGCAGTTCTCTCTAAACCCATTCCGGTATCAACAGAAGGCTTTGGTAAATTAATTCTTTTTTCTTTTGAAACTTGTTCAAATTGCATGAAGACCAAATTCCAAATTTCTATGAAACGGTCGCCATCTTCTTCTTTACTTCCGGGTAATCCTCCTTTTAGATGATCGCCATGATCGTAAAAGATTTCTGAACAAGGGCCGCATGGACCTGTTTCGCCCATCGACCAAAAGTTATCTGATGTTGCAACTTTTATAATTCTATTATCGCTAAAACCCGCTATTTTCTTCCAGAAATTAAAGGCTTCATCGTCCTCGTGAAATACTGTTACATAAAGCTTATTTTTGTCTAAGCCAAAATCTTTTGTTATTAAATTCCAAGCAAGTTCTATAGCTTTTTCTTTGAAGTAATCTCCAAATGAAAAATTTCCTAACATTTCAAAGAAGGTGTGGTGTCTTGGTGTATAACCAACGTTTTCTAGATCATTATGCTTTCCTCCAGCTCTTACACATTTTTGTGAGGTGGTTGCCCTTTGATAATCTCTTTTCTCCAATCCAGTAAACACATTTTTAAACTGAACCATTCCTGAGTTGGCAAACATTAAGGTTGGATCATTATTTGGTACTAAATTACTCGACTCAACTATTCTGTGGTCGTGCTTTTCAAAATATTTGAGAAATGTACTCCTTATTTCATTTAATGTTTTTGCCATATTTTTTTAAAATACAGCATTTTTGGATGATGTCTATATTATGTGAAGGGGAAAAAGGCGCCCAATCGAGCGCCTTTTTAATAACTAAAAGTTATCTGCTAATTTTTTTTAGTAGGAATTTCTTCTTTTGTTTCAGCTTCTACTTTATCTTCATTTAAAGGATTGCCCTCAATCTTTTTTGAAATCACTCCAGCTTTTTCTCTGATTGCCATTTCAATTTCAGCAGCAGCTTTCGGATTTTGCTCAAGGTAAAGTTTAGCATTCTCTCTACCTTGACCAATTTTTTCTCCTTTATAAGCATACCAAGCTCCAGATTTCTCTACGATATCTGCTTTGGCACCAAGATCGATTAGTTCCCCTACTTTGCTAATTCCTTTTCCATACATCAAGTCAAACTCAACAACTTTAAATGGTGGCGCTACTTTATTTTTAACAACTTTTACTCTAGTTGCATTCCCAATGATATTTTCTTTTTCCTTAATTGCTCCAATTCTTCTTATATCCATTCTAACAGATGAATAAAATTTAAGAGCATTTCCTCCTGAAGTTGTCTCAGGATTTCCAAACATAACACCTATTTTCATTCTGATTTGGTTAATGAAAATAACCATAGTATTTGTTCGAGAGATCGAACTTGTTAGTTTTCTTAAAGCCTGACTCATTAATCTTGATTGAAGACCCACGTGATGATCTCCCATTTCACCTTCAATTTCAGCTCTTGGTGTTAAAGCCGCAACCGAGTCTATTACTAATACAGAAATTGAACCTGATTTAATTAAAGTATCTGCTATCTCCAAAGCTTGCTCGCCTGTATCTGGTTGAGATATTAATAATTCTTCAGTATCAACTCCTAATTTTTTTGCATAAACTGGATCTAATGCATGCTCGGCATCTACAAATCCACAAATTCCACCTGTCCTTTGTGCTTCAGCAACTACCTGTAAAGCAAGCGTTGTTTTTCCAGAAGCTTCTGGTCCGTAAATTTCAATAACTCTTCCTTTTGGCAAACCTCCAATTCCAAGAGCAAGGTCTAAACTTAAAGAGCCCGTTGAAATAGAATCTATATCCATAGCTGCTTGTTGTCCGAGCTTCATAACTGAACCTTTTCCAAAGTTTTCTGTGATTTGGCTTATTGCTGCGTCTAATGCTTTATTCTTCTCTTTGTTTTCCAATTCTTTATCTTTTGTGGATTTCACCACTTTTAAGTTATTTTTCGTCATTTTTTGCCTCTTTTTTTAGTTTTTCTGACAGTCGAATCATGAAAACAAATGTACACATTTTGTTCTCATTGGCAATATAATTATTAAAATAATTAAAAAAGTACTGAATTACTTAAGTTTTAGATAATCGCTATTCAACAATCCAACTGATTTTAAAAGCTTATATTGAGC
>Ga0208642_1001219_pt1 | contig 12096 bp, 11 predicted proteins | sample ETN02SmetaG_4_FD_185790 | JGI IMG/M metagenome (GOLD analysis project Ga0208642, IMG submission 185790) | Marine microbial and viral communities from oxygen minimum zone, Eastern Pacific Ocean - ETNP2014F10-02SV251 (SPAdes) (version 2) | ecosystem: Environmental > Aquatic > Marine > Oceanic ...
CTCAAACAAATCATTGCTGTCTTTCTTTGTAACAACAGAATCCAGCGGATCCTCACAGCTTACCACAAGCAACAAAACTGACGCTGCCAGTAACAGGATGAGCTTAACTGCTTTGTTATGTTCCATCAAAAAAGGTGCCTTGGCTCTGATATAAAAATAGGGTTGAAACTTACGATTTTTTCCCTTTTCTACGACCACTGACCAAGTGGCATCCTTGTATAATCTGACTAAGAAATGAACTGAAGTCAAGAGATTTTAGAATAGATGAAATACTATTTTTATTGACTTTTATCGAGTTTGTTATTACCATCGTATGGCTCGATTCTATCGATTACCAATACTCGCCGGGTTCAAGGAATTTTCATTTGCGACTAGAACGCGAATACCATATTGATCAACCGTTAAACCTCGTTTGGGATTCCATTCTGAATCCCGATTTCCTTGCTGAAATCCTCCCCGGATGTAAAACCCTAACCCCTCTCTCAGATACAAAATTCAGTGCCGAAGTAGAGATCAAGGTAGGTCATGTCAAAGGGTCCTACACTTCTGATCTCGAAATCTCCAACATTCGGCCCCTCGAGGGATATCACTTTGAAGTGAATGGCACTAGCACCAATGGCGGCATATCCGGTGGCGGGGACATAAGCTTGGAAGAAGAGGACGGTTCTACCGTCCTTTCTTTTTGTGCGGAAGGGAACGTCAGCGGGATCCTGGCCCGTGTAGGCCACCGACTAATTGAAGCAGTGGGGAAAAAAATAATAGATCAAGGATTTGCAAACTTTCAGACAAAACTAGCTGAAAAGGAATACGCTTGAGTTTGTGGAAAAAGATTACAGACTTCCTTACATCGGGTTACGCCGAACAGGTGGCAGCCCCATCTCCTTCAGCTGCTACAAAAAAAACGACAGAAACTTCAACAGATCTATCATCAAATAAGGAGGATGGCATGACGCATACCATCTCAATGACAGTAAACGGAAAAAGTTGTTCCGGTGAAGTGGAAAGTAGACAACTGCTGGTACACTTTCTTCGGGACCAACTCCTTTTAACCGGAACTCACGTCGGCTGTGATACGAGTCAGTGCGGATCATGCACTATTTTGATGAATGGCCAAGCTGTGAAGTCGTGTACCATGTTTGCCGTGCAGGCGGACGGCGCTGAGGTTACTACCATCGAAGGGATGGCTTCAAACGGTGACCTTCATCCACTCCAGGAAGGTTTCCGAGAGGAGCACGGACTCCAGTGCGGATTTTGCACCCCTGGCATGATCATGACAGCGGCTGATCTTCTGGAGAATAATCCTAATCCGTCAGAGGATGAGATCCGCCACGGACTGGAAGGCAACTATTGCCGGTGTACAGGCTATAACAACATCGTCAAGGCGGTTCAATACGCCGCCAACAAAGGTTAGGAGGGCACCATGGGTGAATTAATCGGAAAATCAGTAAAACGTGTAGAGGACAATAGGTTCATCAAAGGTGAAGGCCAATATACGGATGATTTTAATGTGAAAAACCAGACGTATGCCGTCTATGTAAGAAGCCCCCATGCACATGCAACAATCAATAGTGTGGATGTTTCAAAAGCGGAAGCTATGGATGGTGTACTCAAGGTCTTTACCGGTCAGGATATTGCAGATGCAGGCATCGTCGGATCCATCGCCGGATGGCAGGTTGATTTTAAAAATGGTGACACCATGAAAGAGCCTCCGCACCCCATTATGGTGGCTGACAAGGTCCGCCATGTAGGCGATGCTGTTGCACTGGTGGTGGCTGAAGACCGTTTCACAGCCAAAGACGCTTCAGAGCTTGTGAAAGTTGATTATGAAGTGTTGGATGCAGTGGTGGATCCTAAAGCTGCTACCGAGGACGGTGCACCGCTGGTCCACGATGATGTGCCCAATAACACCATTTATGATTTTGAACTGGGAAATAAGGATGAGACAGATGCCGCTTTTGAGAACGCGGACAAAGTAATTGAACTGTCTTACCACAACCAGAAGCTAGTGCCTAATGCAATGGAACCAAGGGCTGCTCTGGCACAGTATGACGCCAATGAAGAAAAGTACACATTGTACACAACTTCTCAGAATCCCCACCTTGCACGACTGGTGATTGGTGCTTTCGTATTAAGCATCCCCGAGCACAAACTGCGGGTGATCTCACCGGATGTGGGCGGCGGCTTCGGTAGTAAGATCTTTGTGTACAATGATGAATGCGGTGTTCTGTGGGCTTCCAAGCAACTCGGCAGACCGGTCAAGTGGACTGCCGACCGCAGTGAAGCCTTTATAACGGACTGCCACGGACGTGACCATATGACAGATGCAAAAATGGCCTTGGACAAAGATGGCAACATTACCGGTTTAAGGACTAAGACCTATGCATCTATGGGCGCATATTTGTCCAACTTTTCAACCTGTGTTCCTACCTACCTCCACGCTACGCTGATGCAGGGGTTATACAAAACACCCGCTGTCCATGTGGATGTGACCGCGGTGGTCACTCATACTGTTCCGGTGGACGCTTACCGCGGTGCTGGACGGCCGGAGGCAACTTATTCCATTGAACGGCTCGTAGAAACAGCTGCCCGGGAAATTGGTATGGATCCAGCTGAATTTCGCAGGAAGAATTTCATTCCACCCTTCGACGGTGTGGATGAACCTGGTTTCCAGACCAATGTTGCCCTGCAGTATGACAGCGGTAATTATGAAGGGGTTTTGGACAAGGCGCTGGAAGTGGCTGATTATGAAAGTCTAAAAAAGGAACGAGACAAGGCAAAAGCTGATGGACGTCTCATGGGCATCGGTTTTTCGACTTACATCGAAGCGTGCGGAATTGCCCCATCTGCGGTAGTAGGCTCCCTGGGCGCCCGAGTTGGGCTCTATGATGCGGCCAGTATTCGCGTTGCTCCCACTGGCAAGGTGACTGTCCACAGTGGCGCTCATGCCCATGGACAAGGTCATGAAACTACTTTCGCTCAGGTGGTGGCTGATGCTTTTGGTATAGGTATGGAAGATGTGAATGTTGTCCATGGTGATACTGAGAATGTCCCCTTTGGTATGGGAACCTATGGCTCCCGAAGCCTGTCGGTTTGTGGTAGTGCAATAATGAAAAGTGTGGATAAGATCAAGGAAAAGGGCGCTCGCATTGCAGCTCATAAACTGGAATGCTCACCGGATGATCTTGAATTTGCCGACGGCTCATGGACTGTGAAAGGGACAGACAAATCTGTCGGTTTCGGTGACGTGGCCCTGACAGCTTATGTACCCCATGACTATCCAGAAGGGGAAGAACCGGGACTGGATTTCGCCAGTTTCTACGATCCGGTCAACTTTACTTATCCCTTCGGAGCACATATCTGTGTGGTAGAAGTGGATAAGGACACCGGAGAAGTCAAAGTTGTGAAATACGTAGCTGTGGATGATGTGGGCAATGTGATCAACCCCATGATCGTAGACGGCCAGGTTCACGGTGGTGTTGCTCAAGGCATCGGACAAGCTCTTTTTGAAGGCGCTGTCTATGATGATTCCGGTCAACTGCTTACGGGTTCCATGCTGGACTACTGCATGCCCCGGGCGGACAACTTCCCCATGTTTGAAACAGATCGGACGGTGACCCCGTGTCCCCATAACCCGCTAGGTGTCAAAGGTGTCGGTGAAACAGGAACAATCGGTTCTACACCTGCTGTCGTAAATGCGGTGGTGGATGCTCTCTCCGATTACGGTGTAAAAGATCTTCAGATGCCGCTGACACCTGAAAGGGTTTGGAAAGCAATGCAAAACGGAAATTAGGAGGATAAGACCATGATACCTTACGAGTTTGAATACAAAAAGGCCGGATCATTGGATGAAGCGTCCTCCATGATAGCTACTGGTGGTTCCTTTCTTGCCGGCGGGCACAGTCTGATCCCAGCTATGAAATTGAGACTCTCAGAGCCAGGGACCCTTGTAGACATTTCCGGTATTGATGACCTGAAAGGGGTCAGCCAGGATGGTGACACAATCAAGATCGGTGCTCTGGCTACCCACAGTGAAGTTGCATCTTCTGATGTGGTGAAAAGTAGCTGTGCCGCCTTGGCAGAAGCTGCCGGCATGATTGGTGATTCTCAAGTGAGAAACCGGGGAACCATTGGCGGAAACGTGGCCCATGCCGACCCAGCCTCTGACTATCCTGGAATTCTTGTGGCACTGGGGGCAACAATCGTGACAAGCAGTCAGTCTGTTGCTGCTGAAGATTTCTTCACCGGGCTTTTTGAAACAGCCCTTGGAGAGGGTGAGATTGTGACGGAAGTTCAAGTGCCCTCGCTGGGCAGCGGTACGGGAGCGGCTTACGCCAAGTTTTTCAATCCCGCTTCCCGTTATGCCGTTGTCGGTGTGGGTGTAGTGGTAACCAAGTCTGGCGATTCTTGCGAGTCGTGCCGGATTGGTGTCACCGGTGCTTCCGATCACGCTTATAGAGCAACCGCGACGGAAGAAGCCTTAACAGGCTCCGACCTCGGCGATGACGCAATCGCGGCCGCCGCGGCTAAAGTTGCCGATGGAACAGAAATGATGAGCGATCTTTCCGCTTCGGCAGAGTATCGCGCTCATCTGTGTGGCGCCATGGGGAAGCGCGCCATTGCGGAGGCTGCCTCTCGGGCCTGATACAAACGGAGGCACTGTCCTCCTTTTCCAAATTCCACCCGTTAGCGACAGCGGAGCGCTAACGTGTGGACCCTAGGCTTTTTCAATTACAAATCCATACCTCAACTGATCTTGTACAAATAATACTTTGATTCTCACTCTCCAAGCAGGTCATTGCTGACATGGACTATCTGAAGGAATTCAAGGAATCAATTAATCAGCCAGAGCGATTCTGGAAACGGCAGGCTAAAAAGATCCACTGGTTTTCGTCGCCTGAATCGATCCTATCGCATGACGAGAATAACTTCTACAGATGGTTCAAGGGCGGAACCATGAACACTTGCCATCTTGCTCTGGACATCCACGTGGAAAACGGACGCGGAAATCAACTGGCCCTCATTTATGATTCACCTGTAACAGATACTCAGAAAACATTCACATACCGCGAATTATTGGATAAAACATCCCGTTTCGCTGGAGCTTTGAAAAATCTTGGTGTTGAAAAAGGGGATCGTGTTGTTATCTATATGCCTATGGTACCAGAGGCTGTCATCGCAATGCTGGCATCAGCCCGGCTGGGAGCCATCCATTCGGTGGTGTTCGGTGGTTTTGCATCGAATGAACTCGCCATTCGCATAGATGATGCTCAGCCGAAAGTGATCGTGTCCGCCACCTGCGGTATTGAGTTCACAAACGTTATCCCATACAAACCTCTTCTCGACGACGCCATTGACGCTGCCCAACATAAACCCGAGCACACGGTCATTGTCAAGCGGCTTCAGACAAAATGCACCATGGAACCGGAGCGGGATTTCTACTGGGATGATCTTATGGCAAAAGCTTCCCCCGTGGACTATGTACCCCTGGAGGCTACCGATCCACTCTACATCCTCTACACTTCCGGTACAACGGGAAAGCCAAAGGGGATCGTCCGCGACAACGGCGGGCACGCGGTGGCATTGAACTACAGCATGGAGGCCATATACAATGTTAATCCGGGCGATGTCTACTGGGCAGCATCAGATGTAGGGTGGGTAGTTGGACATTCTTATATCGTCTATGCTCCTCTGATTCGAGGATGCACTACTGTTCTTTATGAAGGAAAACCTGTACGGACACCTGATCCCGGTGCATTCTGGAGGGTGATGTCTGAACACGACGTCAACTGTTTTTTTACCGCCCCTACCGCTTTCCGCGCGGTGAAGAAGGAGGATCCTGAAGCAAAGTTCAAAGCAAAATATGATCTTTCCTCCCTTAAGTCTGTTTTCCTCGCCGGCGAACGGCTGGATCCACCTACTTACGACTGGCTTACTTCGATTATCCACTGCCCTGTCATCGATCACTGGTGGCAAACGGAAACAGGGTGGGCCATCTGCGCCAACATGCTGGGAACAGAATTAAAGGAGATCAGGGTTGGTTCGGCCACGGTGTCGGTCCCCGGTTTTGATGTTCGTATTCTGGATGAGGCGGGAGATGAATCAAAGCCCGGGGAGACAGGAAGCATTGTGGTGAAACTGCCCATGCCTCCAGGATGTCTCCCAACACTGTGGAACGATGATGAGCGGTACAGAAATTCATACACCTCAGAATTTCCGGGGTACTACCTAACAGGCGACGGCGGATATAAGGACGAAGACGACTACGTCTTCGTCATGGGCCGCACAGATGATGTTATCAACGTTGCTGGGCATCGCCTCTCAACAGGTGAGATGGAAGAACTCATCGGGGGACATGAGGCAGTGGCGGAGTGCGCCGTAGTGGGAATCGCTGACGAACTGAAGGGAGAGGTCCCCGCCGGATTTGTTGTTCTAAAAGATGGTTTTGATATCTCGGTCGAAAAATTGGAACCTGAACTGATTCAATCTATTCGATCCAATATCGGTGCTATTGCTAATTTTCGTCAGGCTGCCATTGTTCAAAGACTTCCTAAAACAAGATCAGGGAAAATACTTCGAAAAACCATTAGAACACTTGCTAACGAAGGTGATGCTGCCACACCTTCAACAATTGATGATCCTGCCATTATTAATGAGATCAAGATTATCATGAAGTCACGTAATATCGGTAATGCTTTTAAATAAGAAACTCGCACCCATCACAACAGAAGTAGACCATTTCCACCCTTATGCTCCACTGATTGGGAAGCTTTGGCAGGTTTTACTCCATCCTGAAGACGGGACCCTTCACCACGTTGGTTTTCTAAGCTCTTTGAGTTATTTTCTCAGCCGTGAAGGTGAAAATCTCTAAATCGGTTGACGCCGTCCAGAAACAGCTGGGCGAACACAACTACATTTCTGACCGGTCTCTCAGCACAGCCATATTTCTCATGATGAAAATGGAAAAACCCATTTTTCTGGAAGGGGAGCCGGGTGTGGGAAAAACAGAAGTGGGTAAAGTGATGGCGGAAATGATGGGAACTGAACTGATCCGGCTCCAGTGCTATGAAGGTCTTGACGTCCACAACGCCATCTATGAGTGGAACTATTCACGACAGATTCTCCAGATCCGCCTCATGGAAGCCGGTGGTGAAAAAGATAAAGAAAAATTGACAGCGGAAATTTTTGGGCCGGATTTCCTCATAAAACGGCCGCTTCTGCAAGCTGTAGACTATGACAAGAAGATCCCCCCTGTTCTTCTCATTGATGAATTGGACAGGGCTGACGAAGAGTTTGAAGCTTTTCTATTGGAGATCCTGTCCGATTTTCAAGTCACTATTCCTGAGATTGGCACCATTACCGCAAAAAGAAAGCCCTTTGTAGTCATCACCTCAAACAGGACACGGGAAATTCACGATGCCCTTAAACGGAGATGCCTTTATCACTGGATTAGCTATCCATCGGCAAAGAGAGAATTCGAGATCGTCAGGCGGCGAATTCCGGACGTCAACGAACAGCTAGGGAAACAGATTGTGGTATTTGTCCAAGCTGTCCGAGAGAGAGACTTCTATAAACTCCCGGGGGTGGCGGAAACTATTGATTGGGCCAACGCTCTCATGAAACTGGGGACTACCGAACTGTCTACGGAAATCACGGAAGATACCCTAGGAACACTTCTCAAATATCAGGACGATATCGAAAAAATGAACGGTGAAGTGACGCACGGTCTTGTTCAGCGGGCCGTGGCCGAGGCCGATATGATCTCAGCATAAAGCAGCGGCACTGTTGCCATGATTTTTTCTTACCGGTAAGAACAGCTCTAATTTGTATGGTTGAACCGAAAAACTCCTTCAAGCCAGTTGAGTCACGACTACACGACGCCATCGCTAGTTTCGGGCGTTTCGTCCGTCAGGCAGGCTGTGAATTGGGGACGGGTGAGATCATGAACGCCGTCCGTGCCACCTCGTACATCGATATTACCAACCGGGAAGATTTCAAGAGTGCCCTGAGAGCAACATTCATCACCAGTCACAAATTTATCCCCGTTTTTGATCAGCTTTTCGATCTCTACTGGCGTAATCCTGACAGATTGGAGAATGTTTCTGATATCCTTCGGAGGCTCTACGAATCACGCTTGGCCCAGGCAGAACTGGAGAGTATGAAGCAGCAGGCGGAACAGATGAAGCAGAGGCACCTAGATTCATTTAAGCCAAGGGAGGAAGGCGAAGGGAAACAGGAGAGTGAAGACAAGACATTTGATCTCTTTGTGTATAGCCCCGAGGAGATCCTTCGGGAAAAAAGGTTTGATGCCTATACTGAAGATGAGTTAAAAGAGGCTAAAGAGTTTTTGAACAGATGGCGATGGGAGTTCGGCGAAAAACGTCTTCGCCGACTGAAGCCCGGAAGGAAGCGGCACCGCCTCAACCTCCGGGGCACTATCCGGAAAAACATCTTCCCCACTCAGGACTTCGTGGAACTGGCGTGGCGAAAACAGAAATGGAAGCCAAGGCCCCTCATCATCCTTTGCGATATCAGTGGCTCCATGGAGACCTACACCAGAATTCTTATGCATTTTATCTTTACTCTCCACGCCATCAACCCAAGACTGGAGGCGTTTACATTCGGGACAAGACTAAACAGGATCACTCACACTCTCCGCCACAAAGATGTAGATGACACCATGGATCTTTTGACCGTATCCATAAAAGACTGGTCAGGCGGTACCCGGATTGGTGAGACTCTTGAGACATTCAATCTGCTCTGGGCACGCCGTGTCCTCGGTGGCGGTGCGGTAGTTCTGATCATTAGTGACGGCTGGGATACGGGCAACGTGGAAAAGCTGAAGAATGAGATTGACCGCCTACACAGAAGCTGTCATCGGCTCATCTGGCTCAATCCCAATTTAGGATATGACGATTTTCAACCGCTGACTCGCGGTGTCCAGACCCTTCTGCCATACACTGATATTTTTCTACCCATACACAATCTGAACAGCCTTGTGGATCTGGGAAAAGTTCTGGCTACACTCAACAACCGGCGGCCTGTTTCAACACTACCTGCTTACGCATGAAGATCTCAGCCACAGTTATGGCAGCGGGACAGTCCTCCCGGATGGATAGTAAAAACAAACTGCTATTGGCCATTGACGGTATACCTATGATCAGAAGAGTCTGCGAAACCGTCCTAACCGCCGGTTTTGATCCTGTTGTAGTGGTGACCGGTTTTGAACAGGATAAGGTTGAAGTCACTTTGAATGACCTAGAGCTTCAATTTGTCCACAACAGTAACTGGTCCGACGGTATGGCGACCTCTATTTATTCCGGTATGACAGCGCTTCCAGATAGCACTGACGGTAATCTCATCGTCCTGGGAGATATGCCCTTTGTTTCCGTTGAAACCTTGAAAAATTTGAAAGAATGTTTTATTTCCTACCAAGGCCAGCACATTATTTATCCACAGCACGGCGACCAGCAGGCAAATCCCGTACTGTTTCCCCATAAATATTTTGATGATATACTCTCTTCCACCGGAGACAGGGGCTGCAAAAGAGTATTAAATAAATATTCCCATGACGTTGTGGCTGTCTCTATCAATTCAAATGAAGTGATACTTGACTGCGATACTGATGAGGACTATCTTTATATGAAATCAATAATCGAGGAGTTGGATGTCCAGATATAAAGAACTTTTCAACATCATTTCCGAACTGGAAGCTTCAGAAACACCCTACGCTCTTGCCACTGTATTCATGGTTCAGGGCTCTTCCTCTGGTAAAGTCGGTGACAAAGCGTTGTACGATGCAAAAGGTCGACGCATTATCGGCTACATCGGCGGCGGCTGTATCGAAAATCGGGTGGCGGCCACGGCTCAGGAAGCCATTGCAGAAGGTGAACCAAAAACTGTTAACATAGATTTGGATAGCGATGAAATGGGGATGGGCATCCCCTGTGGAGGATATATGTCAGTAATTGTAGAACCTCAGTTGAAGATCCCCACCTTACTGGTTCGGGGAATGGGACGGGCAGTGGAAGTACTGTGCCAAATGGCACACACCCTCAATTTCAAGGTGGTAATTCAGACACCTGAGGAAGAAATTGAACGGTACCCCGATGTCGATAAGATTATAACCGATCCGCTGGAAATGGACGATATTGATTTTGATGTGAATTACTTTGTACTTGCCACCCACCATCGGGACGACGACAGAATCTCATACGAGGCCCTCATGCGGGGCATCCCATTTGTAGCGGTGGTGGCCAGTGGGAAAAAAACAGGCATCATCATTGATTATCTCCGAGAACACGGTATAACCGATGAAGATCTGGAGCGGTTTCACTCTCCAGCCGGGCTGGATCTGGAAGCAAAAACGGCGGAAGAAATCGCCCTCAGCATCCTTTCAGAGATGGTGATGCACCGTAATGGTGGCACAGGCCATCCCCTCAGAAGTGTTTCCGCTGTAGTGTCTGAAAAGGAGAAGTCATAATGGCTTCTGAACATATTCATACAAGCAAAATAAAGATTTATCGTGATGAGAATATGGTTCGACGGGCCTATATAGAAGGGTTTCATGAGCCTGCCATTTTCGGTGTTCATACAAATATCAAGGATTTCTATGGTGTAGACCCAAAAGAAGAGCACCCCGCCACCCTGGATTATATAATAGCCGGCACCGCTGGGTGACTAACTGGAACCTTTGGTGGCGCGCTGGAAGCGCGTGGAGTACAAAGTTCCCCCGACAGACTGTGGTCAAATGTTGAAGGGGATATTGATGCTGTAGACGGCGTTTTACGGATCACAAAAATCCGCGTAGCCTATCATTTGAAATGTTCAGATGATCAGATGGAAGCCGTGAATCGTGCCTATGACCACCATCCGATAAAATGCCCGGCTTACATGACCTTCCGAGACGCCATCGATTTTACTTTAAGTCTCGAAACTGAATTAGAATAGGCATTGACGCTACTTACGCCCTTCAACCAACGCATCCACCACGGAAGGATCAGCCAAGGTTGATGTGTCACCCATTTTGTCAACATCTCCTTCAGCAATTTTCCTCAAGATTCGCCGCATGATCTTCCCGGAGCGGGTCTTGGGCAGGGACGGTGTAAACTGGAGCTTATCCGGCTTGGCATGAGGACCAATTTCCTTTGTCACACTCTTCAAGATATCTTCATAGATTTCATCACTCTCATCCACACCTGTCATAAGAGTAACAAAACCGTAAATCCCTTGACCTTTGATATCATGGGGGAATCCCACCACAGCAGCTTCGGCAACTCCGTTAGCTTTTCCTATGGCTCCCTCCACTTCCGCCGTACCGATGCGATGACCTGACACATTCATGACGTCATCCACCCTACCCGTAATCCAGTAGTAGCCGTCCTCATCCCGCCGGGCGCCGTCACCGGTAAAATAGTAACCGGGATACATTTTGAAGTAGGTATCGATGAATCTTTTACGATCGCCATAAATCGTTCTCATCTGCCCAGGCCAGGAAGCTTTAATGGCTAGTAGTCCGGAAACTTCATTTCCTTCAATTTCTTTTCCGTCTTCTTCTAAAAGAACCGGTTCAACACCAAAAAAAGGAAGCGTTGCGGAGCCGGGTTTGGTTGGTGTAGCCCCGGGAAGAGGGGTTATGAGAATACCGCCTGTCTCCGTTTGCCACCAGGTGTCCACAATGGGACATTTTTCCTTGCCCACCACGGAGTGATACCACATCCATTCTGGTTCTTTGATTGGTTCACCCACCGTGCCCAGAAGCCGCAGGGATGACAGGTCCCGTGAAGTGACGTGGTCGTCACCTTCTTTCATGAGTGCCCGGAGTGCGGTGGGGGCGGTATAAAACAGGTTTATCTTATGTTTCTTAACAATGTCCCAGAACCGGCCAAAATCCGGGTAATTGGGAACCCCTTCAAACATGACGGTAGTGGCACAATTAGCTAGAGGACCGTAAACAATGTAGGAGTGGCCCGTGATCCAACCGATATCCGCTGTGCACCAGAATATATCTTCCGGATGATAATCAAAGATCAGTTCATGCGTATAGGACGTGTATGTGAGGTATCCCCCTGTCGTGTGAAGAACCCCTTTCGGCTTTCC
>Ga0208642_1001224_pt1 | contig 12020 bp, 10 predicted proteins | sample ETN02SmetaG_4_FD_185790 | JGI IMG/M metagenome (GOLD analysis project Ga0208642, IMG submission 185790) | Marine microbial and viral communities from oxygen minimum zone, Eastern Pacific Ocean - ETNP2014F10-02SV251 (SPAdes) (version 2) | ecosystem: Environmental > Aquatic > Marine > Oceanic ...
AGATCGGAGATTTGCAGTTTATAGAGGTCTGCAGGATTGCAGAGCTTGTGCTTCAGAGTAAGTTGTTCGATTAAGGCTGGCCCCACCGTGTCAATATCCATTGCTCTTCGTGAAACAAAATGAAGCAATCGTTCATTGAGCTGGGCAGGACAATCAAAGTTGTTGCAACGCCAGTCGACTTCTCCAGGAACTTGGAAAACCGGAAAATCACAGACTGGACAGTTCTGGGGGGGACAAATTTGCCAGCTTGTCTGGGAGCTTAGTTCACGTGTAACGATTTTTGGAATAATTTCACCTCCTTTTTCCAAAGTTATGCTGTCCCCGAGGTGCAAATTGAGTCGGCCCACCTGGTCGTAATTGTGCAAAGTCGCACGTGAAACCAACGTTCCATTGAGCTCGACAGGATCGACCAGAGCCACAGGAGTCAGTACTCCACTTCGTCCTACACCGATTTCAATGGATCTTAGAATCGAAACCGCCTGTTCAGCAGAAAATTTAACTGCAGTCGCCCATCGAGGCGACTTGGCGGTGAAACCAAGCTTTTTTTGGAGCTGGATTTCATCAACCTTGACTACGACTCCGTCAATTTCATAAGGAAGTGCATCTTTATGGTTTTCCCATTGGTTGCAGAATTCGATTACTTCCTCAATATTATTGCAGGATTGGGTTTCAGGATTGACAGGCAAGAGCAAATCTCTCATCAATTCAAGATTTTCTGAGTGCCTTTCTTTAACAGGTCCTTCAGTCAAAATGTAAACAAAAAGATCCAGTTTCCTTCGTCGGACTTCATTGCTGTCCAGCATCCTCAATGTGCCAGCTGCAGCATTACGCGGATTCTTGAATTCTGGTTCCTGGGCTTGGAGTCGACGTTGATTCAGTTCCAATAAATGTTTTTTGGAAAGATAAACTTCCCCGCGGACTTCTAGATCAAGGGGCTTTTTCAATTTCAGTGGAAGTCCGGCTATGGTCTTGAGGTTGGGAGTGATTTCATCCCCCTGGATGCCGTCTCCCCTCGTGACGCCAGCCTGCAGTATGCCTTTTTCATAAAGGATGGAAATTGCCAGTCCGTCGATTTTGAGTTCACATACATATTTTGGGGTTTCGTTTTTCAATAATTTTTTGAGGCCTGTTTCCCATTCCCGGAGTTCATCTACTGAATAAACATTGGCCAGACTCAGCATCGGGTTTCGGTGAACCCGTGAAGAAAAAGAAGACTGTGGCTCGGCATGAACCTGGATTAATGGAGAATCTTCCTGAATCTGGGCAGGAAACTTGGATTCCAGTTCGATCAGCTCTTTTTTGGTTTTGTCATAAGTAAAATCATCGATTTCAGAAATTCCACTGTAGTAAGCGTGGTTCGATTGATGAAGTCGAAGGCACAAATCCAACATTTGTTTTTGAGGATGGATTTCTTTCATCTCAACGGAAACACTTAAATTTAAAGTAGGATATACTTTGGAACAATCATTATAATTGACTGCGTAAAAGAAGGGATTCGAGTTCTATGTGACTCAGAGCTTTTTAATTACGAATAAATGAATGATGCTTGATGAACTGATATTAAAAGCAATAATATATTCGTAATTTAAGGGGAACTCTTCCAAAAAACCATCCAAATTTGGAAGCTTTACAGAAATGAAGATGCTATCCAGGATCTGGATTTTGACACAGCTGATCAACTTTGAATTATAAATTCCTACACTCATTTCCAAAACATTTTTGACTCTTTGCCATGTTTTTGACCTGCCTCGACCTTGAAGGAGTTCTGATTCCAGAAATTTGGATCAATCTTGCGGTTAAGACCGGAATAGAAGAACTGAATCTGACGACCCGGGATATTCCGGATTATGATGAATTAATGAACCACCGGATTGGGATTTGCAGAAAAAATCAGATCCGTATTGATGACATCCATGAGGTGGTAAAAAACATGAATCCACTTGAGGGCGCTGTTGATTTTCTATCATGGCTTAAAGAAGGAAGTGAGGTGGTCATTCTTTCAGACACGTTCCGTGAATTCGCCCAACCGATGATGAGTCAACTCAACCATCCAACATTGTTTTGCCATAACATCCATATCGATTCAGACCGACAAATTTCAGGATATCAACTGCGCCTCCAAGATCAAAAGCGGCACGCGGTGAGATCATTCATAAATCTTAACTTTAAAGTAACGGCTGTTGGTGATTCCTATAATGATCTCACAATGCTCGAGGAAGCAGATCATGCCGTTTTGTTTAGACCACCGGACCAACTCATCAAAGAAAAACCGGAGTATCCTAGGGTCAAGACTCATGAAGAACTGAAGAAACATCTCCAGAATGTATTTTCTTCTATGATTGAATCCTGAATCATGCGCAGAAAAAATAGTCAAAATCAGAAAATTCACGAGATTCTTTATGGGTTGCATCCTGTTCGTGAAGCAATGCTGCAACAAAAAAGAAGGTTACAGAAGTTGTATTTGGGGAAAATTAAAGGAGCCAGCCAGCGGGTAAAGGAAATCCATGATCTTGCAGGGAATCTGGATATTACAGTTCAGGAAGCCAGCAATGAATTGTTGGAGAAGTTAACCGGACGTTCTTCTCATCAGGGAACCGCCCTCCAGTGTTCTCCTCTCCCGGAATGGAATTGGGAATCTCTGAAGTCTGATACCAGAGAAACCATCAATGTCATTGCCGTTTTGGATCAAATTGAAGATCCCCAAAATCTTGGTGCCATCATCCGGAGTTGTGGGTTTTTTAAAATCAGGTCCTTGGTTCTTTCGAAAGATCACTCCTGTCCCATCACCCCAGCGGTTTCAAAAGCCTCTGCAGGCGTTGCCGAGTGGTTTCCGGTGATTCGTGAAACCAACATCAGACGTTTTCTGGAGAGGATGAAAAAAGAAGGTTTTTGGGTTGTCGGTCTGGACGGTGAAGCCGAACAGGAGATTGATATCCTTAAAATAGACCGGCCACATATCCTCGTTCTTGGCAATGAGGGGCAAGGACTGAGGCCACTCGTACGAAAATCCTGCGACTGGCTTTTAAGAATTGGAGGGGATTCCCGTGTCGAATCGCTTAATGTGAGTAATGCGGCAGCCATTGCCTTGCACAAATTCTATACATCCAGTACCACATTGACTCTGGCTCCTGAATTGCAAAGCTTTGAAGCCATACCTGAATGATATAAAGAGTTCCTCGAACCAAAGAATATATGCCGCGTTTTCGCCTTGAAACAGCTCTAAAAGTCCGGGAAAGGCTTGAAAAGCTCTATCAGAAGGCTTTGGCGGAGCAGGTACAAATTCAGCAGGAACTTCGTGATCAAAGACAGTTGATGGAACGGGCATTAGATAGCAATAACCTCAACCTTGATCAGTCTAAAAGTACTGGATTCACCATCATGCAGATGCAGATGAGTGATCATTTCAGGGAGCGAATGACCCTTCAAATGGAAGTTAATCAGAACCAATTGAAGGAACAGGAACAGGTTATTGAACTGAAGCGGCAGGAATTGACCCGGGCCACACAAAAAAAGAGGGTGCTGGAAATCCTTAAAGAAAAGCAGCAACAGCGTTTTGAAGAAGAAATGGATCGACAGGAACGTATGGAAGCGGATGAAATTGCCCAAGGATTGCGAAGATACTCAGTTCAATGATATCAAAATGCTTCCATTTATTCTTCTCATCCTTCAGTTCGATTACAAAATCATTTAGTCGTCTATGACCTTAACTTTGAAAAAATTTAATCATTTCAGTTTATTATTGATCTTAAGTGTGCCTCTCCTCTACGCACGGCCCGCTTATAGCATACCCTCGTCTCTTGAAGAGATTCAGCAGAAGTTTGGAAATTTGTGTTATGAATACGGGTTGGAATTTTGTGCAAGCCCCCCAAAATCAAAAGGAGAGGGTGATAAGCGTAAAGAGTTCACAGAAACGGAAAAACAGATCCTCACTCGACTTTCCCGCCAGCAATCAAGATTGCAGGACCGGGAAATGGATTTGGATCGGCGGGAACAGCAGCTTAAAGCCCTGCATGAAGATGTTCAAAGACAAATCAGTCAACTGGAAAAACTTCAGCAGGAAATCGAAAGAGACATTGAAAGTAAGAAAACTCAGGATGATGCACTCCTCGATAAGGCTGTCAGTTTCTATGCCAAAATGGATGCAGCAACAGCCGCTCAGTCGATCAATCAACTCGATACAAAAGTGGCAATTTCCATTCTGATGCGGATGAAAGAAAAACAGGCAGCGGAAGTGCTTTCAAACATTCCTCCTAACCAGTCCGCAAAGTTGATTGCTGAAATTGCAAAGAAGAAATAATTCACTTTTTTAGTGAATAAAATTTCCAGTCTGTATGCAGGTTAAATATCTTTTGTAAGAAAAAGATATATTTTTTGAAATTTAGTTCTTGTTCAGGAAGGACAGAACACACTTAGTAAACACGGCCTGAGTGACCGGGATAACATAGTTGTTATCAGAGTTGCGGTGATAAAAGCCAGACCAAGGAACGGTTAAAACCACCATGATTGCAATTAATCAAGTACTTACCCCTAAAACTACAAAAGATGGGGGTATCGTTGATGAAGCATCCGCAGATCCTGAAATCCCGTTTGCAAATACACTGGATGATTTAATGGAAGGTTCCATAGCGGAATCTGAAGCAGGAGAATTATTACTCACTGAATTGGAAGCAGATCCGATGTTGGCAGAACTTGAATATGAAGAGAGTGAATTGAATCTTCTACAGGAAGATATACTTGAAACATTAACCGATGAAGAAAAACAGATCGGTTTGGCTGTACCCATCACTCCCGAACTACTTCCTAATTCTATCGATGAACTTCAACTCCAAAACGGGGAATCCTTCAAAGAGCGAACGGGCATGTCCAGGTTGGAGGTTTTACAACAGGGGAAGCCACTGACTGAGGAATCCCTCCTGGTGCCTGAACTAAGAACAGACACCAAAGCCCTCAAGAATGATCTAGCGAAACAACAAACGACTCTTGGTCAGATTAATCCTGAGGAAGTTCTAACGGAATCCAAATCTTCATCCAAAGCCATTTTGAACGAAACTTCTTCCGCACATCCCTTCTCAAATATGGAGGCTGTGTTTCAAAAAACACAGCCTCTTGCTGAGTCTGGTGAAAAGATGGAACAGATGCAGGCAGTTTTGAAACAGCAGTTCCGTTCAGGGGATAATGAAGCTGTTCAGACAGAGACTCTGCAGGAACAGATCCTTAATGCAGGCTTAATCAAGCCCGGAGAACAGGTTCAAGCCACGGTCTCTAGAGCCCCCATTGAAACAAGATTACGTATCAGTTCTGAACAGACGGAAAGTGCATTCAGCATGAAATCGGGTCTGGAACCCGTTCCGGGTCTGGAACCCGGAGCGGCATCCAATAATTTTCAATCTCAGTTAGTTTCGAGAACAGAAGGATCTCAGCAGGCTCAGGCCGGAGTTCAGGCTCCTGAACTCCCTTTTGATGTAGAACAAATCATGAGCAGGGTTCGGGTATTACGAGAAAATGACTCGCAACAGATTACTCTAAAACTGCAGCCTGAACACCTAGGGCAGGTCACCATGAAAGTCCGTCAAAGTGGCGGAGAACTCCAGGTAGACATGCGTGTTGATAACATGATGGCCAAACAGATTATCGAATCCGGTTTTGATAACCTGAAATCACGATTCCTAGACCAGGAGCTGTCTTATGATCAGCTTTCTCTGAACATCGAGGTCGATCAGCGTTCTGCATCTCAATATGATCGAGATCAGCAAAATTCGAAATTTGGTGAAGAAACTGCATCGACTGCACGCGGAGAAACCGAAGAGGAAATCGTTCCCGATCTGATTAACCGCAGGTCCACAGCTAATAATAGCGAAAGCGCTTTAAACATTTACGTCTGAAGAGGCACATGACCCCAAGCTCCATCAACCAAGCCATCCAGTTTAATAAAACAGGACTAAGAAACGCATCCGCCACCAACAGCATGGGAGGCAAAGAGCTCGGAAAAGAGGATTTCTTAAACCTGCTGATGACACAAATGGCCAATCAGGATCCATTGGACCCGATGAAGTCAGAAAACATGATGCAGCAATTGGCGGCTATGGGCACAGTTGAGCAACTCCAAAACCTCAACAATCAAACGTCTCAGCTTATGACTCTCCAGCAGGATATATCCCGTGCGACTTCAGCAAACCTGATCGGAAAAGATGTCGAGATTGGATCCCAGTCCCTTGGTATTACTGAAGGCAGGATTTCTCCTGCGGCCTACAGGCTCACTGGAGATGCCAACCGTGTACAGGTCATGGTTCACGATTCTGAAGGCGGGGTGGTCCGGAAATATAATCTGGAGAATCAGCCTCAAGGTTCCCACGAATTTCTGTGGGATGGACGTGATAATGATGGAGACCTAATGCCGGATGGCAATTACCACTATAACGTCTATGCCAAAACAGAAAACGGAGAAGATATCAGTGTATCTTATTCGAAGACAGGTCAAGTCAGCATGATCCGTTTTGATGGATCAAATCCGATGGTTCAGGTCAATGGTGAATGGCTCCACGGAAAAGATATTATCGGCATTGATGACCTTTCCTCTAGGAGATACGGGAATGCGGTTCCGCTGCCGATACGTAATGATTTGGAAAGCAGGAAGCCGAATTTTGAGTTGCTGGATCAGGTCAAGCCGGTCCAGCTTGATGAGTGAGTTCTTTAGATGATCAGCAAGGATCAAATAATTTTTTATTCAATCGTATACGGTTTTTCTGAAAAAAGGATTTTCAGCATCAACCGGTAATAATTTATTTAATATCACGGAGAATCAGGAATGGCGTTACTTGGATCATTGTCTACAGGAGCCAGCGGTGTTAAAACCCAGGGCAAATCGATGCAGGTTATCGGTAATAATATTGCCAACGTTAACACCTACGGCTTCAAGCGCAACAATGTTGCGTTTGAAGACTTGATGGGGAATCAATACCCCCAAGGTGGGTCTTTCACCCAGGTCAGTAACGGGGTCAAGATCGGCAGTGTGGAAATGGAGTTTTCTCAAGGTGCTTTCGAAACGACGGCATTGGCCACAGATATGGCAATCGGAGGAGGCGGGTATTTCACTGTCATTGATCCTTCCACAGGTGCCGAAGCATACACGCGCAATGGCCAGTTTTCTTATGACAGGGAAGGTTTTCTCTCTACCGCCAGGGGCATGCGGCTTCAGGCTCTTGAGGTGGACCGCAATACCGGCGAAAGTAAAGGTCTCCCAGGGTCTTTGAAAGTCCTTGGGCTTGTGGACCCGCCCAGTTCATCCGGAACAGGAGCCAACGGCACCGGAGTTCGAGTGGCAGCGAATCTGGATGCCAATGCGAGTGTGAAAGACGTACCAGTCGATCCAACCAATATGCTCGATACGATGTACAATTTTGCCACATCGACCACCGTCTACGATCCCTATGGAAATACTCATACAGCAACCGCAGCCTTTCGGAAACGCCCTGATTTGCCTGAACAGGTGGATGCAGCTACTGGTCTTCCCATCCCAGGTACCGGGGTTCGCAACCAGTGGGAATATTACATGTTGTTCGATGGTGCATCATTGGGGCAGGTTCCTGGGACCCAAATTGCGGTTGGCGGTGGATTCCTGCAGTTCACTGATGATGGAAAATTGATTGCAGCAACCAGTGGAAGTTTCGAATCCCAGCCAGGAGGAGTGGGTCCTGATGGACAGCCTTTGCCTGGAGGACCTCCAAGACTCGTACCACAACCTGTCGATCCGGCTAGTGGAGTTCCACAGTTTGCAGTTCCATTCAATGGGGAAGAGCCGATCATTCTTGGTGTACACCTTGGTGACGGTTTCAACCCTGATGATCCTACCGATCCTCGTACAGGGCTTGACGGTATTACTCAGTTTGCAGGCCGGTACAACGTTTTACGCACTTCTGCAGACGGAAATCCCTCCGGATCCCTCGACAATATATATGTGGAGAGTGACGGAACAGTGACCGGAGTTTTTGATTCAGGTTACACTCGTCCGATCGGAAGAATGGTACTTACGAAATTCGACAATCCTGGAAAGCTGGCACAAGTTGGTGACAACCTGGTTCAGGAAACCCTGGGTTCAGGCAAAAAAGTTACTGGAGAACCTGGAACTGCCGGATTTGGTGAAGTCCGAAGCATGAGCCTTGAACAGTCCAATGTCGATCTTTCTACCGAATTTGTAAAGATGATCGAATCGCAACGTGCTTTCCAGGCCAATGCCAAAACGGTCAGCACATCCGATGAGATGATCTCAGATCTGATCAACATGAAGCGTTGATCCCAGCTTAGGGACTGGCTCTGTCCAGTCCCTACCGACTTTTCCCCCTTCCAATCTGTTGCAAAGCAGTCCTTTAGAAATCGAGTAAGAACCTCTGTTGCATCATTCTTCGGCGTAAGAAGGATGGATGTCTACTTTTTTCAGCCAATTGATGATGTGATTTTCAAGAATCTGCACAGCCTCATCTAATTTATCAGCTTTTAGAGATTCAAGAATTTTTTCGTGATGTTCCAGCGAAAATTGCAAAGAGCTTTCCACCGAACCTGTAACAAAATTTCTCAATGCTGATACCCTGGCATTGATCATTCGATAGGTGTCTTTCATGTATCTGTTTTCACAGTAATTAAAAAAAGAATTGTGAAAACTATCGTCCAATTGTAGGTAGTGCATCACACCTTCCTTTTTCATGTCCTTTCTCATCGATTTAACGATACTCTCGAGTTCCTTCAAAAAATCGTCTCTATTTCTTTCATGGGAATACCTTAAAGCCATCGACTCCAATGCATATCTGAGCTCACAAAGTTCAATGATTTCAGGTTTATCCATAGAAAAGACAAAGGTTCCTTTTTGTGGTATTATCTTTACTAATCCTTCCATGTTAAGAAGGGAAAGGGCCTCTCGAATCGGGGTCTTGCTTACCTGGAGGTTTTGGGCCAGATAGTTTTCGGACAGAGACTCCCCCATTTTGAGGCGGCCTTGAACAATCGCTTCACGTATACGTTCCGCTGCGATTTCTTTTAACGATTGCGGACGATTGATTTCTTCCATAAGGGATCCTATAAAGAAAGTTTTTATAGTGGGTTCGCTTAACCACTTTTAACCTATACAGGTTCAGAGGGTGAATTAATTACTTATAAGATTCTCAAAAAAAAATCAAATTAATATTAGATTTTAGATACCATGCGGGGCAAAACGGTGTTGGCTGTAGACTTGGGAGGGGAATCAGGGCGCGTGATGATGCTTGAATTTAATGGTTCAAAATTCTATCTCGAAGAAATCCATCGTTTTGCCAACTTACCCGTTGAAGCGGCAGGCACTTTATTTTGGAACGTTCTCTCACTTTGGCGTGAAATGCAAATCGGAATCGCCAAATCTCCATCCGTCGACTCCATTGGCGTCGATAGTTGGGGGGTGGATTTCGCTTTATTGGACCGACACGGAAAACTGCTGGGCAATCCACTTCACTATCGTGATTCCTGCACTGAAGGGATGAAGGAATGGGTCTTTGAGCGGGTTCCTCAAAAAGAACTATTCAAAAGGACCGGGAATCAGTCCAACTTGCTCAACGGCCTTTATCAACTAGCCCATTTAGTAAAAACACAAAGCCCGATGCTTGAGGCTTGCGACACCTTCGTGACCATTGCGGATCTCTTCAACTATTGGCTGAGTGGAAACAAATTCTGTGAATACACTCACGCCACCACCCAACAGCTTTATAATCCAACTAAAAGTGAATGGGATTATGAAACCATGGAAGCTCTTGAGATTCCAAAACAAATTTTTCCAAAAGTACAGAAACCCGGAACGCAAATTGGGAAATACCACCAGATTCCAGTCATTCTGCCTGCCTGTCATGACACGGCCAGTGCCGTGGTTGCAGTTCCATCAAACACACAGGATCATGCATTCCTTTCCAGCGGGACCTGGAGCTTGCTGGGGTTGGAACTCGAAGAACTGATTCTTAGTGATCAGGCTCTTGAAGCAAACTTGACTAATGAAGGAGGTTTTGGGGGAACAAATCGTTTCCTGCAAAATATTGCGGGATTGTGGTTGGTACAGCAGTCCGTGAAAACCTGGTCAGAAGAGGGAAGAACTTATAATTATGATCAAACGGTAGCAATGGCAGAATCCGCTACTCCATTTCAGGCATTCATCGACCCTGATCTTCCACAATTCCTTCCGGCTGGAGATATGCCTTCCAGGATTAAGGATTATTGCCAAAATTCAGGTCAAGAGGTACCTCAAACCCCGGAGGAATTACTACGCGTCATTTATGAAAGCCTCGCGATGAAATACCGCTACTTTCTTAACCTTTTGGTAAAAGTATCTGGGAAGGAAGTAAAAAAACTGCATGTCCTCGGAGGAGGTTCACGGAATCGTTTACTGAATCAGTTTTGTGCCAATGCCATGCAGATTCCTGTTGTCGCAGGCCCTACGGAAGCAACCTCGATCGGTAATGCTATGGCTCAGTTGATTGCCCTGGGGGAAATTGGGAACCTCCAGGAAGCCAGAGAAATCATAGTAGGTTCATCCGCTCTGGATTATTTTGAGCCCCAACAGGGAGAACTCTGGAATGAACAATTTGAACGATATCAAAAGGAGATCATTGGAAAAAATGAATCGTTCAAGGCATGAGATGATCCGACTTGGAATGGCCTCCCATTTTTTGGATGATTTGGTTTGTTCCAAATTCTGAGAATCCGATTTGTATCAAATGCCCGATATCGTCACAGTCTTTATTATCACCACTTTTTTTCAATACACTTTTTTATGAATCATGGATGAAGCTGAAATAGAATTACGTGAGGAAATCATCCGGACTGGAATCCGGATGAATGAATTGGGAATCAACCAGGGAACATCTGGGAACATCAGTGTACGATGGCAGGAGGGAATCCTCCTTACTCCAACAGGAATCCCCTATGAAGAACTCAATCCTGAAGATATTTGTTATCAAAATTGGGAAGGGGAGGTGGAAGGCAGGCTTGAAAGATCCAGTGAGTGGAGATTCCATCTTGCGATCCAGAAAAACCGTAAGGATGTGAATGCCGTGGTTCATACCCACTCCAACCATGCGACCGCATTGGCGATCCAGGAAATGGAAATTCCTGCAATTCATTATATGGTAGCAGCCGGAGGAGGACCAAACATCCGCTGCGCGCCTTATGCCACTTTTGGAACCGAAGAGTTGTCACAGCATGCCTTAAAAGCTCTGGAAAATCGTAAATGCTGCCTTCTCGCCCACCACGGAGTGATTGCAACAGGATCCAGCATCAGCAAGGCTTTATGGCTAGCCGGTGAAGTGGAAACATTGGCCAAACAGTATTTGCTGATTCTTTCTACAGGAAAGGAAGCAAAACTACTGTCAGGAGATGAAATCGAACGGGTCCGAATAAAAATGTCTGATTATGGTTTAAAAACCAGAGATCAGAAAAACTCAGGTTAAGTAAACCCAAGTCTAAAACCATCGCAATAAATACATTCCTCTTGAATTTTCTTTGTCGGGATTGTTTGGTTTTAGAAGCAAATGGCTTAACCTTAAACTAAGTTTTTTTACAACAAAGCAGAAATGACATTGAGAGAAACCTATGAATGAAATTGATCTTAAGAATAAGGCTGCAGTGGTTACCGGAGGAGCCCAGGGGATTGGACTGGCAATAGCAGAACGTCTGCTGAAATCAGGCGCTTCGGTCTGTCTATGGGACCGTGATCAGGTTCTGGTCGAGGAAACTGCAAATTCCCTGGCATCAAAAGGGAAAGTAGAGATAGCCGTGATGGATGTCACCGATTTGGATTCTGTTAAGGCGGCCACCCAAAAGACGATTGATACGCTTGGGAGCATCGACATCCTGGTCTGCAATGCAGGAATAGCGGGTCCCACCGTTAAGGTCTGGGAATATCCTCCAGAAGATTGGCAGCAGGTGATTGACATCGATCTGACCGGAGTGTTTAATTGCCTGTATTCCGTAGCTCCGGTAATGATCGAACAAAATTACGGACGTATCGTTAA
>Ga0208642_1001226_pt1 | contig 11997 bp, 11 predicted proteins | sample ETN02SmetaG_4_FD_185790 | JGI IMG/M metagenome (GOLD analysis project Ga0208642, IMG submission 185790) | Marine microbial and viral communities from oxygen minimum zone, Eastern Pacific Ocean - ETNP2014F10-02SV251 (SPAdes) (version 2) | ecosystem: Environmental > Aquatic > Marine > Oceanic ...
ACCCTGCATACAATAACGGCGGCAGCCCAGCTTGGCGGCGAGGTAACGGTTCTCCTCGCCGGAGAAAACTGCGGCGCGGCGGCCACAGCCGCGGCCAAAATCACCGGCGTGGCGAAGGTGCTGTGCGCCGATAATGCGGCCTATGGACATCATCTGGCGGAAAACGTGGCCTGGCTGGTGAAGACCCTGGCCGGGGAGTACAGCCATATCCTCGCTCCCGCCACCACCTTCGGGAAGAACATCATGCCCCGCGCCGCCGCCCTTCTCGACATGGCCCAGATCTCCGACATCATCGCCGTGGAAGGGCCTGACACCTTTCGCCGCCCTATCTATGCCGGCAACGCCATCGCCACCGTGCGTTCTTCCGATCCCATCAAGGTCATCACAGTGCGTGGCACCGCCTTCGAAGCCACCGCCGCCGAAGGCGGGAGCGCGGCGGTGGAGACCATCGAGGGCGCCGGCGATGCGGGATATTCGGGTTTCGTGGGCCAGGAGCTGAGCAAGTCCGACCGGCCTGAACTGACCTCGGCGCAGGTGGTGGTCTCGGGCGGGCGCGGGTTGCAGAGCCCGGAGAACTTCAAGTTAATCGAGGCCGTAGCCGACAAGCTTGGCGCGGCGGTGGGAGCCTCTCGCGCGGCGGTGGATTCGGGTTTCGTGCCCAACGATTTCCAGGTCGGGCAGACCGGCAAGATCGTCGCCCCGGACCTTTACATGGCGGTGGGGATTTCCGGCGCCATCCAGCACTTAGCCGGGATCAAGGACAGCAAGGTCATTGTCGCCATCAACAAGGACGAGGAAGCGCCCATCTTCCAGGTTGCCGATTACGGGCTGGTGGCGGACCTGTTCGAGGTTTTGCCCGAAATGACGGAAAAGCTGTAGAGTAGGGAAAGGTCGCTGGCGCCAAGGACGTTTAACGAGGAATCCTGTCCCCACCCGCTAGGGCGCTTATTGGGCCTCGCGGCCTGAGTTATTTCGCCGTCCCGAGTATGCTTTTTGGGGGGCGCTCTCCGTCAGTTCTTGCAGCAGCCCCAGAATATGGGGCTGGTCCCATTCGTAGGCGCCCTCGAAACGCCAGACTTCGCGGCCTTTTGCGTCTATGAGCAGGGTGGTGGGCAGGCTCGAAACATGGAGCGCACGCGCCGCCGCGCCCTTGGGGTCGTAAAAGACAGGAAGGCCGGAAAGCCTGTTTTTCTCAAGAAAGGGCGCCACCGTTCCGGCGCCTTGGGAGTCCTGGGAAAGGGCGATAAGGGCCAGGTTGTAGTCCTTCATGGTTGCCGCCAGACGCATCAGGGACGGCAGTTCACGGATACATGGCGCGCACCAGGTGGCCCAGAAATTCACCACCCCCACCTGTCCCTTAAAGGTGGCAAGGGTGGCCTCTTCCCCCTCGCCGTCGGCAAAGGTTATGGCGGGGACCTCACGCGGGGTTTCGTGCAGCGTGGGAAGCGCGGATTCGCCGCCGCCGCCGCCGGCGCGCGCGGGCGCGCGATCTTTACTTGATTGCGGAGCCGATATGACCACAATCAGGATAATTATAACGCTGAAGACGACCAGTAGCACCAGCCTCTTGGTCGTTCGGTTTTCATTCATTGCGTCCCCATCGAGGTCTTGAGAATCATGTGTGCGAAAAAAACACCCGGGAAGAGAAAGGGCAAGGCCAAAGCCCGGGCTAAGACTCGGCCCAATGCGCTGTGGGGCGGCCGCTTCAGTGCCGGTCCTGCCGCCATCATGGAGAAAATCAATGCTTCCATAGATTTCGACAGGAAACTGGCGGTCCAGGATGTTACCGCCTCTGTTGCCCATTGCGAGATGCTCACGCGCCGCGGCATCATATCGCGAAAGGACGGAGATATCATCGTTTCGGGGCTTGCCGCAATCGCCAAGGAAATCGAACATGGCGATTTCATGTTCAAGCGCGAGCTTGAGGATATCCACATGAACGTGGAATCGCGCCTTACCGAGCTGGTGGGGGGCGTCGCCGGATGCCTGCATACAGCGCGTTCTCGCAACGACCAAGTGGCGACCGATTTCCGGCTCTGGGTGCGTGATGCCCTGGATCAGGTGGAGGACGCCTTGACCGGTCTTCAGGCGGCGCTCATCGACAGGGCGGAAGAACACGCGGCCACGGTGATGCCCGGATTCACGCATCTGCAAACGGCCCAGCCTGTTACCTTCGGCCATCACATGCTGGCCTATGTGGAGATGTTCGGCCGCGACCGGGGGCGGGTCGCCGACGCCCGTGCACGGCTCAACGAATCGCCGCTAGGCGCGGCGGCGCTAGCCGGCACGTCGTTTCCCATCGACCGCCGTATGACGGCGCGGGCGCTGGGATTCAAACGGCCCATGGCCAATTCCCTGGACGCCGTTTCCGATCGCGACTTCGCGCTGGAGTTCCTTTCTGCCGCCGCCATCAGTGCCGTGCATCTCTCGCGGCTGGCCGACGAGATCGTGCTCTGGTGCAGCGATGCCTTCGGCTTCGTGAGGTTGTCCGACGGTTTCAGCACCGGCAGCTCCATCATGCCGCAAAAGCGCAATCCCGACGCCGCCGAACTGGTCCGCGCCAAGAGCGGCCGCGTGGCGGCGGCGCTGGCGGGGCTGTTGTCGGTGTTAAAAGGCTTGCCGCTGGCCTATTCGAAGGATATGCAGGAAGACAAACAACCGGTATTCGAGGCCGCCGACACCTGGTTGCTGTCGGTGGGCGCCATGACCGGCATGATCCGCGACATGACGGTGAACGCCGAGGCCATGAAGGAGGCGGCGGGACGGGGCCACGCCACGGCCACGGACCTTGCAGACTGGCTGGTTCGGGTTCTTGGTATGCCCTTCCGCCGCGCCCATCAGGTGACGGGATTATTGGTGAAATTAGCTGATAAGAAGGGCTGTCGCCTGTCGGAGTTGAGCCTAGCGGCCATGCAGTCGGCGGAGCCGCGGATAACCGCTAATGTGTTTGAGGTGCTGGAGGTGGAGAAATCGGTGACCAGCCGCAAGAGCCTGGGCGGCACTGCGCCCGGCAATGTGCGCCGCGCGGCGGCGGCGGCCCGCAGGACCTATTTGTAAGGGGTGAGAAGATGAGGATGTTTGTTCATCTATTGCTGGCGGGACTGATCGCGGTTTTCCTGAGCCTGGCGCTGGGCGCCTGCGGCAAGAAGGGCGACCCTCTGCTGCCTGAGGGCAGCGACTATCCCCGGGACTATCCAGACGGGTGAGTCTGCCATGAGTGACTTTGCTTACATGGATGCGCGCCTTCATGCGGAGGGCGTTGCCCTGGAGGACATCGCCGCAGAGGTGGGTACGCCCTTCTACTGTTATTCCGTGGCCGCCATGGAAAGCCGCTATGGGGCGTTCGTCCGGGCCTTTGACGGTCTTCCGGCGACAGTGTGTTATTCCGTGAAGGCCAATTCCAACCTTGCCGTGCTGCGCGGGATGGTGGCGCTTGGGGCGGGCGCCGACGTGGTGTCGGGCGGCGAGCTTTGCCGCGCCCTGAAGGCGGGCATGGCGCCCGGAAAAATCGTCTTTTCCGGCATCGGCAAGACCGCTGGCGAGATTGACGCCGCCCTGGAGGCGGGAATCGCTCAGATCAACGTAGAATCGGAATCGGAGCTGTTGATGGTGGGCGAACGGGCCCGCGGACGCGGCGTTGACGTGGCGGTGGCCCTGCGTATTAATCCGGACGTGGACGCCGACACCCATGAAAAGATTTCCACCGGCAAGGTGGAGGACAAGTTCGGTGTCGACCTGCCCCATGCCCCCGATCTTTACGCCCGCGCCGCGGCCATGGAAGGCGTAACGCCGGTGGGGCTGGCGGTTCACATCGGATCGCAGATGACCCGGCTCGATCCCTTCCGCGAGGCCTTTTCACACGTCGCCGTCCTGGTGCAGGAGCTTCGCGATGCCGGGCTCGAGGTGACGCGGCTCGATCTCGGCGGTGGACTGGGCATTGTCTATGAGGGCGAGACGCCGCCCGATATCGCCGACTATGCCGCCCTGGTGCGCGAGGTGATCGTGCCCCTTGGCTGTGACCTGCTGTTCGAGCCGGGACGGTATCTGGTGGGTAACGCCGGGGTTCTTGTGACCCGCGTGATCCGTGTCAAGGAAGGTCTGAGCAGACGTTTCGTGGTGGTGGACGCGGGCATGAACGACCTCTTGCGGCCCGCTCTCTATGATGCCCGGCACAATATTCTTCCCCTCGATGAAACTGCCCCCGATGCCGAGGAAAGTCCCGCCGACGTGGTGGGGCCGGTGTGCGAGACCGGTGACAGTTTCGCCGAGGCGAAGCTGCTGCCGCCGATGGCCGAGGGCGACCTTCTGGCCGTTTGTTCGGCGGGGGCCTATGGCGCCGTCATGGCGTCTACCTATAACAGCCGCCCACTAGTTCCCGAGGTCATGGTACGAGGCGCGGCTTATGCCGTAGTACGGCCGCGCCAGGAGGTCGACGTCCCGTTGGAGATGGAACAGACGCCGGACTGGTAGGAGGTGGACGGTGGTACCGACAGCGGCGCCAGGAGCACGGTATAAGCCGCTCTTCCATCATCCTGTGGATGGGGTGAAGACTGGGGTGCCTGGGCGTGGCCCCTTGTCCGGGTTATTCTTCGCTGGACGTGTTTTCTGAAGGCGTCTCTTCCTCCATTGTCTCTTCGTCCATTTCGCCCGCATCTTCTTCCATCATGGGCTCGGGATCGAGAAAGGTGATACTGAGGTCCGCGGCGTTCTTGGGAAGATTTTCCAACGTGGCCTTGAAAGGCACGCTTTCCCCGGGCCGGAGGTTTTTCTGGCGGATGGTGAAGGTCCAGCTGTGGAGCGGTTCTCCTGCCGAATCGGTAAGCTCGCCACTGAAGACAGGCACCGCGCGGACCTTGCGCGAAATATTGGCGATTTCCCCGTTGATGGTGAGAACGGAAACTCCATCCCCCTTGCCGCGCTTGGATTGTAAGCTGCGCAGTTCAAATCCCGTTCCCGGAGCTTCCACATCGAGACCGATCAGGGTGTAGAGCCGGTTGGAGGCGGGCCAAACACCGCGCACCGTGTCGCGGTAGACGACGGCGCCGCCGATGGCACCGCCGAAGATGATAAGGAACAGGAGCCAGTTGATAATCCTGCCGATATCTTTCGCGGCGCCCTCATCTTCTGCTTCGGAGGGTTTCTGGGTCCAGGGATGCTTGCATTTGAAGCAGCGAACGGTCTGCCCTTGGGGCCGGAGGGCGGCCATATCCAGTTGATAACTGGTGTCGCAGGAAGGGCAGGTTAGGATCATTTACCGCAGAAGAGAGAGTAGAAAAAGATAGGCGCAAGCACCTTATTTAACAGAATAATATAAGGATTTATAAGCGGTTGCTGGTGCAAGGGCAAGGAAAGAGCTTGATGCTGGACGAAGCCAGCGGCCGCGTGTCATTCTTCGGAACGGGGACATGGTGGCTGGAGTCGGCAGCAAAATGGTAAGATTTGAAAATGTGGGCCTGCGCTACGGTATGGGGCCGGAAGTGCTGCGCGACATTTCGTTCAGGCTAGCGTCCGGTTCTTTCCATTTTCTCACCGGCTCCAGCGGCGCCGGCAAATCGTCCCTGTTGCGTCTGATCTATCTGGCGCTGCGACCCTCGAGGGGGCTGATCAACATGTTCGGCCAGGATGTGGCGACCCTGCCCCGGGCCGACAGACAGGACCTGCGCCGACGCATTGGCGTTGTCTTTCAGGATTTCCATCTCATTGAACACCTCTCCGCGCTCGACAACGTGGCCATTCCTCTGCGCGTGGCCGGCATGAGCCCGTCGTGCATTCAAAGCAACGTCTCGGAATTGCTGAACTGGGTGGGGCTGACCGATCATCTCGGGTCCCGGCCCGCCACCCTGTCGGGTGGACAGCAGCAGCGGGTGGCCATCGCCCGCGCCGTTATCAGCCGCCCCCAGCTGCTTCTTGCAGATGAACCCACCGGCAACGTGGACAACGAAATCGCCATGCGTCTGATTTATCTTTTTGATGAACTCAACAAGATGGGAACCACAGTGATCATCGCCACCCATAACGAGGAACTGGTTTCCCGCTTCAATCACCCCGTCATTCATCTCGAGGATGGCGAAGCCAGTATGGCGAGCCGTTCAGAAAAGGTGTGCGCCTGAATGTTCAACCGTCCTCTCGATCTGCCGCTGGACCAGGATGGTTCCAGCAGGTTCCTGCCGTGGATCATTGCCTTGATGGTGTATCTGGCGGCATTGTCACTGGCAGTGGCCATGGCCATTGGTGCCACGGCGGGGCGGTGGGACCAGGGGTTCTCGGGCACCATGACAGTGCAGATCGTCCCCGATATTTCTGCTGGTAATCCGGACAAGAAACGGCAGGCGAAAACCGCCAAGGCCCTTGAGCGGGCGTTGACACTGCTTCGGGACACGCCGGGTGTTATTTCCGCCGAGCCGCTTTCCGTTGAAGAGATCTCTTCCCTTCTTGCGCCCTGGCTGGGCGAGGGAAGTCAGATGGATGAGCTTGAAATCCCGAGGTTGATTGACGTCCGCGTCGACCCCGAAACGGGGCCTGATCTGGCCACGGTGAAGCGGCGACTGGCGGGCGTTTCCGGGGTTGTGGTGGATGATCACGGCATATGGCTGGAACGTCTGGTGAAGCTGGCCTATTCGGTTGAGGTTATCGCTTTTGCCATCGTGCTGTGTATTGCTTTGGCCGCCGTGGCCACCGTCGTTTTCACCACCCGCAGCGGCATGGCGGTCCATCACGGCACCATAGAAGTACTGCACCTGATCGGCGCCCAGGATGTTTACATCGCCCGCCAGTTCCAGTTCCACGCCATGCTGCGGGGATTGCGCGGCAGCCTGGCCGGGCTTGCCATGGCGGCGGTGACGCTAGCGGTTTTAGGGACGCTGGCGGGAAGCATAGACCTGCCGCTGTTCCCCGCTCTCACCCTGACGCCATGGCAATGGGCGGGGCTGGCGATCATGCCGGTGGCGGCGGCGCTGATCACCATGATAACGGCACGCATTACCGTCTTGCGTGCGCTGGTCGAGATGCCGTGACGGGACGGTGGTGCTCGGTGTCCATGATCATGTTCGACCGCGACGGCGTCCTCAACGAGGACCGTGCCGATTACGTGAAGACGCCCGGGGAACTGGTGCTTGTTCCCGGCGCGGCGCGGGCCGTGGCGCGGCTTAACCGGGCTGACGTGACCACGGTGGTGGTGACCAATCAGGGCGGTATCGGACGCGGCCTTTTGGACGAGGATACGTTGGCGCGCATTCATGACAAGCTGTGTGAGGATCTGGCCCACGAAAACGCCCGTCTCGATCATATCCTGTTTTGTCCCGACCATCCCGACCGCCCGACGGAGCGGCGCAAACCGGCGCCGGGCATGTTGCGCGAGGCCCTGGACCATTTCGGGGCCGCTGCTGCTGCCACGCCCATGGTGGGGGACAGCCTGCGTGACCTGGAGGCCGCCGCGGCGCTGGGATGTCCCCGCATCCTGGTGCTTACCGGTCATGGCGAAAAAACTCTGGAGGTGGGACTTCCCGAAAGTGTGCAGCCGGTGGCGGTTTATGACGATCTGGCCGCCGCGGTGGATGCGCTTCTCGGGGAAACGCCATGTTGAAAGTGAAGCTGGGTGTTCTGGGGGCTGTGGCCGCCGCTTGGGTGGGCGGGCTTTTCTGGTTCATCCAGCAGATTCCCGATCACGTAACGGATACCACCAGCCGCACCGACGCCATCGTCGTCCTGACGGGAGGGAGCGAGCGCCTGGGCGCGGGGTTTGAACTGTTGAAGGCGAAGCTGGCGGAAAAGCTATTTATCTCCGGGGTCTATCGCGACGTCGACGTGGCGGAACTGTTGCGCCTATCACAGCAGGCGCCCGAAGAGCTGAACTGTTGCATCACACTGGGCTACGACGCCGAGGACACAATTGGCAATGCCAGGGAAACCGCCGCTTGGATGGCGGAAAATGGATTCCGCAGCCTGCGTGTGGTTACCGCTAATTATCATATTCCACGGGGGTTGCTGGAATTCCACCGTGTCTTGCCCGGGGCGGAGTTGATTCCCCACCCGGTTTTCCCAGCCCAGGTCCGGCTTGAGGTGTGGTGGCGCTGGCCCGGCACGACCCGGCTGGTGATCGGTGAATACAACAAATATCTGGCAGCAAACCTGCGCGATGTGCTGCCGTGGCTGTTTTCCGGGGAAACGTAATGCTGGTCCTGCGTTCGCTGGTCTTCCAGTTCCTGTTCTTTTTCCTGACCACGGTGATCTGCGTGACCGCGGTGCCGGGTGTGTTCCTGACGCGGCGTTTCGCCACCAGAGTGGAAAGTTTCTGGGCGTGGTGCATGTTGTGGGTGCTGAAGGCTACCGTGGATATCGATTTTGAAGTTCGCGGACGGGAACACCTCCCCGACGGGCCGATGATTCTGGCCTCCAAACACCAGTCGGCGTGGGACACCATCGTCTTTGCCGTGGCCCTGCACGATCCAGTCTATGTGCTGAAGAAGGATCTGCTGCATATTCCCGTCTATGGCTGGTATCTCCACAAGTTAGACATGATCGCTATCGACCGCGACGCCGGGATCAGCTCCATGAAGAACATGATTCGCCATGCGCGCCGCGTTCTCGATGAAGGACGCCGGTATATCATTATCTTCCCCGAGGGATCCCGGGTGGCGCCGGGCGAACGCGACCCCTACCAGCCCGGCGTGGCGGGGCTTTACGGTATGCTCGGCGTTCCTGTGGTGCCGGTGGCCCTTAATTCAGGTTTGTTCTGGGGGCGGCGCAAGCTCCTCAAATATCCCGGAATCATCACCCTGGAGTTTCTGCCCGCCATTGCTCCGGGAATGGCGCGCGAGGCCTTCATGGCGGAACTAGAGGAGCGCATTGAGACCGCCTCGGACCGGCTTATAGCCGAAGCGCAGGCGCATTTTGGCGTTCCCGGCGGCGGTTCTTAGGACGGGGCTGTGGAAAAGCTGTCTGGTTTTATCCACAGGTCTGTGAGATCAGGGGAAAACTTTTTTTTTAATTGGCGTTGCAGACACTTAACCAAGGAAGGAAGTGGACATCTCTGTGGAAACATAACATGAACATTTCTTCTTGACGGAGGTGGGAGTGGTTTTTAAACTAGCTCCCCTCCACGGAGGGTCTTTCGCTTTTCTCCTTCCGTGGGTCCTCCCGGACTACCGGGCCTTCCGGTGCGCCGCAGACCCGGCCCTGCGGCGACCTTTTTCAATGTTACCCGATGTGACAATACGGAGCGAAGCATGGCGCGCGTGGCCTCCATTTCGCAGCAAATCTGGGACATGAAGTACCGTTTCAAGGACACGGACGGTACGCCCCGAGACCGCACCATGGAGGATAGCTGGAGGCGCGTGGCCAAGGCGCTGGCGGCTTGTGAATCGCAGCCCGATCTGTGGGCCAGGCGTTTCTATGAGGCGTTATCGGATTTCCGCCTTCTGCCCGCCGGCCGCATTCTCGCCGGGGCCGGTACCGAGCGCCAAGTGACGCTGTTCAACTGTTTCGTCATGGGCGATATCCCCGACACCATGAGCGGGATTTTCGACCAGCTCAAGGAGGCGGCCCTGACCATGCAGCAGGGCGGCGGCATTGGGTACGATTTTTCCTCACTGCGGCCCAAGGGCGCGCCGGTTAAAGGCGTCGGGGCGGACGCCTCGGGGCCGCTGTCCTTTATGGATGTGTGGGATTCCATGTGCCGCACCATCATGAGCGCCGGATCCCGCCGCGGGGCGATGATGGCGACCCTGCGTTGTGACCATCCCGATATCGAGGACTTTATCGAGGCCAAGCAGGAGCCGGGACGGCTGCGCATGTTCAACCTGTCGGTGCTGGTGACCGACGCCTTCATGGACGCGGTCAAGGAAGGTGCCTCCTGGGAACTCACTTTCGACGGTGTCTGTTATAAAAGCCTGCCTGCGCGCGATCTGTGGGACAAGATTATGCGTGCCACCTACAGCTTCGCCGAGCCGGGGGTCATCTTCATCGACCGCATCAACCGCCTCAACAACCTCTATTACTGCGAGGAAATCCACGCCACCAACCCTTGTGGCGAACAGCCCCTGCCGCCGTACGGCGCCTGCCTTCTGGGTTCGGTCAACCTGGCGGCGTTGGTGTGCGATCCCTTCGAGGAGGGGGCCCATCTGGATATGGCGGAGCTCGAAGAACTGGTGACAGTAGCGGTGCGCATGCTCGACAATGTGATCGACCTCTCCAACTTTCCCCTGTCCCAGCAGGAGCACGAGGCCAAATCCAAGCGTCGCATTGGCCTTGGTGTTACCGGCCTTGCCGATGCCCTGATCATGCACGGCGTGCGCTATGGCAGCGAACAAGCGGTGCGGATGACGGAAACTTGGATGAAGGCGATTCGCCGCGCCGCCTATCTGGCCTCCGCCGAGTTGGCGCGGGAAAAGGGGCCGTTTCCCCTGTTCGACGCCGAGAAATACCTTGCCGGTGAAACCGTGGGCGGTCTTGAGGACAAAGTGCGCAAGGCAATCGCTAAAAACGGCATCCGCAACGCTCTGCTCACCTCCATCGCGCCCACGGGGACCATCTCCCTTTATGCCGACAATATTTCCTCGGGGATCGAGCCCGTCTTCGCCCACAGCTATACCCGCAATGTGCTGCAGTCCGACGGCAGCCGCAAGGCGGAAGAAGTGACCGATTACGCCTATCGCCAGTTCCGCAAGCTCAAGGGCGAGACTATGCCCCTGTCCGACTGTTTCATGGACGCCCAGAGCCTCAGCCCCGCTGATCACGTGGTGATGCAGGCGGCGGCGCAGAAATACGTGGACAGTTCCATTTCCAAGACTATCAACTGTCCCGAGGAGCTTTCCTTTGACGCTTTCCGCGATATCTACCAATTGAGCTATGAACTCGGCTGCAAGGGCTGCACCACCTTCCGTCCCAACGAGGTGACCGGTGCGGTGCTGACCCTGGAGGCGGAGGGGAAAGGCGACGAGAACGAGCCGGAACTGCCGCTGGACGCGCCGCCGGCAAGACCCGAGGACGAGTTAGAGGCCGGCGGCGTGGTCTATATGACCCAGCCCCTGGAACGGCCCGAGGGACTCAAAGGCAACACCTACAAGCTGAAATGGCCGGAAAGCGAGCACGCCATCTATGTGACCATCAACGACATCATCAAGGATGGCCGCGAACGCCCCTTTGAAATTTTTATCAACTCCAAGAACATGGAAAACTATGCCTGGACCGTGGGACTGACCCGCATGATCAGCGCCGTGTTCCGGCGCGCCGGCGATATTTCCTTCGTGGTCGAGGAGTTGAAGGCGGTGTTCGATCCGCGCGGCGGCCAATGGATGGGGCGTAAATACGTGCCCTCACTGTTGGCGGCCATCGGTAATGTGATCGAACACCACCTCTATGCCATCGGTTTCATCGTCTCGCCCGAAGAGGAAACCGAAGGTGCGCCCGCCGCCGAGGTGCTGAAAAAGGTGGTAGGCATGCCCGATCTGTATATGCGGCAATGTCCAAAATGCGCCGAGGCGGCGCTGATCCGCCAGGAAGACTGTGACATCTGCACGAGCTGCGGATATTCCAAGTGCAGTTGAGGCCCTTTCAGGGGCTTTTGCTTTAGGCCGGAGCTCTTCCCATGGCGCAGCGCTCCCGCCCCCTTGTGATCTTCATTTCCTGTCTGGTCCTTCTCACGGGGGCCTATTCTGGGTGGTGGATGTTCCTTGCCTCGGGGTTGCGTGACAGCGCCCAGACATGGATCGCGGAGCGGCGCACCCAGGGCCATGAAGCCGCCTATGGCGATCTTGAGGTAGGGGGATTTCCTTTCGCGCTGCGGCTGCGGCTGGACGACGCCTCTTATGTTCTGAACCCGGATGGCGAAGGCTGGGCCTGGCGCGGCGGGGATATGGCCGTGACGCTGCGGCCGTGGGATCCGGGCCATCTCGAGTTTTTGCTGGGCGGCGTTCATCGCTTCACCTATACCTCCGGCGACGGCGGCTGGCATACCGCCACTCTGCGCATGGATGAGGCGGGAGACGCCGAGGGCATGGT
>Ga0208642_1001232_pt1 | contig 11964 bp, 10 predicted proteins | sample ETN02SmetaG_4_FD_185790 | JGI IMG/M metagenome (GOLD analysis project Ga0208642, IMG submission 185790) | Marine microbial and viral communities from oxygen minimum zone, Eastern Pacific Ocean - ETNP2014F10-02SV251 (SPAdes) (version 2) | ecosystem: Environmental > Aquatic > Marine > Oceanic ...
GAAGCGGTTAGTTATTCATCGACCATGGCTACCCCGATTGTTATTAAGGCGGATGGATTAGCCGCTGGAAAGGGCGTGGTGATCGCCGAAAATCATGAAGAAGCAGAACAAACAATTCGCGATATGATGCAAGGCAATGCATTTGGCGATGCGGGTGCAATAGTTGTTGTGGAAGAGTTTCTTATCGGAGAGGAAGCCAGCTTTATTGTGATTGTCGATGGCAAGAATGCCATCCCTTTTGCATCTTCTCAGGATCACAAAGCCGCATACGATGGTGATAAAGGACCCAATACAGGCGGAATGGGTGCCTATTCACCCGCGCCTGTTGTCACGACTGATGTTCATCAAAAGATCATGCAGCAGGTCATTGAACCAACGGTTCGTGGCATGGCAGAGGACGGCAATGACTATGTAGGTTTTCTTTACGCGGGTCTGATGATTGATGAAGAAGGCTGTCCCCATGTCATCGAATTCAATTGCCGGTTTGGTGATCCGGAAACTCAACCCGTGATGATAAGAATGCAATCTGATCTGGTGAAGCTTTGTAACGATGCCATAGATGGTAATCTTGCGGGCGCTGAAATTGGCTTTGATGACCGAACCGCACTGACAGTTGTTGTTGCTGCAGGTGGCTACCCAATGAGTTATGACAAGGGTGATGAGATTTCAGGTATCGAAGCTGAAGACAAAGACAGTAAGACCTTTCACGCCGGAACGACTCTGGTTGGCAACAAGGTTGTGACCAATGGCGGACGAGTCCTGGGTGTTACTGCGCTTGGCAACAGCGTTAAAGAGGCACAAGAGAGAGCCTATCGTCTGGTGAAGAAAATTCAGTTTAAGAATCCCCATTATCGATCAGATATTGGATATCGAGCGGTAGCAAGAGAGGAGAAACAATAGTTCGCTTGCCTGCTTGTCCGGACAGCGGACGTATTATTATAACCTCTTGATTTCTAGAGACTTTACCATTCAAGGACGCCTTAGACCTTCCTGGCGAACCGGTTAGTTTTCGAAAAAATTCTGGGGGTTATTGACGAACATGGTTTGAATCGTCGCCTCGGTGACGCCCATCTCCAGAAGCTCGGGAATAACCTGTCTCTTGATGTAGAGATATCTGTCTTCATTGTGTCGCGCAAATTCGTGATCCCGGGGCATGCTACCGTCTGGATTTTCCTTCAGCACAGCTAGACAGATACAGTCGTGAGAAGGACATAATCGTTCAGCATATCCGGCATCGATCAGGTTCTTCAGGGTTACTGTTCGCATATGAGGACTTACCAGGTGACCCGGGTATCGGTCCATTCCCAGATAGCAGCCCTGATCCAGAATCCAGGAAAGGTATTCGACATCCGTTGTATCGTTAGAGTGATCAATTTTCACGCGAGTTAAATCAACACCTTCTTCTTTGAAAATCTCGATCTGTCTTCTCGCGACATGCCCAGTTGGGTATGAGTGCACCATGATGGGCAATCCCGTTTCGACGTGCGCCCTTGCAACTGCTCTTGCCATTGTTTCAAGCTGTGGCGTAACACCTTCAAAGTCTGCAGCACACTTCAAGATACCTGCCTTGATATCCGTGCCACGGAAGCCTTCTTCGATATCGCGAATAAACTCCTTTGCCATCTGGTTAGGAGATATACCGTGAAGGAATCGGGGTACGTCTAGCCACCATCCTGTGACATTGATGATGTTAACGCCAGATGCCTTTGAGACTTCAGCCAGTAAAGGTGCCTTGCGCCCCAGATCAAAAGTGGTCGCATCTACAATTGTATCAACGCCTTCCTTTTTCGCATTCTTGAGGTCTGTAATTGCGCGGTCTTCACGGTCCTGTCCGAGTAGATCCGGATAGCTGTCATACAAGCCGCTGGCACTGACCATGACGTGTTCATGCATCAAGGTAAAACCCAGCTGACTGGAATCAATTGGCCCGGTTACTGTATTTATCTGCCCCATTTGAGTACTCCCAATTCTCATCTCTCATCAGTATTACTTTGAACTCTTTCAAATTCAACAGACGGTTTTGATTTGTTGCCAACATAACTTCACTGTCGCAATTTGGCAGTCCCGAATAGTCTCCTAGCCGGAAAGTGCGATTGCCTCTCTCTGCTTGTCCTTGAGTGCGGTGCCAATTTCCTTACCGGTGAATCTCTGATCGAGATCTTTAGCTTTAATACTATCGGCAACATTGAAATAGGCTAGCCAACTGTCTGATCGACCAGGTTGATCTTCAATTGATGAAATATCCTCGTAGAGTTTGTTTAGTCGGTAAAACCGATCGTTGCGTCTGAATGCATCCACGTCATAGAGAAACTCCAGAATATCGTTGCTATCCATTTCCTCAATCTGATGCCAGGCGACATATTTCTCTGCACCAAATTTGGCTAGCTCAGTCAGATATTTCGGAAGTCGCAACCTTGCTGTGATTTTACTTACCTGAGATGAATCACAGAATCGAAGTAGAGCAGAGAAACGCAAAATCCTGTCATCTGTAATACGAGCCATTTGTGCCAGCGTGGCTATCCCATCCGATGATATTTCGGGCCATAGTAATTTATTACCCGCTAATTCTGCGATTAGATTAAAGAAGATTTGCGGACTTTTAGTGTTCAGTGTTTTTTCGATCTCAGCGAAAATCCTTTCAGGTGCTAGTTCCTGCAGGTCACCTCGTTGAACCATCCTCTGCATGAGTGCCATGGTATCCGGATGAATATCAAAGTTTTCAAATCGGGCAGCGAATCTGGCAACACGAAGAATTCTGAGGGGATCTTCTTCAAAAGCAGGCGATACCTGCCGCAATATACGCTTCTCGATATCCTGCTTACCATCGTAGGGATCAATCAGCATGCCATCAGCAGACTCTGCAATCGCATTAATGGTCAGGTCTCGTCGATATAGATCTTCTTTTAGTGTCACCGATGCATTGGCATCGCAGACGAAACCCGTATGCCCCTTGCCGATTTTTCTCTCGGTGCGGGCAAGAGCGTATTCTTCTTTCGTTTCTGGATGCAGAAGAACCGGAAAATCTTTACCTACCTGAGTGAAACCAAGATCTATCAGTTGTTGTTCTGTGGCACCAACAACCACCCAGTCACGTTCTGTGGCAGGAATGCCAAGCAATTTGTCACGAACTGCACCACCGACGAGATAAGTTTCCATTTGAATTATTAATAAACAATCGGGCAATCATAATAGTCGGAGACAGTATACTTAATAAGTGGCTCGATTAAGCATACTGTTCCCTGTTAACTGTTTCTCTTAACGGCTGAAACGGAAAAGAACCGTCGGTCATCGAGTCTTAAGGCGGTGAGTTCTCGTCCCCAGACGCAGCCGGTGTCCAGGGCAATGATGTTTTTCTGGCCTGTAGTGCCTCCAATTGCAGCCCAGTGCCCAAACAGAATTTGCTTGGAATCACGCCGTGGGAAAGAGAACCAGGGAGAATAACCAGGCGGTTGAATTTTATCTTTGGCTGTCAGGTTCATCTCACCGCTGGCTGTGCAGTAGCGCAGACGGGTCAGGTAGTTGGTAATGACCCGGAGTCGATCCCAGGAAGTGAGATTATCGTCCCATATTGCCGGTGAGTTCCCGTACATGTGCTTAAAGAACTCCATGAAATGATTCCCACTCAGGGTTGACTCTACTTCTCTCGCATGGGTTGCTGCTTTTTCAACATCCCAAATGGATGGAATACCCGCGTGTACCATGACCCAGTTGGCGTCTGAATAGATAAGCGGAAGATGGCGCATCCATTCGATAATTTCCGGTAATTGATCTGAACGTATCAGGTCATCAAGAGTATCACTCCTTGATTGGGTGCGTGCGCCAGATGCGACAGCGAGGAAATGTAAATCATGGTTGCCAAGGACGACCCTGGTCCGTTCAAGTGACATGATGAAATTGAGTGTCTCCAGGTTTTTTGGACCACGGTTGATAAGGTCCCCTACAAACCACAGGTCATCCGTCGTCGGGTCGAAGTTAAAGAGTGTAAGAAGTTGCTCCAACTCATCAAAACAGCCTTGAATATCGCCGATGGCATAGGTACTCACTCACGACGCCTGCTTCGTTGAATAATTGGCAATATCAATATAATTCTGAAGTGTCAGGTTTTCTGCTCTTGATTTCTGATCCAGATCAAGTGCCAAAAAATCTGAATCGTCAATAAATCCCTTAAGCGAATTTCGGATAGTTTTCCGCCTCATGCTAAAAGCCTGTGCGACGATCTTCTCAAACAGCTTAAGGTCGGTTGCCTCTTCGCGGCTTTCTTTCGGTAGCAATCGAACAATGGCTGAGGTGACCTTCGGGCGTGGTACAAATGCATCTGGTGGTACAGCAAAGAGCTTGTCAGCCTGGCAGTAGTATTGGCTCATAACGGAGAGTCGACCGTAATCCGGTGTAGAAGGGTCAGCGATAATACGGTTCACTACTTCCAACTGCAGCATAAAGTGCATGTCCTGAATGTTGTCAAGATTTTCGAACAGTTTGAAGATCAAAGGAGTTGAGATGTTATAAGGTAGATTGCCAACAACCCTTAGACGCTGATCTGTTGGAAGTTGAGTAAAATCAAAATCGAGTATGTCAGCTTCAATGACGTTGAGTTGCGGTATGGTGAGTCTTAGTTCTGCAGCCAAATCCCGGTCTATTTCTATGACATCGAGGTGACAGTCTGATGCAACAAGCAGGCGGGTTAAGGCACCATGCCCCGGACCGATTTCCAGAACATGCTGGTCACTCTGGGGATTGATCGTGTCGGCAATCTTGCAGATCAGATTCTGGTCGTGAAGAAAGTTCTGGCCAAATCTCTTCCTGGTTCGCATTCAGGAAGCCTGGTACTGCTGTTGAGCCATCGAAACAGCAGTATGGATGGCTGCTTCAAAACTGCCGGACTCGGCCTCCCCTGATGCAGCGAGTTCAAGTGCCGTACCATGATCTACAGAAGTCCGAATTACCGGCAAACCAAGAGTGACATTAACCGACGTACCAAATCCGCTATGTTTCAGAACAGGTAGTCCCTGATCGTGAAACATTGCGAGAACCACATCTACAGAAGCTAATGCGCGTTTGGTAAATGCAGTATCGGCTGGTACTGGCCCGATGACATCTATACCTGATGCCTCAGCTTGATTCAGGACTGGTATGATCGTGTCGATTTCCTCGTGACCCAGATGACCATTCTCACCGGCATGAGGATTGAGCCCGCACACCAGGATTCTTGGTTTATCAATGGCAAATCGTGTTTGCAGATCATGATTGATAATTTCCAGCGTCCGAAGTAATGATGCCGATTGAATGGCATCCGCGACCTCTCGCAAAGCCAGATGCGTTGTGGCCAGCGCTACCCGCAGCTCGTCAGCAACCAGCATCATGACGACTTGATCAGTACGGGTTCGTTGCTGCAGCCACTCGGTGTGTCCGGTAAAACCGATACCGGCGTCATTGATGACGGTTTTGTTTACCGGCCCTGTGACCAGTCCCTGACAGCGACCGGATTCACAGAGTGATATCGCGGTCTCCAGGGTTTCCAGAACGTATGATGCGTTTCGTACATCCAGGATACCGGGCCTGGATGTGACACATATGGGTACTGGTGCGATATTGAAAACACCATTGGCCAGCGTGGTACATTTGCTGACATCGATGATTTCAGGCGATGACTTCCGGAGGACAGCAGCTCGCTCTGTCATCAGTTGAGGATCTGTAACAAAGATCAGGTTAGCGTCGAAATCGTCTGGATTCAGGGTGAGTGCAAGGTCTGGACCAACACCGGCTGGTTCACCTGGCGTTATTGCGAGAGTCGGTCTAAATGCGGATTTCGACAAAGGCATCTTCCCTGATTTCTCTGATCCAGTTCTCCAACTCTTCATCGAACTTTTGATTACGGAGGAAATTCTCAGCCTGTCCCATTCGAAATCTCTCGCTGAAATCCTCGACCCGTCGACCAGTCACTTCGAGGAAGTGAAATCCATGCATGGTCTGAAACACCGGTGAAAGCTCGTTGATCTCTGCTCTTATCACATGTGCTTCAAATTCATCTACGAAGGTACCTGCACGATTCCAGCCCAGATCACCGCCACTAAGAGCCGAACCTGGATCGTCGGAGTGCAGCTTGGCTAATTCGGCAAATTCCCGGCCGTTGATCACTTCTTCTCTCAGGGACTCAGCAAATTCTCTCGCCTCCTGTTCTGTCCTGATCTCAGATGTCTGGATCAGGACGTGTCTGATCTCGGTTTGTGCTACCTGTCCTTCTGCTTTGGCACCGCGTTTTTCGAGTAACTTGATGATGTGATAACCACTGCCGCTCTTGATCGGACCTCGAACCTCACTCGTGTTCATCTGGGGCGCAATGTCAGAGAACATCGTGGGTAATTGTGCTGGTTTACGCCATCCAAGATCACCACCTTCCAGGGCGTTTTGACCGGCACTTCGTTCGACTGCAAGGCTTTGGAAATCTGCTCCTTGTTCGACTGCTTCAATCAGATCCTGGGCTTGCTGTCGAATATCGGCGATTTGTGCTGAGTTGGCTTTGTCAGGGATTGGGAGCAGGATATGAGCTAGACGATATTCATCTGCGGTGAGTGTTTCACCGAGTTCAGTTGCTAGAAAGCTGTTGATTTCTTGCTCGGAAATCTGAATGCGCCTGCGCATGATGCTTTGCTGAACACGGTTGATTGCTATTTCGCGACGAATTTGGTCGCGCATCTCGCCATAAGAAATGCCGTCGTTCTCGATGGCTAACCTGAATTCCGTCAGACTGAGGTTGTTCTGAAGAGCAATGCTTTCCATGGCACTATTTAGTTCTTCGTCACTGATTCTGACACCCGCTCGATCTGCCATTTGCAGTTGAAGGCTTTCGACAATCAGGCGCTCAACGATTTGCGAAGTGAGAATATCGTCAGGTGGGACCTGTTGGCCTGCGGCTGTTAGCTGTGCCCTAATGGTGTTTTGCCGCAACTCCAGTTCGGATAACATAACGACATCTTCATCCACGATAGCGACGATTTTGTCAAGGATCACAAGTGAAGCCTGAGCATGAAGTACAGTAGAAGCGCATATCAATGCGAGCATGGTTTTAATTCTATTCATCTATAACCCTATTTTGTTTTCCCTCTGCTTGTAGCCAGGAATGGCATCCTCAAGAAGCGAATCCAGGCGTTTTCCTAATGTTGCCAGACCTTTTAACTGAAACTCAAAAAAGATTCCAACCTCTGCAGGCATATTAACTTCCGACACGGGAATGAAACCTCCCGGCGAAGCCGGATCATCAACCAGACGAGTGACTGTCCGTGGATCCTTAATGTATCTGCGAACGAGGAATCTGGACTTCCAGCAACAATCGTTATATTCAAGACCCAGAAACGATTCAATAGTTTGATCTTCATCCCAGCCAAAATTCCAGCGACCGATTAAGCTCCATTTTTTGGCCAGTAGCCAGATGAAATTGATATCCGACTCCTCGGATTTCTGATAGAGACTGGGTGTCCGCACCATCGGATTTGTATAGATGTAATTCAGGTTAAGAATCTTTTGCGGACCATCCCGGTATTTTAAGGAGATGGTACCTCGATTTGACCTGTTTTCCCTCGGCTCCCACTCGAAACTACCGTACATGCTCAGGCCATTGCTGAGTGATAATCTCGCCCTGGTAAACAATGCCGATTCATTTGCTGTCGGATCTTCACCGGGCCTCGGGCGGAACAGCACGTCGCGGTCATCAAGGTAGTATATTTGTCCTATGCTTGCAGAGAAAAATTCAGCAGCAGTTGATTCAGACAGGTAACGCGTGGTTAAGCCGAGGCCTATCTGGCGAGTGTCAGCGATTCGGTCATATCCGTTGAAGCGGTTGGTTCTAAATATCGATGAGTAGCTTGATGTGGCTGGTGTGACATCGAACTGAGGTAAATCATCTTGATCATCGTGTTCCACATAGAGGAAGAACACTCTGGGTTCCAATGTCTGCTGAATAGCTGTCTCTTGCCATTTGAAGTATTTGTCGAAGTACAAACCGGCATCAATGGAAAACCTCGGTGTGGTTTCTTCAGGCTTGGTACGGACATTGGCAGGCGTGTCGTCGAGATTGTAGCGGCGGTGAATGACACCGATGCTTGGCTCAACGAAGCCCCATACCGATCTTAAAGGCAGGGATATATCGAGATCAGTCACTCCGCGCTGGCCTACCGTGGCAAGCGCGCCAGTTAGATCAGAATTGTCTTTATCAAAATTTGAGTACTCAAGATCCAGTGAGATATTGACTGGACCGTATCGGTAAAACCAATCGGTCCTTACAGTAGGCAGTCTCTCATATTGTTCCCGACCAAGGGCGTTCAGGTTCTGATACCCCCGCAGGAGTAACTCAGCGCTCAATACTTCGCCTCGATATTGCACCTGACCAATTCGATCAAGGGCATTGGTGCGTCGATTAGAGTAGTTCGATCCAACCCGGCCTGTGTATTGTTCTCTTGGTGATCTAACCTCACCGCCTATATCATGCAGGTAATCTTTATCAGAAACCGAGTTGTAGTTTAATGACGTTTTCCATCGGGATTCTGAACCACCTTCATGCCTTAGGTTTAGCAGCCAGCGATCCTGTTTCTTGAATTCTGGCACCGGGACCATCGAGGTGTTTGTTCCCGATGATGTTTGATCATGAACAAGTCGATCGTCATAAGTGTCGTCTTCGCGCAGATAAGCCAGATTAATCTCATTTGTTGATCGTTCGGACAGGAACCTGAACTGACCGTCGTGAATCAAACCACGTTTCCATAGACTCCTTAACTGGTAGGTCGCATCATAGTTCGGAGCCAGATTAAAGTAATAGGGGATATTAATATCTAATCCGCCATCAGAGTCGTGACCGATATTGGGTAACAGGAACCCGGACTGGCGCCGGTCATCAATGGGGAAACGCAGATATGGCAGGTACAGGGCAGGAACATCCTTGACTCGGATTGTCACATCGTGGGCAATACCGATGCCGGTTTCACGGGATAGTTCGATATCTTTGCTATTCATTACCCAGGTGTTGCTGTCAGGGTCGCAACGGGTCAGGGTCGCGTCATCCAGTAAGAGATTGCCTGTTTTTTCATTCACCAATCTTGCTGCCTGGCCGCGAAGGCGGGATTGATGCAGCAGGAAGGTCGATTGATTAATCATCCCTGTACCTTCGAAAAGGTTCACAGTCGCGTGCTCACCGGTTAAAAGCAGACCGGGTTGACGTATCTGCAGCGGACCATCGATTTCTGAAACCTCGGTTATGTCGTTTTGCAGAATCCTGGGAGATCTGACTTCCTGGTTTGCCTGGGTGACGACGACATTTCCGATCAGTGTTTTTGATTTGCCTTCAACCACCAGTGCTTCATCCGCAGCAGCATTGGTCAATTTAGTGCCCTGGTTCCCGAACTTTGGCTCAACGTATCTTCCCTGACAGAAGTGCACGGTTCCAGAGGTATTTGTTTCGGTACCGGGCTGCCAGTCAATTTCAGCAGCAGATCGATTTGGTTCCTCTGAAGCCAGTAATTCAGGGTTGATTGCAGGGAGGAAAACCAGAAAAATTGGCAGGAGGGCGGTGAACAGGCGTCTCATCGACATATCTTGTTTCTCATGAAGAGCTGCTGAGAGCTCCTTGATTCTAAATACTCGCAATGGGTGCAAATATTCGCGAAAGCTAACGCCCGGTAAAAAGTTAGGAGATAATAAAGCATTCATCTTATAAGGTCAGGTTATATTTCCCGCCAACAAGTGTTGAAATGACGTCAATGAATCGCGAACAGAACCTCAACAACTGGGCAAAAACGATACTTGCATCACAGAGTGTCAAAGTGTCGTCTGAGTTTTGCGTCATCGCCGCTTCGGATGATGCGAGTTTCAGACGCTACTTCCGTGGTGAAACTGAAATGGGTAGTTTTATCTTTGTGGATGCGCCACCGGAACGGGAGGATTGCCAAACTTTTGTGAAGATTTCAGAACTGCTCGTCGATATTGGTATCAATGCTCCCCGGGTATACCAGGCAGATTTTACAGAAGGTTTTATGATGCTGACAGATTTAGGCAACCAGCTCTATCTGGATGTGCTTAAAAGTCATGACGTGGAACTCATCGAGCGGTTATACGCGGAAGCTTTTTCCGTTCTGAGAAAAATGGCACTTATAAACTGTGCAGAGCTGCCCAGGTATGATGAGATTCGATTACAGGAAGAAATGAACCTGTTTCCTGGCTGGTTTCTGACACAACAGTTGTCACTGTCTCTGTCGGAAAACGAAAATCAGATGCTCGAGAAAGTATTTGGGTTTCTGATCGAGAGTGCAATTGAGCAACCCCAGGTTTTTGTACATAGGGATTATCACTCGCGAAATTTGATGGTGGTCACTGGGGATAATCCTGGTGTGATAGATTTTCAGGATGCTGTGTCCGGGCCCGTAACCTATGATCTGGTTTCGTTGTTAAAGGACTGTTATTGGAGATTTCCTCGTAATCAGGTTGTTGATTGGGTCGAAACTTACAGACAGGATTCATCGCTGGATGTGGGCACGGAAGAATTCCTGCGCTGGTTTGACCTCATGGGACTGCAACGGCATTTAAAGTGTGCGGGAATCTTCTCACGCTTGAACCTGCGTGACGGGAAACCTGATTATTTGAAGGATATTCCACTGGTCATCGAATACATTCTGGAAGTCTGTGACATTTACATTGAGGGAGCAGAATTTGCCGATTGGTTGAGGTCTCATGTAATACCTCATCTTGCCTTGAGGATGAAATCGTGAAGGTCATGATTTTGGCAGCGGGACAAGGTCAGCGAATGTTGCCGCTGACTGAAAATCTTCCCAAACCGCTGTTGGCAGTTGGAGGTAAAACGCTCCTGGATCACCGTATTGAGGCACTACGATGCGCCGGATTCACTGAATTTGTTTTAAACCTTCACTACCTCGGTGATCAGATTCGAGCTCATCTTGGCGACGGGTCGCAACTGGGAATCGAAATTCAATATTCGGATGAAGATGAATTGCTGGAAACGGCAGGTGGTATTCACAAAGCCCTGCCTCTTCTTGGGGATCAGCCTTTTGCCGTTGTAAGTGCCGATACATTTACGGACTATGACTTTCAGATGTTACGGAATATGAAACTGGATAGGAGAGCACACCTTGTGATGGTCGATAATCCTGAGCATCATCCTGAAGGAGACTATGCAATTGATGAAGAGGGCTTGCTCAGTCTGGCAGGGACAAAACTCACCTATGCTGGTATGGGATTATTCTCTCCCGAATTCTTCAGTTCATTGCAGCCGGGGAGAAGAATGTTACGTGAGTTGTTTGATAGATCAGTAAATCTCTCAGAAATATCAGCGGATTACTATTCAGGATTTTGGAACGATGTTGGGACACCTGAACGCCTGTATGCGCTCCGTGAGAGGAGAGGTTGATTGGGATCAGTTTTTATATATCTCGATTCCCTGCACATGCAGTGACAACCAGCCACGAACACGCTTGGCGAGTCGGTTTTCTTTAAATCCGAAATGCAAATCTGAAACTGGTATGTACAACTGCTGATAGCGTGTTTGCAGTGTTCCGTGAGTCCTGGGCATCCCCGATGTGAATGTAGTTGAAGGTCTTCTTTCGGTACTGGCAAGAGCTGGCATGTCCCGGTTTCTCAGTTCTGAACCATTGGCTTGTCTACCGTTCAGGATCACCAGGCCGTGAATATTAGTCACCTGAGCCGGGTATTCAGAGATGAACTGTCTGACATGACGCCATGATTGGTTGAGTGTCATAAATACAAGGTTTAACTGCCGTTCTTCCTGAGCCATAAACCTGATGACTCCACTCAATTTCTTTTGCTGAGAGCTCAGAAGGGGGCAGGTAGAGCCATCAGCTTTTTTTTGTAAAGAGCCATCAGCTTTTTTAGTAAAGAGCCATCAGCTTTTTTAGTAAAGAGCCATCAGCTTTTTTAGTAAAGAGCCATCAGCTTTTTTAGTAAAGA
>Ga0208642_1001236_pt1 | contig 11942 bp, 21 predicted proteins | sample ETN02SmetaG_4_FD_185790 | JGI IMG/M metagenome (GOLD analysis project Ga0208642, IMG submission 185790) | Marine microbial and viral communities from oxygen minimum zone, Eastern Pacific Ocean - ETNP2014F10-02SV251 (SPAdes) (version 2) | ecosystem: Environmental > Aquatic > Marine > Oceanic ...
TTTCCGGGTAGAACATCGTCGTGTCCATGCCTTTGCACGCAGCGGAGTTGAACCACGCTGGCCTTTCAGCGAGCACCCTCACGGCCCGGCACCGTTCCACAGGGATTCACCCGGGTCACTTCCACCGCCGTCGTCTGGTCGCATCTCCAACGCAACTTCCAGAATCGAATGGGCCAGCATCACCAAACTGGTCCGACTCATAACAACAGCCGTGTTGACCTGCCGGGCAACCTCGTCGTCCATCAACGCGGTTCCTTCCTCATCGGTCATCCGATCAAGGTCATGCGCGTTGTATTCGGAGACAAACAAAACGACCTCTTTGTTGTCCGGGTCGTCGGCTCGAAACACCAGACGCCGATCCGGGTTCCGGGTGCATGGCAAAACCCAACACACCGCATCCTCGCGGGGCAGATCAGTCAGAGAAATCATCGTCGTCTTCGCTCAACCATCCGCGCACCAGCCCACCCCACACACCGTACTGTTCGCGGATACCGGCGTGAAAGCAAGGGTCCACTACCGGGCAACGGGCACAGAACGACAACGCGACCGCCTCGTAGCGTTCCTCGAAAAACACTTCGGCCCGCTCACCACGGCACGCCCCGTCAAGTTTCCACTTGTGATCATCGAGAAAGCCGCCCATCAGCCTTGCTGATCCGCATTAGTTGACGTTGAGCGTCGGACAACACCGGTTCGGTAGCTGCCTGCGTTTCCCGCCTCGCAATGTCTAACGCTGTTTGCCACGCTCGCCTACTCGACCATTTCCAGCACCGTTCTAATGCCCCGAGTATTGTTTCACGGTCGAAGCCTGCTTCGATAGATTCTTCGATTCTTTTCACGATTGTTTCCTGACGGGTACTACCCAGCAGGGGTCTACAGTCAGGGATCGCCCGCCACGCTTGGAACAACCGTTCAGCCTGAGCAGCAGGGGCCAGCGAGTCGTATCCGTCGAACAGGACCGGTTCATTCGCCATCGTTCACCAGTACCCGCCATCGTTCACCCACCGACCAGACGCATCAACGCGTTCCAGGTAGTCTTCTAGCATGCCCAGCACCCGGTCAACGTCGAACAGGGTGTACTGATAGTCGTTGACGGCGCGTTCCAGGTTGCGAAGTTCAGCCAGTAGTTGCCGCCTCGTCTTGAACCAGCGGGCAACACGCTTCACGGCGTCATCTCCACGAACTGATCCAACGACATGACCACATACGACCGGCCCACATGGTCGTTACGCCGCTTCACAACCACCACACCGAACGGGACTTGTGCGTTCACAGCTTCGGCCTCTGCTTCACGGACGAACGACCCGAGTTTCTTCGACCAGTCCTTCACGTTCTTACATTCGATGGCGAAATCAGGGACACCGATGATGTCTCCCCGGTCCAAGGCCCCATGCTGGGCGCGGCGTTCCACAGGGTACGGCTTGTGTTCGTTGATGTAGGCGACAACCTCAGACTCGAAGCGTGTACCTGACCGTTTGTTCGCAGAAGACGACATGGTTAGAACGGTTCTTCCTCATCGAGGGTCAAAGTCTCAACCTCATGCTTCGCCTCGCGGATTCGCTCCCGGTCAGACATGCCGTTGCTGTCACCGTCAGCGGGGAACCGGGACACAGGTTTCGCCACCGAATCAGCGGTGATCTTGAACTTGCGCCTGGTTTCACCCTCCTTGTTTGTCCACTCGTCCTCCTGTAAGCGGCCGACGAAAGAGATGTAGTCGCCTTTGTGGAGTTCTTCTGCGATGTTCTCAGCGAGATCACCCCACGCTTCAACATCTATCCACAGGGTTGTCTTCTCGCCGTCACGGGGAGTCCGGTTAGTGGCAGCAACCCTCAGCCCCACCACCGGGCGGCCCGCCGCGGTTGATCGCAGGTCCGGGTCTTGACCCAGCCGGCCTTCGCCTTGAATCCGTATCATTGTCCGTTCTCCTTCGGGGCTGCGGCAAGTTCCTCCAAGGTGTCGAAACTCGCGTTGATTGCTTCGATCTCTGCGTGCGTCTTGATGTCAGACGCCTTCTTGACCGGGCGGTCAAGCACCTCCGAGGCTACAGAACGCAGCCCGGCAGGGGTGACGCCCATGTCTTTGGCGCGTGCAGCGAGCTTCTTCAACTCGTCGCCCACGCCTTCCTCGGAGGGAGTGGCAGCAGGACCAGAGGTTGAAGGGGGAGAGGGAACGCCCCGCTCTGGCCCCGCCGCCGTGTCGAAAGTGGATTCGAGGGATTCGTCACTAGCAAGATACAGCGCCACGCCGAACGCTTGAAGGGCTTTCTTCAATGCGTCGCTGACCGCCCCCTTGTGTTCATGTCCGAGGTCGAGGATCGCACCAGCCCTAGTGTGTTTGATCTGCTGGCCTCCGAACCCGTCACGCATCGAACACCCTTCCCCGTTGGTCACGGTGACCCGGACATGGGCGATGATCCAGTCGTCGTCCCGGTGAGTTGACATCACCTGGTACGACCAGTCGAACCCTAAGACCTCGTTGGCCCGGGCGATCACGGAACTCACAGGAATGTAAGTGAGTTTCACCCCGCCTTTACTCAGGCTGGATTCGATTTTCTTCGGAAACTTTGCTGCCAACTGTGCAAGCAGGTCAGGTTTTTCTGCCATTATTTCACCCTGTCTTTCTTTCGATCTATCTTTGTTTGACACACATCACAGAGTCCTTCGTACCGTTTGATAGCCGGGCCACCCATGAAATGTCGCACACATTGAGGGCACTTCCACCACGCATTTTTCGCCCAAACCTGTTCGGTCATGTTCCCCCCGCAACCTTTTCCAACGCACGCTGGCGACGTAGAATACGTCGCTGCCTCTCACTTGTGCCACCCCACACACCGAACTTCTCACCGTTCTGAAGTGCGAACTCCAAACAGGCCACCCGGGCATCACATGTTTTGCAGATTTCTTTGGCTTCCCGGGGGCTGACGCCCAACCCGGGGAAGAAAAGGTCAGGGTCCACGCCTCGACAGGCGGTCATGCCGCGTTCTCCTTGCTGGTCCACGCTTCAAACAACTTGGAGATCGCCCGGTAGGACACTTCAACGTCGTGGATAGCTTGCTTGCGGGCCTTCCGGCGGTCACTTTCCAACATCCACCCCGTCGCGGCCACACCGAACACGACCCCGGAGAGAACGTATACGCACGCGTCAACAACCTGTTCAAACATCACGCCGCCTCCGGGTCAACGGTGTCCACCGGAGGATTCCAGGTGCCGCGAACATTGTCTGTGGCGACCTCAACGGGGACCGCCTCCACCGGGAGGGCCGCACAGTCGCTTCGCCACCGGCAGTAGCGACAGTTCCACGGTTGCTCCTTGGAGCCTCCCTGATAGCGCGGCACCGGGTCCACATGGCCGTGCCCGGGGACATACCGTTCAGGGATCTGGCCGGCCTGAACCTGCTCCCAAATGCCCTGCATCCGGTCAAGTTCCTCGATCACCAGTTCGCGAAGGGTGCGGTCGTAGGGTTCCACCACTTCGTCCATGCCGACGTAGAACTCCAACATCATCCCGGGTCGAACGCCGTCCCGGTAACTTGTTTCCTTCGATATGTAGGCGAGGCAAACACCGTCGGCCTGCAAGCCAGCCGCGTAGATGCCGCTCTGTAGGAGATGTTCGATCTTCGGGCCGGGCGGTTCACCTTTGCCGCCTTTCAACGCCAACTTGAAAGGGAACGCACCCATCGTCTTGATTTCGACAACCACGCTCTTGTTGCCTTCAACCATCAACCCGTCGGCGTGGCCGGACAGGTCGTACCCGAATGGCCGCAAATCGCATTTGACCTCGGATTGGAAGTCGGGCCACAAGGCGTGAAGCCCCGTCTGCACCCGTTCATGCATGGCGTGTCCGATGTGGAAAGCCAGCAGAGTCTCGTAGGGCATACGCTCGCATTCGGCCACCCGGGCCACCTCGAATCCGAGTTGCCGGGCGCAGTTGTGAGCGGACGATCCGCGGAGCGCAGTCCCGCAAGCTGTGGGCCGCGGCCCCTCGCGTTCCCGTTCTTCGCGCAGGAAGCGGTCAAGGGTCGCCTGGATGACGCCTTCTGATTCTTGCACAGTATCCCTCTCTCTCTTGTGGTGCAGTCGTGCTGCTTGTCCTACAAGAATAGGGAACTCCTGTGTCAGAGTCAAGTATGGGGGCAGTTCAGGAGCATCCGCTTGTCTCACCACACGCTGCACAAACCATGCACGACCCGGATCGTTGCATCGGTGCCCCGCAGAAATGGCACGGATAATCGTGGCTTCCGCTCACAGGGCAACTGCCCAAAGAAGTGGTCGTGGTGAGGGTTTCTGCGGTCATCGGGACTCCTGAGAGGGGATAGTTGGAGACACGACCCTAGCAGACGCCTTCGCCCGAAGCGTGGGGGGGGGAGGGCAGGCTGCCCGTTTGAACCACCAGCGCAGGCACCGGCTGTGACCAGCAGCCTTACCTGCCTCCCCGCCCCTATGTCAGTTCGCTAACGAGGCGCTCGCCTTGTCGCCCGTCTGCTTGGCGAGCATCGCCTTGATCGCTGACAGCACCGCAGCACCAGCCGCGATGCCGGCGCTCTTAGCACTCGACAGGTCTGTGAGAACGAACACCGCCAGGAAGCTTTGCAAAGCCGTGGCGACCAGTCGTTCGATCATGTCCTTTGTGAATGTCATCGTTACCATTTCTCCTTCTTCCGATCCAACACATGAATCGGAGCTTGAATACTTACACCGTGTTTGGGCGTCACCACCATGAACGCCTGTTGTGGAACCTCAGCGGCAAACCCCGCTATCGCCGCGTAACTATCAAATCCTTTCAGGCTTCCGTTGACGACCAGCCCGGCGCTCGCAGCCATCACCAACTGGTGCCAATGGCCCATCATCAAAATGTCGTGAGGCTTGTTCACCTGCAACCGGTATTGCAATCGTTTGATCGGCGGCCAGATCCCACCAACACCGCCGCCTCCTTTCGCAGAGTCACCATGCGTGAGAAGAAACCTTGTCGAATAAACGCTGAACAGGCAGTCGTGCGACTCCGGTATCTGCCAGGTCACGTTGCCTGCACCGCTTACCTGTTGTGCCGAGTGTACCAGTAGCCAGTCCCACGAATCCCGGGCGCGGCCCGCTGTGCGAGGCTTGATCGTCAACCGTCCGTGGTTGCCGACCACCGAGACAACGTGGACTTTCGGGAAATGTTCAGCGAGAAAATCGACACACCCGGCTACCTGCGCGGCCCAATGGGCGACGGTAACCGGGGCATACGGTGTCTCGTTGTGTTGCGCGAGGTCATGTATCGTTCCCGATACGAGATCCCCGCCGAGCGCCAGCACCAGTCCTTCGATTTCCACGCCAGCTACATAGTCCCGTGAGAGTTCAACGACTTTCTCAGCGAACTGACGTAGCCTGAGTTCACCGATCCGACGGTCATACTTGTTCAACCCGTTTTCTTCGAACTTGATGACCTCATCGAAATGGCAGTCGGAGAGCATGGCGACAATCGTTGCCGCCGACCGTTTCGTCTGCTTCGGCGTCAACCATTTCGGCGGGTCCAACCCGGCGGCCAGTTCATAGGTGTCTACCCGGATGGTCAGATCGTCCCGCTCCGATGTGAGCGTTTTGACCTGTTCACGGGCGACAGCCAACTCGGCTTTCGCTTTGACCGCCTGGTTTTCCAACCGGCCCATGCGCCCGGTCAGCGCGGTGAGTTCAACGAACTCGTCTAGGGATTCAGTCAACAGTCTGCTGCTTGTAGCGTTCTGTTACCAAGGTTTGACATTTCCCGGCGGTGGCGTCCTTGTACCCGATCTGGTTCAACCAGTCGGCAATCACTTTCGCCCCGGCGTTGGAAGCCATGATCTGCGCCTTGATGTTCTCAGGGAGTTTGTCGCTCCACCGTTCACCGCCAGCGTTGCGCTTCGTAGCCGTGAACTCTGCGAGGCTTACGGCACCGTCAGCATCCGACACAGAAGGATGCCTTCCCAGAAAGACCCGTCGTCCGAATACCGGATCGGAGACATTTCAATATCTTCAACGGTGACAGTCTCAGACCTGTCTCCTTCTTGGAAGGTGACAGCCTGTGCGGAGGTAACCAGGTCGCGCAGATGCAGATATTCTACCTGAGAATCAACCCCGGATGGGGCACCCGCACCAAAACTGGTGGAAACACGGCTCTGAATGACCAGTGGGGCAATGATTTCTTCTACCCTCTTTGGCTGCGGCCGGGCGTGAACAGACCAGCGTTCCAACGTGGGTCCAACCGTCGTGTCCGTGCCCCGAGCCAAAGTGACTGTGACGGTGAAGGTTTCCGACGCCGGATCAGACGCCGTGTAGGCAGTCTCCGCTCCGGTCCCGGTCAACACCATCGCTGTCGAGTTGTTTTCTTCATCGACCAGAGTGAGAGTCGTTGTCCCATTGGTGCCCGGGCCTAAACCCCGGTAGTTGGTGTCGCCGTCTGCGTAGTCGAGGCCGGCCGTCCGGTAGTCGATGCCAGCCCCGGCCAACCCAGCGGTTGACTTGTCGAACCGGCCGGACACGGCACGGGTGACCTTCTGCGCCGAAGTACCGAACGTGACTACCCCGGAAACCAGTTCCGCGCTAGCTGAAAGAACCCCGGCGGTTGATTCCCCGTAAAGCTCCCCGTTGCTGTCGGTGAACAGCACTTTGTTCTCGAACACTTCGATACTGGTGACGTTGCCGTAAGAGTCAGAGTCGTGGGCGAGGAACCGGCAGTAGGCAGGAACCAGAGTATCCACGAAGATCGTCAGATCAGCCTTCCAGGTATCACCGTTAGAGGTGCCCCAGTAGGCGTACTGGCCGGAGATCCTCGTTGAGTGGGCTTTCCCGCCGTCGTCTATCACCGGGCCGAAGGTCACGGACTGCTGGTCGTTGGTGTTGATAACCCCGAAGCGGACACCAGAAGAAGTACCAACCACCATCAGTTCCCCGAAGGTGTCTATCGAGAACGGCCCGGAGAATGTTTCACCGACCGGTAGGACACCGGCTGGCACCGGGTGGGCGAGCGAACCGTCGGTCGCTGACACGCCTATCGCGTACAGGATGCCTTGCCCGTTGTCGTTGTAAGCAGCGTAAAGGGCTTGCGGGCCGCCTTTGATAGCCACACAGGTTCCAGCCAGGGTCTTGTCGAAGGTCAAAACCGTGCCAGACGAGTTGAGTTCCACGATGCGGGCACCGTCAGAAGACAACAGTCGGCCGTTGGCGTACTCGATGACATCGCCGGCGAACGATCCGATGGTTGAAGCGGTCGTCGTGTTGGACACGGTGGCCTTCTTCACGGCTGACCCAATCGTGGCGTACACGCTGGTCCCATCGGAAGTCCAGTCGGTGATCGTGCCACCCATCGGGGTGACAACAAAAACCGGGGCTGCTGTGCCGTTCGGGTTCGTGTGATATTTCAGGTCCGACCCGTCCGAGTAGTAGAAGACATCGGCGTTGACGAGCCGGGCGTACAGGTTCGAGTTCGACCCGGATACTTTGGCTTCCAACGCCTTGCACATCGTCAACCGGCCCTTGGTGAAGATGTCGATGTTCTTCGAGGTGTAGAACCTGCGGCGGTCAGAGTCAGCCAGGTCGTAATGTTCCTGGCCAGCACCGTGCGACCAGTCGGTTTGTGAGCGTGTCCACTGGCCGACGTTGGACAGCGTGTTCTCACCAACGTCTTCGCTGGTGTCCCGCTGCTCCTTCTGCGCCGGGGTGGTGCGACGGCGATACGAGTTGTAGTCAACTAGGTATCCACGGCCGTCAATCGAAATGTCGTACTGCGGTGTAACCGCCATCGGCTACTCCCCGCTACGAAGCCACTGGGTCGGGTAAAGCTGCGAAAGCCGGGCCTTCTCCGCTTCGATCCTCTCCTGGCGTCGGAACCGCAGGTCGCGTATAGACGCTGAGATGGCCCCCGATGGGACTTCTTCGGAGCGTCTGACCGGTGCTTGCGTGGTGATCGACTCGCGGGCTATCGGCTTGAACGTCATCAGCACCATCGCCGCCCCGATGGGGGGCAGGTCGTATGCCTGCGTGTGCAGGCCCGTGTCGGTCAACGCTGTGGTGGTCAAGGGCAGGGTGGCGAACGGTGCCTTGTATTCGACCCGCACCGTCTGACCGGAAGTGGGTTCATCAGCTAGCACCAGGGCTACCCCGGATGCGAATGTTGAAGTGTCCCGGTTGCGGCGCAGCGACCAGCGGCGAACCTCAGGTTCAGACTTGTCCGAAGATTCGTCGGTGAACGTCACCCGGTGTACCGCTAGGACATCTGAGGCGAGGTTGTAGCCCTGTGTGGCTGCCGAATAGGTGAACGTGGCGGTCTTCACCTGATACAAGCCTTTGGCTGACAGGTCGTTCAGGTCGTCGTTGAGGGCGTCGAGGATCATGTGCGCCGGGTACTGCGGGTTGGATCGGATAATCGAATCGTCAGCGTGGCTGGAAGCAGCAGTAGACGACGCGTAGCCGCGCATCACCGTCACGTTCTGCCCGCTGACAGAAGTCACATACATCAGTTCGGTGCCGATCTCGATGATCGACCCAGCGGTTATCGGCCCGGTTGAGAACTCGACAGTGAACGTCGCCGTGTCGGCAGCAGAAATGGCACCATCCAACCTGTTCAACGATTCCACGGTGCCCGACAACAACAGATCCCGGGTCCGGTCAATCCATGTTTGTGCCGTCATCCGTCAACCTTCGCCTCTGCAAGCAACTTCTCTGTGGCCTTCCGCGACTTCTTGTTCTTCACGACATGACCAGCTTCTACTTCCATCCTAGTCTCAGCGGTCTTCTCCAAATCCGCTGAGTCACGGATACCTGTGGGTTGAAGCCCATCATCCCGCAGCCTCTTGTACGCGTCCCTGTCTTTCTCCAACTTGTTCCAGGCTTTCTTCTCGCCGGCAGCGCCGCTGCGGGTGACCATCGCAGACGGGGCGACCATCAAAGACCGGGCCTTCTCAGCGAACGCAGCGCGTTCCTCCGGGGTGGCGTCCCACACGAACCGGCCATCGACATAACGGAGTTCGCTCACTATTTGACCTCTACATCCACGGTGTTGCCAGCGGCTACCAGCAGCGCCGCTTCGGTTTCAGACAGGTCGTCGGGATAGTTGTGCCCGCCGTACAAGGTGCGGGTGATGGTCGCTATGTCCGCTTCGGTCATCGGTTGGGTGGTGGTAACCGTGGTGTCCGACAGAATCCAGACGTTGCCGCCTTTGGCCCGTGGAGCGTAGAAGCGGGCCAGCCGGTTCTTCGCAGCGTGAGGCTGGTAGTCCGTTTCACCTTTCGCCAGGTTGGGAAGCGTGTCGGTTGTCGGGGATGTGAACAGTTCTGTTATGTCTGTGAACGATGAGAGGGCGCTGGTCGCTGCGACGACAGACGGGGTGGTTGTGGCCCCCCCCGTGGTTGTCGGTGCAGGCACCGCACCGGTTCCGGCAACCGTGCTGGGTGAAGCAGTAGCCCCACCGGTAGCGACACCACCGGGCACAGCCCCAATGCCAGCAACCGTGCCGGGTGTCAGGACAGCACCCGTTGAGAAGGCCGGTGCGGGTACGGCACCGGTTCCGGCAACCGTGGCAGCGGTAACCGTAGCCCCGCCGCTGACCGTGGCCCCGGGCACCGCACCGACGCCGGCAACCGCCGACGGGGAAAGAACAACCCCGGTGGAAAGCGACGGTGCCGGGACTGCTGCCGTGGCAGCGACCACACCAGCGTTGACATTGAAAATGCTCAGAACGGTGACCGACGGGACAGCGCCGATAGCAGCAACCGTGGACGGGGTGACCGTTACATCAAACGCCCCCCGGTAGGTGACCCCGGACGCCTGGTAGTCGATGCCCGACTGGCGGTAATCGTGGGCCATGTCAGCCCCTAAACATCTTGTTGTAGGTGACCGGGCCGACCACGCCGTCAGGTTTCAACCCGTTCTCACCTTGCCAGCGGCACACATGATGTCTCGTCAGCCAGTCGTAGGAGCCTGTCAGGGGCACGCCAACGGCTGCCTGCACCCATTTGACCAGAGGTGCCTTGGAACGCGGCCAGCGGAGCCTCAGCGTCCTTGTGAAAGCAGGTGGGATCAGCTTCGGTATCTTCCCGGCTTCTACAAGTGGGTGCATCTCATCCAACTTGGCGTAAGCCGACTGGCCCGGACAATCCTTGTTCGCTACATCCCGGTGGCCTCGCAGTTTGAAATCAGAAACAATGAACCCTTGTTCGACCCCGTGTTCGATGAGGTCTTTGATTGCTTTGACCGCTGCCGCAGAAATCTCTTGCCGGGTAGTGTCCCCGATCACACAGATCGCATACGACCGGTGGTTCCAATGCTTTGTCGCACCGGGACGGTTGAACCATCCACGCCCCTCGTAGACCCGGCCTGATTCGACCCCAACGAGAAAAGAATAAGCGAGGTCAGCCCAGCCTTTTCCGAAATGGTATCTCTGGTAGGCCCTGACGATCCGGGCCTCACCCTCCTGGGAATGGTCTTCTAAGAGGGTTGCCCCGTGGTGAATGAACACATGGTCAACTGGACGCTTCTGTCTGGTTGTCCAACGAGGTGCCTTCGCATCCCAATCGGTACGGGAGATAGGCCACACGACTAGCCTCTCTGTTCCGCGTGCCACTCCAAGTGACGGTGCTGCCACTCACGCACAGAACGAATATCTTTGCTGATTTCGGATATGTCAGTGCCGATGGCGTCGAGTCGAACCTGGTTCGCTGCGTGCTGCGCCGTGTTCTCACGGCGATACTTGGATGCGACTACCGCGAAGACGCCGCTTATGAGAGCGGCAGCTACCAGTCCTGCGAAGCCGATCCATTCCATTTATTCGGCCGCTTCTTCAAGCGCCGCCAAGCGGGCATCCTCGATCACCTGGTCGGGCGGGTTGAACGGCCACACAACCTCAGACACACGACTGTACACCGACGGCAGATCCCTGAGAGCCTGACGGTATGTAGCCCATTCCTCAGCGGTGTGGTCACCCAAAGCAGCGTCCCCGACCTGTGTCCAGTCCGTGGAGCGCAACAGGCCGTCACGCTGGGAGCGGACCATGCTCATGTCCAGATCAGCGGCTTCAGCCTGTGCGGCCGACTCGTCCAGTTCTGACTGCGTGAGTTCTATGTATTGGCCGTTTACGACCTTGTATCTTGGTTCTGGCATGATTGCGCCTCCTAAGCGCCTGTGATTCCGTATAAAGTAACGGTCGAATACTGCATCAGATCGTCGCCAGTCTCTTTGATGCCTACAGCGTCCACGGCAGACGTTGACTGCCACAGCCCAGCAGCGACCCTCAGGAACCATTCGCCGTCAACCGCCGAGGCGTTCTCAGCGGTGCTGGTACAGATCGCCTGCTTGTAGTCGGACGAGGTGTAGTGCGGAATCCAGATTTTGACCGTGCCGAACGAGTTTGCGGTTGCCGAGTCGGCGCTGACGTAGATGTAGTCGATGGAGTCCTGACTCGTTAGCCGAGCAGAGGTGGGCGTGGCCGAGTTTGTATGCAGCACCGTCTGGGAGTAGTTGGTGCCCGTGTCCAGACTGCCGTTACCCATCTGTAGGTCAACCTTGTCGTAGTCGGCAGACTTCGATGAGCGGATCGACGCAACAATCAGCAGATGGTCATAGGACGACGGGATAGAGGTCTTGCTCCACGAAGCGGCGGTCCCAGTGCCAGATGGTGCCCATGTCGAAGCGCCAAGTTCTTGGTGGTCGATAACCGTGAAAGCAGCCATCAGGAGGACTTCAATCCGTAGAGGGTGAACTCAGAACCACGGGCGAAGTCATCATAAGTCGTCAAAGCGATTTGGGTCACATCATCGGTAGAATCCCACATGCTTGAAAACAAACCGACAATGTTGTACCCCAAGCCACTACCGAAATGACTCATCACCGTCGTATTCTTATTCCCATCCTCCGCATAGTCCAGAATGTCAACAACAAGACCGCTGTAAGCCGCCGCATCGTCCAGAGCAGTATTGACGACACCCGGCTTGATGTA
>Ga0208642_1001241_pt1 | contig 11926 bp, 12 predicted proteins | sample ETN02SmetaG_4_FD_185790 | JGI IMG/M metagenome (GOLD analysis project Ga0208642, IMG submission 185790) | Marine microbial and viral communities from oxygen minimum zone, Eastern Pacific Ocean - ETNP2014F10-02SV251 (SPAdes) (version 2) | ecosystem: Environmental > Aquatic > Marine > Oceanic ...
TTGTTTATAACACAATGAGACTGGAAGAAAACAAAGATTTAGAGATATCAAAAGAAATGGCTCTTTTAAAAGAGCATAATAAAGCTATTATTTTTTTGATGTTCCTTTTTTTTGGTATAACTTTGTCTTTTGTAGCCTGGTACATTTTTTTACCCTCCGAAGATTTAAACTTTGTTTTTGATAAGCAAATCACTACAATACAATCAATAACTAACCAAGCATCTGGCAATGCTTACCAACAATTTTCAACATTTTCAAAAATACTTTTCAACAATATAAAGGTTTTAGTGTTTGCAATACTATTCGCTTTCATCTATGGGGCAGGAGCAATTTTTATTTTAACATGGAATGCCAGCGTCATAGGAACGGCTATAGGCAATTTCATTAGGACAAATATAAGTCAATATGCGGGTTTATTGGGGTTTGAAAAATTTTCAAGCTATTTTGGTGTTGCATCAATAGGCCTCCTTAGGTATATTTTGCATGGAATTCCAGAAATAATTGCTTATTTTTACGGAGGATTGGCTGGGGGTATAATCTCTGTAGCTATAATAAAAAAACATTATAAGGATGAAAAATTTTTTCATATCATTTTCGACATATCAGAGCTGCTTGTAATATCCATTATGTTCTTGCTGATAGCAGCTTTCATAGAAGTTTACATAACCCCTTTATTATTCTAATACCTTTAACTTTCCAGGCTTAACTTCAAAAATATCCCCCCCTTTTAGAAGCATATCAATTATCTTATCCATATCTTTAATGTTTTTTGATGAGAGTTCTTCAATAGAAACACCATTTCCATTATCAAATTGTCTTATAAGCTTAACAACTTTATTTGTAGGAGTCAAATCAACAATTTCTTCAGTAATCTTCTCGTTATTTGAAGTAACCTTATTTGAAAAAACATCATCTTTTATAACATTTTTCTCAAACTCTAATTTTCTTACCTTTGCCCAAATAGGGTTGATCTTTTTTATAGTTTCAATAATTATGTATTTTTCTGAAGAAAATTCTCTCGGTCTGCCAATTATAAGCACAATATCCCCTACATCCACTTTATCCAACAACACATTCTCTTCAAAAACTCTAGTAGAGATTCTACCAGTACCATCATCTATCATTATAGTCTTATAATTGTCCAGCCCTAATTTTTGGACTATTACCCCCACAACATTAACTCTAGAAATTTTTTTTTCATTCATCTCAAGGTAATTTGAAGCAGACCCTTCAGTTTTTGTGTACTTAGAATTCAATATGTCCCTTACTCTTACTTTATACGCAGTTTGCCTTTTCTGAAATTTTTGCTCTATGTCTGGCAAGAAATCCACACCCCCCATAGGGAGTGTTATTCTAATTTATATATTTTGCCTTAATTACATTATATTTTGCTTAGGAATCCCCTACGGGGTTCAAATATTTCTCCAACCCTCTTCAATTTCTCCAAAACCTCTTCTACCTTCCCTTCATCAACACCTTTACTTTTGGCCTCTGCGATTACATCATCAATTGGAATAGCTTTCCCAACCTTATTTTCTAAGTCGGTTATGATATCTTTAATTACAATTATATGGCTTCTTTGAGACGCAGAAATTCCTGTCGCTATCCTATCAATATCTATCTTTCCGGTTTCTTTATCTAAACCAACTTCCATCAAACAATATTCAATAAGGCCTATAGCTCTTTTTGCATCGCTTTCTGTTGCTTTATCACTTAACCTCAATCTCGCAGTTGCTTCTGTGAGCCTTACAAGAGCTTCTAATTGTCTTGCTGAAATAGGAATTGCTTTTATGCCCCCCTCTTCGCTACCACTAGTACGCATTTTAAGATAAAACTCTTTTATTTCCTGCAAAGCATTATTTGTGATAGTAGGAACAACCTTTTGCTTTGCATATGCAATATATTTTCTTAGAAATTCTGTTGATATTTCCGGCTCATAAAAATCAGGATCCTGATGTAACTTAAGTATGTGGCTTGCCATCTTTTCATCTCTAGCCTCATCTGGCAAGTCCTTGATTGGGAAAATAAGGTCAAACCTGTTTATCAAAGTTGGAGGCATGTTTATCTGCTCTGCAATTATTCCAAATGGGTCAAACCTTCCGAATTTTGGGTTCGCAGCTGCAAGTACTGTAGTGCGTGAAATCAAAGTAGCCTGTATGTTTGCTTTTGAGATACTTACTGTTTGCTGTTCTAGTGCTTCATGCATAGCCGCTCTATCTTCAGAAATCATCTTATCCATCTCATCTATACAGCAAATACCGTTAGATGCTAAAACCAAAGCACCAGCTTCCAGGCTCCAACCCTTCAAAAATTCATCTTTTACAACAGCGGCAGTTAAACCAGCACCAGAAATGCCCCTACCAGATACATATCTCCCTTTTGGTGCTATTACACTTATTCTTTTTAGCATTGCGCTCTTTCCACTTCCAGGGTCACCAACAAGCAAAATATGTGTATCCCCCCTGCTAACAACCTTGTCGCTTCTCACCTTTCTGACACCACCAACAAGCTGCAATAATAGGGCTTCTTTCACTTTCCCATAACCATAAATAGAAGGAGCAAGAGAATTAACAAGCTTTGAATATAGCTCTGGATCTTGAGAAAGCTCAATTATTTTTTGCTCATCTTCCTCAGAGATTTTGACCTCATAAAAAGTCTCCTCAACTGTCTCAATATGGTTTGCTTCTACTATGATGTCAAATGTTGTCGATTTGGATCCTGTTTTTAATATGATGGGGACTTCTTTAATTATCCCAATAATACTCACCTTGCTGCCAGGATTTGTTTTTTTCTCGCTAAGCGGACTTACCAGATCATCCTTAAGAAAAATATTTATTCTCTTTGGCTGTTCACCACCTTCAAGGCTTTCAGGAACTTCTTCTAAGACAATACCCTGCGCATCAACAAGCTCTTTGCTTAGCATAACAAATTTTCCTTTTCTTCCACAACCACACTTTGTAGGCTCCTTAAAGCTTCCATTTAATTGCAATACATTGATTATATTGCCGCAAACAGGACATTCAAATTTTGCAGCAGTTACCTGAGGCCTTACATCAGATTTTTGCCTTACAATACCCTCTGCATATATAAGTCTGCCAATATGTTTGCTCCTTATGTTTCTTATCATAATATTTTGGCTCTCTGGTAGATTCTTAAAACGCACTTTAAATCCAGCTATATTCTCCAAGTCAAATTGGGCTATAGCAATCTCTGCAGCCTTTATAGTGTCGTCTGGACTCTCTAATAGCCCATTGGCCAAATCAAGATCAAACTTAGAAAGATCTGCAAAGTCAACAACAACAAATTTATTATCTTTTCTCAGATTTTCAACGATTTGTGAATAGTAATAAGACTCTAAGAACTCTTGGAATTTTTTTATTTGTTCCGACGCATCCACATTAACTAATTCTTGCATAAATAAACTACCCCTTTTTGATTTAAAAATCTTACGCGTGAATGTCCAGTGCTATATAAAACAAATAAAAAAGAAAGATTAGGCCTTAACTTTCTTAAGATTCTCAATTAGTTTATCTAAAGCCATATGCACTTCTTTCTCGCTTTTAGTTCCAGTACAAACAATTTTTCCGTTGCTAAATAATAGGAATGTAGCTTGCGGATTATTCTTTGTAGGAGGCAATTTATACACTAAACCCGGAAACTGCTCTGGTTCATATTCAACATTCTGCAGTTTTGTTGCGAGCTCATTTAGGTTCAAATCCATCCCAACTCCACCAGAAGCAACAATATTCTGGATTTTTATTTCCGGTTTTATTTTAATCTTGATGTTTATCTTTTCTAGGCTTTTTATTATCTTCTTTATGCTTTCTTGGACCTTATCAATTGTCCTAGCACCTGTACAGACTACTTTACCAGAGCTAAAGATTAAAGCAGAGGTTTTAGGTTCTTTTATTCTTATAACAAGCCCTGGAAACTGCTCTGGGTTATATTCTGTATTGCTTAATGTAGCAGCCATCTTTTCTAAAGGTATATCATGCTCTAGAGAGGTAGAAACAACTATATTGACTATCTTTATATCCCTGGAAACCTTTTTAACCATTTTTACACCCCAAACTAAATAATATATTTATAAATGTTTAAAAACTAGGTTGTATTTAAATACTTTTGTTTTTAAATAGGGTGGTTTTGATATGAATATCAAGGAAAATATACCCCCTTTGTTTCCTATGGAACTTTGTATTTAATATAAGCCCAAATTGCCTTGTTTAATTAATGCAAAGTATATAAATGACTAATAAAATACTATTAATGAAATGATTGATATTGTAATACCAAAAAACAATGAAGAAGACTTTGTAGCAATAGCAGAAAAGCTGGGTTATAAAGGATTATGCTTTCTTTATAACTATAATGATTATTTAAACAAGCAGAAAAATTTTGAGACAAAGAAAATTAAAATTTATAGGGGAGTTCTAGCAGAGAATAAAAACATAAATAAAATCAAGAGTAAGCCAAAGAATGAAAAGGTTTTTGTCGTTGTTAGAAGCTCTAGTGATGACCGGAAAATAATAGAAGGGTCAAAAGCGCATATGATATTCTCTTTTGAGGATAATATAAAGAGAGATTTTATTCACCAAAGAGCTTCTGGGCTTAACCATATTTTATGTAAATTAGCAAATGAAAATGACATAATTATGGGTTTTTCATTGAGTTCTATTTTGAATACAGAAAATAAGCACGTAATTCTGGGGAGGATAGTACAAAACATAAAAATGTGCAGGAAATTCAAGGTAAAAACCGCAATTGCCTCTTTTGCCAATAACCCTTATGAAATGAAGAGTACGCACGATCTATCAAGTTTATTTTATATTCTAGGTTTTAAAAATCCACTTTTTTTAAGAGAGCAGGATATCGAGTAAATACCTAAAAAAGATATTCTGCCTTTTCTTAAGCCTATTCAAAACAATATTTTTAAATAGTAAGTTCCTTTTGGATATATAAGGCCTATTATATTGTTGAGGCTAAACTAAAAAAGAGGTACAAGAATTTTAGTAAGCTATAATACACTTACAAGAAGTACTTCTACTTAGCCTTGGAAAATAGTGCCTTTAACATTGAGATTGGATGTAAGATGGCTATAAAACATAAAAATTCCCAAATCACAATATTCTTTATAGTTGGAGTAGTTATAATCCTAACAGTCGCCATAGTTTTTGTTATAAGCAGATACTCAATCAAAAAAACAACAAAACAGGAAATAATTAATGCAAAGGAAGCAGTCTTTGATATACAACCAATAAAAAATTTTGTGGATGAATGCCTTTTTATTGTCTCAAAAGAAGTTTTAAAGAAACATTTTGACAAAAACCCCACACAAGAACAACTAGCAGCATTTGTAAGTGGGGATATTGATGCGTGTTTGGATTTTTCTGTATTTGAGAGACAAGGATTTAACATCCTCAAAAAAGAATCTACAATTTTTGCTAGTATCAATGAGAATGATGTTACATTTAGAATGGAATACCCCATAATTATTAACAATCCCATTAGCAAGGAAAAAACAGAAATAAAGGATTTTTTAGTTAAACACGAAATAATCTAGAAAAAAATATGATTAAAAAATCACAAATTAAATCGGTGTTTGTATTAATTTTAGTATTTACCTTACTTCTTACACCAACCTATGCAGTTTATACTACGCTTGAGAGCCCAGCAGATGATTTTGTTGACGATGATGGTTTTCTTGATTTAAGAGCAAACTGCACTCCAGTTTATGACGGAACAACCTCTTATAACATAACTAACTCCATCCTCTATTCTAATGTAAGTGGAACATGGGAACAAAAGAACACAATACAAGTTGAAAATCCTTTAGCAAATTCAACTTACCTTTTCAATTTTACAGATGTTTTAACTGGAATTGCTGAAGGAGAATTCAAGTGGAATGTTGAGTGTCACGAAGCTAATTCAACCAATGACGGTATTCCCATAAACAAAACCTTTGCAACAAACAAAACTATAAAAGTGGAATATGCAAAACCAACGGTTACAACAACTTCTCCGGAAGACGGAGCTTCTGATTCAGATGGGTACGAAATTGATGTTGTATGTACTTCTACTCCTGCTTCTGGGTGGAATATTACAAGTATAAGTTTGATTACAGACTTAAGTGGAAGCTGGACAATTAATCAAACACATACAATAACAGAACCTACACAAGATACAGAAGTTGCAGCTGACTTCGTAATAAATAAATTCGGCAATAACAGCATAGCAGACGGCACAAGTGTATTATTCAGTTGTTCGGCTACCCAAATTAAAAATAATTTGGAAGATGGTCCAATTTCAGAGAAATCATCATCAAACAGGACATTAAATATAGACTATTCTTTCCAGCAATGTGTAGATGGAAATTGTGACTTGGTGGGAAAGCGATGGTGTGGGGATAATGTATGGAAAGGCGGTACAAATTTTCAACAATATTGTTTGCATTGCAGCTATGCAGATATCACCTGTCCTGTATGTGAAGACAATACTTGTGACACAGATAACCAAAAATGGTGTGATAATGGTGACTGGTCCATAATAAATTATTGCAGCAATTGCAGCAATGTAGATTCCTATTGTGCTGAAACATGTGAAGATGGTACTTGCGATACCACAAACCGGAAGTGGTGTAATGAAGATGTGTGGGAAGAAACCAACTATTGTACCAATTGTGGGGATACAGATGCTAGCTGCTTATTTGAATGTTTAATTGATGTTTGCGACATAAAAAATAAAAAATGGTGTGATGGGGGCGTGTGGAAGCAAAATGATTATTACCCTCATTGCAACAATAAAGATTTTTATTATGGCACCAGCTGCCAGACCAGTATTTGCGATGCAATATACAATAAATGGTGCAATAATGCGGGTTATTGGCAGTCCCCTGATTATTGCGACAATTGTGAGGATTCAGATTGTTTAGGCACATGCCTCAATAATGCTTGTGATATAAATTCCAAACAATGGTGCAATAATGGAACATGGGACGATACAAATTATTGCGACAATTGCGGCACTAAAGATTATTCATGTTCAGTTGCTTGCCAGGAAAATATATGCGACACAACAACTGATAAATACTGCTTTAATGGACTTTGGAATGATACAAATTATTGCGACAATTGCGCTTTTTGGGATAGTGATTGCACAATAACCTGTGCAGAAGGGGAATGTGATACAATAAACAAAAGAGTATGCATAAACGGCGAATGGAACAGCACAACTGAAGATGTATACTGTTCTTTTTGCTCGTCTAAGGATGCAACCTGCGGAGTAGAATGCCTTAGTATAGCAGATGGTTGCTGCTTAAACACTTCAAATAATATTTGCGACATTGACTGCGCAATAAGCTTAGACCCGGACTGCGACAATTGCACTTCTGCTCAGGGAGACTGCTGTTTTCCAAAGAATGATACTATATGTGATTTAGACTGCGCTGCAGATTTTGACTATGATTGTACATCTGTTGGATGCAAAGATTCTGGAGCTTGTAAAATAGGCGTTGATTGTGAAGCTAATTCACAATGTGCCAGCAGATTTTGCTTTGACAATAAATGTGCTGAACAATGTGATGATGACATAAAAGATGGCAATGAAACAGGTGTAGATTGCGGAGGTAGTTGTGAGAAGTGCGCTAATTACAAAAAATGCGAACTCGATTCTGACTGCTTATCTGATTTTTGCTCTTCGGGAACATGCTTGGAAGAAGATACCTGTGATGACGGGATTTTAGGTGGCGATGAAACAGATGTAGATTGCGGAGGGTCATGTCAAAATAAATGTCAAGCAGGACTGGATTGTAATGAAGATAGAGACTGCGAATTCGATCTTGAGTGCATCTTTAACCTATGTTCAGAAAAAATAATCGAAGACGAACTTGTTGATGAGGAAAAAGACAGTGATGAGGATGGAATTACGGATGGCTGGGAATCAAAACACGGGTTGGATATATATGATCCGTCTGATGCTAATCTTGATTTTGATGAGGATGAATTAACTAATTTGCAGGAATATACCTATGGAACAAATCCAAATAAAGCTGACAGCGATAATGACAGGGTCAGCGACAAAGAGGAAATAGAAGTAGGTACAGACCCACTAGATCCCATAAGCAAGCCGGGGGGGATTGGAGGGGTATTATTGACCACCCTGGTTTTGATAATATTATTCGGAGCTGGAAGTTATGTTTTTTATTATCATAAGGATTGGTTCATTAAACCTAAAATTTCAGAGCCAAGCTTTGCTCCAGCATATGCCCCCATCCCACAAAAACAGCATATTCCCAAAAAACCAATTTTAAGAAAAAATTTAGTAAAACAGAGAATAAAAAGAATTGTAGAAAAAAAGAGAACAGAAAAAGAAAGAAAAAGAAAAAATTTTTTTGAAACTTTTACTGGAAAAAAGATGATAAAACCAGAGAAAACAGGGGCAAAACCAGAAAAAAAAACAAAAAGAAAACCTTTAATCTCTGTCGATAAAGTAAGCAAAACAAAAAAAAGTGTTAAAAAAATAAAAAGAGATGTCTTTTACAAACTAAAAAAAATGTCTGAGGAAGAGGAGGAAAATCTGAAAAGAAAACGATAATTACAATTCATACAATTTCTTTTGTTTACACAAATAAACTTAAATACTACGATTAGGCAAATTTTATCATGAAAACCAAAAAAGGGGCTGTAGGGTTACAGTTCAATTGGGTGTTTATCCTGATTGCAGGAGCTGCGATATTTCTTCTCTTTTCAAGCTTTATTGCAAGACAAAATGAGATTTCTGATGCATCTTCAAATGCTTTGATACTAAAGAGTTTAGACGCTATTTTATCTGGCAGGGAAGCCAATGCAGGCACTGTAAATGTTATAAAAATACCAGAGACAAAAATTGAATTCGGATGCAACAGTTATGCAATTGGGGGGATATCAAAACAGCTTAATGCAATAAGCGTCTTTACGCATTCAGGTTTAGAAAGCAATGAGATTGCATCTATGACCCTTGAATGGAGCATTCCGTATAGAACAGCTAATCTGATTTATTTAACAAATCCAAAGACAAGGTATATCTTTATTGGAAACTCTGATTTCGCAAGGGAAACATATGAATCAATACCTGATGAAATCAGGAGTGATGGTTACACGCAAGTACAGGCTATTCAGGATGAAGATGATGCTATAGTCAGAATAATATTTTTTGACCAAGATCCGGAGATTCCTGAAAATCTTAAGAAGATGAAAAATAAATCTGTTACTGCATTAAAAGTCAATGGAGATAAAACCAAAGGGACACTGGAATTTTTTGATTTGGTCGGAGATAAATTTGTGTCTGCGGGAAAATCTTATTATATCAGAAGACCTGCATTATTTGGCGCGATTTTTACAGATAATCTTGAAATATATGGGTGCGTTATGAAAAAGTCTTTTGATAGGCTGAAGGTTGTAAGTCAAGTGTATAAGAAAAAAGTCAATAGTTTATTTGACCATTATCAAAAAAATGGGGATTCTTGCAAGGAATATTATTCTGATGAAAATATACAGGCAATTATAGATGCCGCAAGCATATTCAGCCAATCAAATATAAATGCAATAGATGAGGCTGCAAAGAATTTAGAAGAACAAAACAAGCAAGCGCAGCTTTTTTCATGCGTTGCAATTTATTAAGATGAGAATAAAAAAATCACAGGTCAACATGCTCGAAACCACCTCTGTTCTAGCAATATTTTTTGTTTTGGTCATGCTCGGGCTTATTTTTTATTCAAAAGCGCTTACAAGCAGCATAGGGATTGATAAAGAAGAAAGCATACAGTTAGACGCAATTAGGATATCCCAAAAAATCTCTTTCCTTCCAGAGCTGCAGTGCAGCCAACAAAATATTGTCAAAGATAATTGCATAGACGTGCAAAAACTAGAAGCTATGCCAGACATAATAAAAGAAAATGAAGTACATTATTTTGACCAGCTTTCTTTTAGCAGGATTGTTGTAAATGAAATATACCCCGGAGAAAATGAATGGGTCCTTTATGACAGGCCTTTAAATGATTATACTTATAAGATTGCCACAAATATGCCCATATCTATTTTTGACCCCATCGAAAATAAAAATGCCTTTGGCATAATCAATGTAGAAACTTTTTCAAAATCATGAAAATTGCAAATCAAATAGGCAAAAAAGCACAGATAGAAATAGCCGGACTAATAATTGTAATAATATTAGTGACTATTGGGATAATTTTTACAATTAAGTTCATTAACGAAGAAAAGCCAGTAGACTACAAGAAAGAGATTACACAGGCGGGGATAGCATCAAATATGCTCAATACTTTTTTAAGGACAACAAGCATCTGCAAAGAACTCTCAATGACAGAACTTCTGCAGGACTGCAGCCAAAGCAAAACCATTGCTTGCAATGAACAGGATTCCTGCGCTTATGCTGAACAGGAAGCTAAAAAAATATTCGGGAGAACACTGGAAAAATGGAATATTGGCTATGAATTCAAGGCTTTTTTTGAGGAAGAAAATCCAATATTGATTCTGGGCAAAAGATGCGCAGACAAAAAATCAAAGCTGTTCCCAATACCTGCAGGCTCTGGAGTTTTATCTGTTAAGATGGATATTTGCGGATAAGGACATCAACACCCAAAATCAAAATATTTATATATAAGTTATTATATAGAAGCAGTAGCGGAATAAAGAGGTATAATGATGAACAAGAAATCACAAGGACTTTCTGTCAATTTGATTATAATAGTTGCTATAGCTTTAATCATTCTGGTTGTTGTGATAGCCGTATTTACCGGAAGAATGGGAGGTTTTGTTGGAGGCCTGGATGAATCAAAGACATGCCAAAGTGCTTGTGCTGGGCTTAACAAAGATTCCGATGACGACGCTACTTGTACTGGCGGACAAAAATTGCCTGGAACATTTGAAGATGTAGAGGATTGCTGCTGTTTATAACCATAATCAATTTTTCTTTTGATTTAATATTCTATACAAATATTTATATATAGGTTATTGCAGGAAGAGTTATATGCTCAAAAAGAGGAATGCGCAAGGACTTTCTGTTTCTATAATCATAATGGCTGTTGTAGGTCTTATCATCCTTGTTGTTATAGTTGCCATGGTTACAGGAAAACTTGGAGGTTTTAGCAAAGGGGCAAGGGATTCTGGCACTTGTACGACTGTTTGTGGGGCTGCTGGTTATGATGATGGTGATATAATTGATGTTGCTGATGACCAAACAGGAGGCTTGATAGATGGCGACAAAAATATGTGCAAGTGTTCATAGCAATAACTCTAAAACTTATTAGATATTTCTAATCCTTTGAATTATAATTTCCAAAATATTTATATATGAGTAGTTTTATGAATACTTTATGCTCAAAAACAGAAAATCCCAGCTTTCTATCACTATGATCATAACAGCCATTATAGGCCTTATTATTCTTGTTGTTATTGTTCTAATGCTTACTGGCAAGCTTGGCGGTTTTAGTAAAGGGGTAGGTGAAGCTGGATCATGTGCAACTGTTTGTGGGGCTGCTGGTTATGATAGGGGTGTAACGACTACCGCTGCTGCCCAAACAGGAGGCTTGATTGATAGCGATAAAAAGAAGTGTAAATGTGAATAGTTTTTTCTCTAAAAGTCATTAGATATTTCTAGTTCTTTAAATTATAATTCCCAAAATCTTTATATATATGTAATTTTAAAAAGGATAATTATGCCCAAAAATAATAAATCCCAACTCTCTATTACTATGATTATAACAGCCATTATAGGCCTCATCATTCTTGTTGCCATTATTCTAATGCTTACAGGAAAGCTCGGCGCTTTTGGAGAAGGTGTAGAGAGTGTTGTTTCATGTGAGAATAATTGTAAATCAATAGGGTGGGAGAAAAGCAGCACCATAGTAAAAACTGACTGTACAAGCACCGCTACG
>Ga0208642_1001244_pt1 | contig 11901 bp, 7 predicted proteins | sample ETN02SmetaG_4_FD_185790 | JGI IMG/M metagenome (GOLD analysis project Ga0208642, IMG submission 185790) | Marine microbial and viral communities from oxygen minimum zone, Eastern Pacific Ocean - ETNP2014F10-02SV251 (SPAdes) (version 2) | ecosystem: Environmental > Aquatic > Marine > Oceanic ...
TTTTAGATGCAAAAGTCACTGAGTATGCTGAAATATATCCTTCATCGACATGGTAAACAAACTATATAATCCCACTAATATCCGCAGAATAGGTGTATAAGTGGACTTAAGTCAAGAAAAACTGTTGAGTATAGGGATTGTAGTGCTATTGACTGTTTCAGGGATTGCTAGCTTTGTATATTACAAGGATAATTATAGCGATTCAAGCATCAATAATTATGCCTGGGTAGACCCCATTACTGAAGTAGAAAACTGTGAGAATTGTACAGGTCCTGATGCAAATCACCAACACACCAATATCATGCAGCACTTTCTGCAAACCCATAACATCACCCTGATTGATTATCATAACCTGAATTGTGATGGAAAAGAAAGGCCTGATGATGACTTACTATTGAATTCAGCAGGAAGGGCTTGCAAACCTGAATACAAAAATCTAGCGCCTACTCCTGGAGATAATTCTGAAATAGCTATTGAAGGGAATTTCCTTGAAGATTGTGAAATTCACGCTGATGGAAGCGGTGGATGTTTTGCATATGTTTCTAGTTATAACCAATTTGAAATTTTAGATATAAGCAAACCAAACAATATTGTTTTACTATCAACATATTATGCTGAAGTTGCAAGAATTATTGACATCAAAGTCACCAAAGATAACAATTGGGTTTTAATTAATCACGAACTTACAAATCTCGAATTAGATCCTACTCCACAGGGCAGTGATATAAACGATGGAGTTGACAGATTGGATTTAATAGATGTGAGCGATAAAACTCACCCTGTCAGAAAAGCTCAATTCGAGAATCCTCCTGCAGGTTTTCACAATCAAGATATTCATGTTTATTGTGATTGGGAAGGCAAACCAGTGATTGACACTGATGACTGCCAAGTTTTCCTCTTTGGCGCTGATCCTTATCCTGAAATGGTAACACCAAATGCTATCTATAAGGGCACACAGATTTTCTATGCACCTGACTTGTTTGACCCATTAAGCCCTACTGCCTCTAATAATGATTCGGAACGACCAATATGGAGATGGGGGCAATATACTCCAGATCCAGCAACTACCTGTGGTGGATCTGTTTTTAACCATGATAATGTTGTTCATAGACATCCTATAACTGGTGAACTTTTGTTGTATGTTTCATACTGGAATGCTGGACTTAGAATTTTGGATGTTTCAGAACCTCCTCAAGAACCAGGTTCACCATCACAGGCCGGACCTTCAATTGTGCCTTGGCCTCTAGAAATTGGAAGATGGTTAGGATGTCCTACCGACGATAGCGGATGGTATGGACCTGAAGGTGGAGGACATGCAGGTATGACTTCAGATGAATGGACCTCTACAGCAGAAGGAAATGGATGGATTCACTATGCTGTGCCTTATGATCATTTAATCTGTAATGGAGTATCTGAATACGTCGATGAATCCGAATGGCCTGCTTCTTGTGGTACAGGGCCTGATGACCCTGAGTATGGAGTTAATTGGAGACATTACACCTTGATAGCACCCGAATATGGTTCTAATAATAATCACACTGGATATGTAAGAACAATAGACACTACTGACCCCGCAAAACCATTCCTAGTATCTGAATGGAAATTGCCTGGAAAGGGTGTGAGAGATGATGGTAGTGAGCATGAACACCATTACATACCAAATATCTATATTTATTCACCACACAATGGAGATACTGGGACAAATGGTAATGTCTACTGGACACACTATCATGCCGGCGCTTGGATAACTGGTCACGATAGGATATGGGAAACTATCGAATGGAAAGATGGAATTGTGGCACCAGATCAAGGATGGCAAGCTATAGACAAATTGGGAACAACGGATACTTTGGGTTACTATCTGCCACATGGTCCTGATTGGATGACTAATGCAACAGAAGAATTGGGATATGACATGGCGGACTGTTGGGCCTCTTGCATGATTCCTTTTGATTGGGGATTACAATATGATCCACGAGGATATGTTTACATCTCAGAAATGGTAAGTGGAATTTATGTTGTTCAATACGATGGAGATAAAGATTCAAGGTACGATTATCCACCATTGTATGAAACGTGACATATCTCATAATTAGTACCAGCCTACGCACAGGTAGCAGAAGTCAAGTAATGGCAAAATATCTGGTAGATTCTTTTGAATATAATGTTGAACTCTTTGATCTCCAAAAGAATCCTTTGCCTATGTGCGATGGAGATGATTGCTATGATTTACCCGAGGTCCTTGATTTCAGGGAGAAGGTGAAGAATGCAGAAGGAATCATAATGGCAATTCCAGTTTACAACTTCAACGCAAGTTCCGGAGCGAAAAATATTGTCGAACTGGGAGGAAGAATGCTCTATGACAAAACATTCGGATTTCTGTGTGCTGCAGGTGGGAGAAACGGCTACATGTCCGTAATGTCTCTCGCAAATTCACTGATGCTTGATTTCAGGTGCTATATCATCCCCAAATTCGTTTACGCCACTAAAAATGATTTTGAAGAAAATAAAATTGTCAATCCAGAGATAAAAAGTAGAATCGAAGAGCTTGGTTCTGAACTGATAAGGGTCTCTAAGGCACTGAACTAACGTTCTCCAAAGATCGCGGTTCCCACACGTATGTGTGTGGCTCCTTCAGAAATAGCTTCAACATAGTCACCAGACATTCCCATTGACAAAAATGGTAATTTAGCCCCTATCTTCTCTTGTAAATTATCTCGGAGATGCCTGAGTTGGGTGAAATAAGGCTGGGCTGGTTCATGAAAAGGAGGTATGGACATCAAACCCCGGATTCTGATATTGGGTAACGTCAAGGCTTCCTCCACCAATGCTTCGATATCGTCCGGTTCTATACCTGACTTGGATAATTCACCACCCTGATTGACCTGAATCAGGATGTCTTGACGGACCTTTTCTTCGGAAGAAACGAAATCTATTTTTTTGGCCAGTTTTATGGAACCAACTGAATGAATCAGGTGGGCCTTACCTACTATCTTCCGGACCTTTTTGGTAGGTAATCTTCCTATGAAATGATAATTCAATCCGGAAGGATGATAGCTAGTTTGCTTATCTGAGAAATCCTCGACATAATTCTCCCCAACATCAGTCAAACCTGCCTTGAATGCCTTCTTTATCATTTTCAAAGGCTTTGTCTTGGTGACACCGATTAGAGTTATCTCAGATACATCACGGCCAGCGGCAATCGTAGCTTCTCCGATCTTCTTGGAAATCGCATCCAGATTCTGTGCTATCATAGAATATCCTCCAACGGGACCTGCCCTGTCAGAACCAGTAATCCTATCAATATCGGCTGGTGTATGACATATATTGTTAAAGTATTACGGCCAAACCACAGCCACTTCTCAGGCCATTGAATTTCGATCAATGGCTTGCCTTCGGGATAAATCCTGCTTGCAAGCGCCAGACCAATGAAAAATATGCCCAACCAGGGGTTCAGGGGGAAATAATCTACTGCAATGAAGCCGGTTTCTCTCAAACCAAGCCAGACCAGATTGGAATTTGATGACAATGGAATTATAAGAAGAATTAGCCCTATTCCAAGCGCAAATTCAGGTTTACGCGCAACGGGAAAAGCCACGATACTGGCCAATGCCAGCAAATGTAGTACCCCAAAACGGACATACGCTGATGGCTCAAATATATAGGTTATAATCGTAATCACAAATGCCCAGAATATCAAACGCTTGGTCCTTCCAGAGGTCTTGGTGAAATCATATTCCAGTCGATGCGCCAGAAAATATGAGACGCCAGATATTCCAACAAATAATGAAGCTGCGATCCTGGCCATCCACCACCACTGATCACCCGTCTCGGTGTTCATTATCCCAAAATGGTTGAGATCGGTTACAAAATTCAAGACCAGCATCATGACCAGAGCTGTGGCCCGAAGTGAATCCAGTTCGTCTATTCTCAATTAGGATCCTGCGACAATCTTGATTATATCACCGTCTTGTAGTTCATAATCCTTACCAATTATCCGCTTGCTGCGACAATCTATGGCACGTATGAAACTGTCTCCTATGTCTGTATGGACCTTATAGGCCAGATCATGAGCCGTAGACTCACGAGGGACAAGGTAGGCATCTGGTAGAACGCGGCCCTGGCTATCTGTAAAATGGGTCTCATCCTCGACTGGATAAACTGCAATTAGGTCCAATTTTTCCAAGACTGCAGTTTCAATACAATCCTGAACACCTGTTGAACCATTTTCCTTCAGAAACTGCCGGATGGTCTCAAGTGCCTTCTTCTGCCCATCATTCAGTTGGCCTTCATCATTCAATCTGAAATCAGAATCACCAGAATTATAAGTGATTAAACCTGCGTTCGTGGCATTCTTTAATGCCAATTCATAGTCCGCAGAGGTTATTATCGCAGACGCTTTGTCCAGTTTTTCAATATTATCCTTTGAAGATATATCTGCTTTATTGGCTGCAATCACAATCGGTTTTCCAATCTTCTGGAGATACCCTGCTAAGGCTAACCCTTCTTCGGACCCCCAGTGCATAACTGGTTTGGAAATCTTGGCTTTCCTCAAAGATAGAATAACTTGCTCTCTGGTAAACTTCAAGCCTGCCAATCTTTCGGAAAGGAAATTCTCGATCTTCTCACCGGATTCAACGGCACGAGCGCTACGAGACCAATTACGCACAATAATCTCGCCGATCCAATGATGTAATTCATCTTCCAGGAATTTGACCTCATTCAGGGGGTCTGCACCTTCAACCGTATTCCCTTCCAGATTTGTCGTTCCAGAACAATCAACAATCTGAATCAGGACATCTGCCTGACGTAAATCATCAAGGAACTTGTTACCCATTCCTTTTCCCTTATGTGCACCGGGGACCAAACCTGCAACATCGATGACCTCAATCGGAATGAAACGAATTCCATCGACGGAAAGTGAATTGTTGGGATTAGGATCCAGCCCCAATTCCTTACTGGGACAGGATTTTCGAACATAGGCTATACCCACATTCTTGTCTATTGTGGTAAATGGATAGTCACCGATCTGGGCTGTGGCTGAGGTAGCTGCTGTAAAAAACGTTGATTTACCGGCGTTCGGTTTTCCGACTAAACCTATCTTCATCAGAATCCGCCGACGGTTGGACCAAAACTTCCGCCCTTCGGTGGGCCTCTACGCTTTCTTGTTTTTTTTTCCTTCTTTGGGGGCTCAGGCTCTGATTCGGGTTCAGATTCGGGCTCTTCCTCAACAGTTTCAGGAGCTCGGGCAGCCTCCTCCTGTCTAAACAATTTCAATTTCTCTGATGCTGAGAGCTCAGAAGCCTCGCTCTTCTCATCTTCTTCTGGCTCTTCGGGTACCTTTGGTACATCTTCAGAAAGAACCTCTTCCATACGAAGTCTGCGTTCAGTGGATGACGGTTGTCGTTCTGGAGGCTCGGAAGACTTGTCTGATTTCTCCTTAACGGAACCGATTTCACCATTACTGTTCACGCCTGCAACAGTCTTGCAAGAAGGACAACGGAAGGCTCCAGGTCTGGCAACCCTGACACGGGAACCGCACTGAATACAATTCAGGACCAGAGGGAAGGTAACGCTAGACTCAGTGATAACTGGTTCCATTTTAGTTTCAACTAAAGGCCGGTTATCCCGAGTTGAATAACGATAAAGCACCGCTCCGCCAACCAGAACTATCGCAACTACTGCCAGATATATCGGTAGATTGCTAACACCTGACTTCTCAACTTTAATTGACTGCTGAATTTCATTGTTAGCGGTATCCGTTTCCTCGAGCTCACCATCTACATCCAGTCGTACCATGAAAGTATGGCTACCTTCTGTGGCCTCAAAAGAATATGAAATCAACTTGCTGCCTCCGGCTTCTATAGAATAGGCCCTATCACCACCAATTATAGTTCCATCCAAGTATATCGTATAGTATATTGATTCAATGGGTGCATTAGCTGCAATTATAGTAAAACGGGCCATAACATTGTCTCCTGGTTTGGGATCCGAAGGCGTCAGAACCAGATCCCGGATTCCCGCATCAGGAAGTGTTACTCCGAACAACTTGAATTGAAGAGTAGATATCTGTGAGGAATCGCCCTCGGATGCCACTGTGACGATTGCGGTCCAGGGACCATCATTGCTCATAGGTACGGTCGCTTTGAGATAATTGCTTTCAGTCTCTGATATTGAAAGGGATTTAGTGCTCCAGCCAAAATCAGTAGGAGTGGCTTGGGACATCATGGTACCGGTGGCCGTTACAGAGACAGTATCATTGGTATTCCCAATATTGGTCACGTCAAATTGAAAATAGATGGTTTCTCCCGGTTGGCCAGTAAGCTCTATCTCGGAAGTAACAGATGCTGAGACTCTATGGACTGAATTAACGGTTATATTCAGGGGTACGGAAACCGAGGTACCTAAGGATTGAGCATCGACTGAAAGGAAATACTCTCCAGAACTGGTCCCTTCTGGAATCTCCAGAGTGAAGACTATTATCTTGTTGCGATCCGACAACAGTTCCACAACTGAATCAGAGAATGTGGAAGGCCAGTTTTCTGGAGCATCCGTACTGTTCATCGTTATCGAATCAATACCATTACCATTGTTGGTCAAATCCAGCAACCATTCAGCACTATAACCTGGATTGACCACGGGTGGCGTGCTTATTATTTCGACCGTGATGTTGAAATCCTGAATGACATTGACTGTAAACCACAAAGTTGACACATGACTATTATCATTATAATCGGTCACGGTCAAACTGAATAGATAATTACCTGCAGCAGTAACCTCCGGAACATTTACGGTAACTGAAAAAAGATCTGGCTCACCAACCGGAACGACCAACGTATCCTCACCCTCGTATTCCTCTGTGTCATCAAAGGAGACCCAGGTCTCAGCACTACCGCCAACCTCGGTTATCACCCGAGAAGTAGGAACACCTGAATCGAAAAGGGACAGGATAGCAACATCGAATGAACGTGTTTCACCTTGATTCAGACTGACAGGTCCAGAACCCCATTCACTATAGGTTATCATTCCAGTAACTATGAATGATAACGTGGTTGTATCCGAGACCTCATTACCTGCAATCCGGCTCTTGGTTGAATTGACCTGTACCAAAACCGTGCTTTCACTTCCCGGAGCGACCATCCCCGAGTTGACGAGTATCGTAATCTCCTTGGTTTCAAATCCTTCAAAGGCAAACGTATCCATTTCATTCTGAACCCAAAGGCCCGAATAAGCAACCTCAAACGTGTCCGGTCCATTGCCTGTATTGGTTATTGCAACTTTTACCAATTCACTGACATTGCCCAATAGCGTTACTGTACTTTTGGAACTGATAGAAATACCGAATTCCTGATTGACCGTGATATTGGCATCAAAATATGCAGGGTCGAAGCCGGAAGACGTACCAATGACCCGCAACCAGAATGTGTCGATTGCCTCCGCATCACTGGGTGATGTTGCCCCAACACTAACGGAAGTCGAGCCACCAGCCGGAATGGATTTGGACCAGGTTGACTGGTTGTTGAATAGAACATTCCAGCCCTCCATCAAATCCTCCTGATAGCTTAGCACCACATCCAGATTTTGATCTTCATAGTTGACAACACGAACATCAAAGTACACTGTTTCTCCTGGATTGGCATAAGCTGAGAATGAATTATCCACGGACCAGAGACGAGGGCCGCTGAGTGGCACAATCTCCAATATCACATTTATTGCATCCAATGTCTGATTGTTGCCAAAAGCAAATATCATTGGATAGGAGGTCTCGGGTTCAGCAGTATTGGGAACGGTGAAATTGACCCATGCATTTCCCGTTGAGCCACTACCTAATGAGATATTGGTTGGAGATATTATAGTGTCCCATTCAGGGTCTCCTGAACTTATTGAAACTGAAAAAATATCGGTTTGATCGGTCGGGTTCAGAAATTCAAGTGAAAAACTGGCCTTACTTCCTGGAAGGACTCCCACAATTGCCTCTTCGGCCATCATAATTCCTATCGAGGTGTTGCTCAACACTGATTCTGAAATATTAGAATCTCCCTGAGATATGGCCGTGAAAGGAAGCTCCTTGTAGTCGCCAACCAAACTATCACTAGGAGTTGTGACCCTTAATTCGGCCTCGACCATTCTACCGGCACCTAGGAACACCTCTCCGGAAGGTGAGTTGTCAATTCTGATCTCGGCGCCCCAGTCATTTCCAGTAAAGAGATCAAAAGTATCGACCCCATTGCCTTGATTCGTAATCCGGACCAGATAGGAAAGCGTAGTATCCGGGAAAACCCGTTGATTTGTCAGAGGCATTTCCACATTCAATCCATAGTATTGATTCACGCTGACGTCCACCACCACTGAATCCGTTCGACTACTGTTACCTTCCGATGCAACTGTGATCGTAAAATCATGTACAGCGGCAGTAACATTCGAACCGGGAACAAAACTCACACTGAATTGAACTGTGGTATTACTAGCAACATTGCTAACCTCAGACGGATAACTGATATCCCATTCAGGGTTCATGACTGTGACCGAGATCGTATAATTATCGGTCTGCAAGCCCATATTCATAATATTTATGTCAAAAGTTGCAGTCTGATTGACATCAACAGTCTCAAATGAATTGGTAATGTTCAATTCCAAGCCATACTGGGGCTTTACAAGCAAAGACCGAGAAGCGTTGTTGTTGTCATAACGTACTTCCTCATTATCATCTGTATCAATCAAACACATGACCCAGATGCTATGGGTTCCCTGCCCACTGGCCACCCAAGTGAAATTGGCGAGATTCTGAATCGAATTGGCCTCGATATCTATGCTCTCCTCGTGAAGAAGATTGCCATCAAAGGTATCCAATCTGACCTCGATATCAACGTCCTGAGCGTCATGATTTCCATCATTACGGATGGTGATAGGATAAAGAGTAACTTCCTGACCTTCCTCCACTTCAGTAACTGGATTACCATCCGAATCTGCAATTACAATATCTGAGGATCGCAATGTGAGGTCGGCAAGGTCAGCAGAATAAACGGCACCATCAATCACAAAATCAATCAGCCCGTCACCATCAACATCGGATGCTGCAGGTGATGTGAAGATTGTATTATCTCCGCCACGGCCCTCCAATGTGATGTCCCACAGCTGATCCTTGGGTCCTCCACCATCTAGGCCATCATTACCGTCCAAAGCAAAACATTTGGGAGTAGTACATGTGAACACATCCAGATTATTCTTGCCATCTTCGTTATAGATTACAGCTAGGATGGGGGAAGAAATCGCATGTTCATCATCATCCCAACCACCACTCGAATCTGTATCGTATTCAGTTTCCCATTCCAGGGTTGCATCGTTCCCAATGGCCCAAACGTGAGTCAGTTCGTTGTTAGTGGTGGCACTTGGATCTTCCCACGTTACGGCAACAATTTCCAAATCACCGTCACCATCAATATCTCCCACTGCAGGAGTAGCGTCAATATCACCTCCATTCTCAAGTTCGTAAGCTGAATTCCAACCATCGGCATAGTCCCCATCAGGCTTGAACAGCCAAAGTTGTGCATCACCGTCATCTGTTGCTGGAGGTTGTGGGACCAATATCTCTTTACCAGAATCATCCGTGATATCTGCGATTACAACGCTGGGAAGGAGAGGATGCTGATTGGCATCATCAGGGTCGACAACAGAACCAATTGTTTTGGGTGTCCATCCAGATATTGCTGAACCTCCCTGAATCGCATATACCTCCAGACCATCATTATAGACTGAAACAAACACTTTACGATTACTGCTGTCATCCAGTACCGCTGGTGAAGAAATCTCAGTTCCTTCTGCAGTGAATTTCCATATTCTGTCCCCTGTGGATCCATCAATTGCAATTATGTTGATCTCGTCATTTTCCAGGTCAATTCCTGAAATAACAATATCATTGCCACCATCAAAAGAGGTAATAGCTGGATTGCTGCGGACTACAGTTATATCTGTTTCATGAGACCAGCGCTCACCATTATCTTCGGCATCATAACCTTCATTTGCTGAATTATACTCTATTTCAGGTTCAAAGAAATGCACTACGCCATCTGTTGTCACCACTGCAATATCCATCAGTCCATTACCATCAAAATCTGCTATTGCAGGAGTCCCATAGGCTGCCTCGAAATTCTCAAAATCTGTTTGTAGGCTCTGGTTGTTCTGATTCCTTATGGTTCCCAGATCCCTTTGCCACATTACTTTGCCGGGGCTGCCACCATCCCTGATAATCAATTTACCAACCAACGAATCATCATCCTCGGTGGCTGTGACATACGCAATATGCAAGACCTCTCGATCATAGGGATCCCCATCAATATTGGCCTCAAAATTGCCTATGGATGTGCCCCATGAATATACTTCTTCAGAAGAACTGCCTCGGTCCCAAGACACAACGGGCGTTCTCTTCTGAATAGTCCGGTCTGTTACTTCCGCTACACCGGTATGATTAGCATCCTTGCCAAACATAGCCCATTCTGCTTGTGCACCGGTTGGCAGCAATAGAAGAATGGCAAGCAGGATTGCTACAGCACGCCTCATCTGAACAGGATTCTAAGTACCACATTAATTAGGTTTGCTATCGACTCAAAAGACGAATTTTAGTGCGGTAAAGGGAAATTAGAGCAAAAAACAGATATTTCTTTTCTGATTTTTTCTTGAACAGAAGAATCGCCTCTGGAAACAATAACCAGATCCATCCAATTGGCAATCTTGTCCATTTCATCGGGTCCCATGCCTCTAGTAGTTACCGCAGGTGTTCCAAGACGAAGGCCGCTTGTTTGCATTGGAGGGCGCGGATCTTTTGGAATACCATTGTGATTAGTTATCATACCTGCATTTTCTAACCAGATAGCAACTTCCTTTCCTGTATTTTCTGGTACTTTCTCCCTCAAATCAACCAACATCAAGTGATTGTCAGTACCACCACTGACCAATCTATATCCTCTACTAACCAATGCCTCAGAAAGGGCATGTGCATTTTCAACAATATTTTTAGCATAAGTCTTGAAAGAAGGGTCCAAGGCCTCGCCAAAACATACGGCTTTACCTGCAATGACATGCATCAGAGGACCACCCTGAGTGCCTGGGAAAACAGCTCTATCTATCTTTATCGATATTTCCTCATCATTAGTCAAAATAAGGCCGCCACGAGGGCCACGTAATGTCTTGTGTGTAGTTGTAGTAACCACATGAGCATGGGGGAAGGGAGAAGGATGAACTCCACCAGCCACAAGACCTGCAATATGGGCAATATCACACATCAATATGGCTCCACATTCATCAGCTATCACCCTCATCTTGTCAAAATGTATCGTACGTGGATAGGCAGAATACCCGCATAACAACATCTTTGGTTTATGTTCCAGACAAACATCTCGAACTGCACCATAATCTATAGTCTCAAAATCAGGACTACCCTCATCGTAGACAAGTGGATAGTGGACTGGTTCGAAATATTTTCCAGATATGTTGATCTTCAAACCGTGACTAAGGTGGCCACCATCTGACAAAACAAGGCTAGCATATTTGTCCCCCGGTTGCATGAATGCAAAGAATGCCGCGATGTTAGCAGATGCTCCAGAGTGGGGCTGGACATTAGCATAACCACAATTGAACAATTTCTTGGCTCTTTCCTGTGCCAGAATCTCAATCTCATCGTAATTTTTGCATCCACAATAATATCTCTTACCGGGGTAACCTTCCGCGTATTTGTTGGTCATGCAGGAACCAACTGCTTCGGTTACAGCTGAAGACACATGATTCTCGGAAGCAATCAATTCGATTGTAGTATTCTGGCGGTCAGCTTCCCTCAAAATAATATTTGTGACCTGCTCGTCCATTCAAGACCCAAAGAACTTGGATTAATATGTTTCTCACTACTTT
>Ga0208642_1001278_pt1 | contig 11701 bp, 13 predicted proteins | sample ETN02SmetaG_4_FD_185790 | JGI IMG/M metagenome (GOLD analysis project Ga0208642, IMG submission 185790) | Marine microbial and viral communities from oxygen minimum zone, Eastern Pacific Ocean - ETNP2014F10-02SV251 (SPAdes) (version 2) | ecosystem: Environmental > Aquatic > Marine > Oceanic ...
AATGACATTCGCAATGAACTTGTTAAAAAACATGGTAAAGAAGATGATAAAGGCATCACAACAATTGAAAAAGAAAATGTCGAGTCATTTCAAACTGATCTTAACAAAGTTGCGTCTGAAGAATTTGAGATTGAAGGAATTGATAAAATCAAATTTCCAGACGGACTAACACTTTCTCCTATCGAAATTGGAATGTTGGAAGATGTTTTTGATATGTCATCATTTGAAAAATCTGCTGAAAATCTTTTATAAAGTAAATGGTCATAACTTCTTTTTATAAATATAAGAGAATCAAAGAATTCATTTATTTATAAAGGGAGAAACTGTGGCACTAACTCTTCAAAAACAAACTGTAAACCTTGTAATGGACCAGGGTTGCACGTTTGAAAAAGTAATCACCGCTCAAAATTCTACTAGTGGAAATGTTACTATTTCCGCTGGTACTACTGCTGCCAAAATGAGGCAGTCCTACCATTCATCAAATAATATTACATCTCTAACAACTGCTATTGCAGGTTCAAATGTAACAGTTTCCTTGACTGCGACACAGACTGCGGCCGTTTCTCCTGGTAATTATGTTTATGACATTCAATATACTCAATCAGGTGGAACAATAGTGGAAAGAGTGGCTGAAGGAATTATAACCGTATCTGCGGAGGCAACGAAATGACACAACCTACTACAAGAGCAACTTTTAAGGATTATTGTAAACGGAAACTTGGATGGCCGGTGGTAGAACTGAATATTGATGATGACCAAGTAGAAGATTGTATTGATGATGGCCTTCAGTTTTTCCAAGAATACCATTTTGATGCAACAGAAGTAAATTACCTAAAACACATGGTAACTGGATCTACCGTTAAATTAGCAGGGGCTCCCACAGGAACGTTTGCAAACGGAGAGTGGTTCGATGCGGGCACAAGTGGTGTAAGGGCTCAGGTTCACGAATATCACAGTGCCAATACTACGTTAAGGTATAAAAATCCAAGAGTTAAATCTGGTGGAGATGGTAATACATTTTATGCAAATACCACAACAACAATTACTACCGGCGAAACTCTTACAGGAAACAATAGTGGAGCAACCGCAACAACACATGCGTCCACTGCGACATCACTGGGGGATTTTGATAATAAATATATTTCAATAGCTGAATCTATTATAGGAGTTCGGAGAGTAATGCCGTTCTCTGATAATGTTTTATCTTCTTCTATGTTTTCTGCCAAATATCAGTTTGCATTAAATGAAATGCATAATATGGGAGCATCTTTACAATATCATGTAATTTCAAATCAACATCTTCAAATGATAGATGAAATGTTTACTGGAGCTCCTTTGTTTAGATACAATCGACATGCGGACAGGTTATATCTTGATATTGAATGGGGAATAGATGCAAACATTGATGACTGGGTAATTGTAGAATGTGATAAAATTATTGATCCTGCTACTTTTACTGACATTTGGAGTGACCTATTTCTCAAAAAATATACTACCGCATTGATTAAACAACAATGGGGACAAAACCTTATCAAATTTGAAGGAATGCAACTACCGGGTGGTGTGACATTAAATGGTAGACAAATGTATGATGATGCAACGACTTCAATAGAAACAATTGAGGGGGAAATGCAATTACGATACGAATTACCAGTAGACGGACTAATGGGATAGTAAATGGCAACAAATCCATATTTCAATCATCACGGAACAAATACTCCGGAAAATAGATTGATCGAAAATTTAATGATCGAATCCATCAAAACCTATGGAATCGATGTTTATTATCTTCCGAGAACATTAAATAACGAAGATACTTTAATGGGAGAAGATGCTTCTGCATCGTACAATAGTGCCCATACAATTGAAATGTATATTAAAACAGTTGATGGTTTTGAGGGGTCGGGAGATTTCATTGCAAAGTGGGGTCTACAAATAAAAGACCAAATTACATTTACTGTCGCGAAACGTAGATGGCAGGATTTAGGATTGGCCACTGATGGTCGGGCAAAAATGCCGCATGAGGGTGATTTGATTTATTTTCCGATAACAAAAGCACTATTTCAAATATTGTTTATAGAAGATGAAGCTATATTTTATCAGACTGGACAATTGCAGTCCTATGATATGCTATGTGAAATGTTTACCTATTCAGACCAATCTTTTAATACAGGTATCGATACAATAGACGCAATTGAACGAACACATTCTTATTCTATTGATTTCACAATGAATAGTGGAAGTGGAAACTACACTGTAGGTGAAACGGTATATCAAGGAGATTCGCTTGCTGAGGCTACGGTTAAAGGTGAAGTGGGTAGTTGGAATTCGACCACTAAAATTCTCAATCTTCTTAATATGACAGGGAATTTTTCAGGGACTGTAAATATTATTGGAGATAGTTCAAGTGCTTCATATTCTATTACATCTTTCGATGCTCAAACTTCAGCCGCGAATACAGCGGCGACTTCTTCCAGTAATGCTGATATTGAGGCCGCGGCCGATGCTATTATTGATTTTACTGAAGGTAATCCTTTCGGGAGTTTATAATAATGCTGGGAATAACATATTATCATCAGACAATTAGAAAGTATGTAGCGGTTTTCGGAACTCTTTTCAATGATATAAACATTGTAAGGAAAAATTCATCCGGCGTTATTACAGAACAAATTAAAGTTCCGATAGCATACGAAGCAAAAGACAAATTATTGTTACATATACGAAAAATGTCAACAACCGATGCAAGTGTGATGACAACTCTTCCACGGATGGGATTTGTTATGAACGGAATTTCTTATGATAGCACGCGAAAATTAAATACAATAGGTCAAGTAGTTTCTGCCAATACCGCGGCGGGGACCAGCACTTTAATGAGACAATATAATCCTGTTCCTTATAATTTTAATTTTAGTTTGACTGCAGCAGTAGAAAATGCGGAAGATGGTGCTCAGATTTTTGAACAGATTGTACCATTTTTCACCCCAGAATTTAATGTTAATGTTAATCTGATTCCCGAAATGAATATCTCGCCGGATATTGCAATAATCTTAAATGATGTTTCGGTTGAGGATTCGTATGAGGGAGAATTTAGTTTAAAACGTGAAATTATCTGGTCGTTGAACTTCATGCTCAAAGGATATATTTACCCAGATATTAAAACAGGATCGGTTGTTAAGAAAGTTATTGTTAATCTTAGATTGCCGAGCGAAGAAGCTGAAGAACCAGAATATATTATATTAGAGGACAGCACAACTTTTTCTACCAATTATATACTTCTGAATGCAGATGCGGGTTCACCAACTGCAACAGGAACAATGAAAGTGTTGAATGAGTGGAGTTCCGAATCATCTGGGGCTGCAGGAATTAAAACCCGATACACAGTAGTACCAGGACCAGGCGATGCCACAGCGAACGATGACTTTGGATATACAGAAACAACTGAATTTTTTAATGATAACATAGATAATGACCCGGTGACTGGACTTGATGTAATATTATAATGGTCCGTCGGTTCACATTTTTAGTTTTGGCGGTGTGCATCGGATTGACTGCCTATGCAAACCCCTTGACTGAAACGACAATCCAGAAAGATACATATAAGACCAAAGATATTTTACTTCTTTTTAAATCGTGTTATGAAACTATTTACTTTTTGGGAAATACGAAATATAGAGGAACAAGAAAACCTCTAAAAGAAGATAAAGTATCGAAACAATGTTTTTGTATATGTGATAAAATTAGGGAAAAGTATCCATCGGGAACATTTTTAGATAAACAAATTAGTGAATTACATAAAATTATTGCTCCGTTGTCAAATGAATGTATAGAGGAAATGGGGCCTTTTTGGGAAAGTATGGAGGATGAATAATGGATAATCGTATAGACGAAATTCTTGAAATCACCAGTTTAGTGCCCACATCAGAATTAAAACCGGAACCGGTGGCCAGAGTTTTACCAAAAACAGACGGCAAGGATGACGATGTTGATTATAATTATGCCCGTGAAAATTACTACAATCTAATCGAAAGAAATCAAGACGCAGTAGAAGAGATGTTGGAGATTGCTAAACAATCTGAACATCCACGTGCTTTTGAAGTGGTCGGTCAGTTAATCAAATCTGGAATAGATGCCAACAAAGAGTTAATGGGACTACATAAAACCAAAAAAGAACTAAGTATAGAGAAGAGTGGTCCTGGTGTTGCTGTTAATAATGCCGTATTTGTGGGTTCAACAGCAGAATTACAAAAACTTTTAAAAGCGAAAAAATGATAAAAGTAACACTTTCTGATAATTTTATTTCAAAACAAATTAAACATGCTAAGAACAGAATGCTTAACTCGTTAAATCAAATTCTTGAAAATCAGGCAAAGGAAAAAAAGACTAAAGATTGTCAGGATTGTTTACAACATATAAAAAACGAATATACAGAATGTAGTAAGAGTTGTTAAGGAAAAACCTAATGAAATCAACCACATATTTAGGAAATCCAAATTTAAAAAATGTCGGACAGAAGATAAATTGGACAGAGAAAAACCTTGAAGAGTACATGCTTTGTAAGGAGAATCCTGAACATTTCATCGAAACTCATGTCCGTATTGTTCACGTAGATAAAGGACTTGTGCCTTTTCATATGTATGATTATCAAAAAGATATGATACATAAGTTCAATGATAATCGTTTTGTGATCTGTAAAATGCCTAGACAGACAGGCAAATCAACTACCATCATCGCATTTCTTCTTCATTACATTTTGTTTAACGAAAGTGTTAATGTTGCTATTTTAGCGAACAAAGGAATGGTAGCAAGGGAATTACTTGCTAGATTACAACTTGCCTACGAACATCTACCCAAATATTTACAGCAAGGTGTACTCACATGGAACAAAGGGAACATTGAAGTAGAGAATGGATCTAAAGTTATTGCCGCGGCGACTTCTAGTTCTGCAGTTCGTGGTTCTTCTTTCAACATTATTTTTCTTGATGAGTTTGCACACGTTCCTCAAAATATTGCTGAACAATTCTTTACTTCTGTATATCCCACTATTTCTGCTGGTGAATCTACCAAAGTTCTGATTGTTTCAACTCCACTCGGACTCAATATGTTCTACAAGATGTGGATAGAAGCTGAAGAAGGTAGAAATGATTATGTTCCGATTGAGGTACATTGGTCAGAGATGCCGGGCAGGGACGGAAAGTGGAAAGAAGAAACTATAAGAAACACCAGTGAAGTACAGTTTACACAAGAATTTGAATGTGAGTTCGTGGGGTCAACGTATACACTGATTGCTCCATCGAAACTTAGAACGATGGTATTCAAGAGCCCGATTCACAGCAGTAATAATTTAGATGTATATGAACAACCAATAAAAAGTCATACTTATGCCCTCATTGCCGATACTGCACAGGGAAAGGGTGTCGATTATTCTGCTTTTTCGGTCTTTGATGTTTCTGAAATGCCCTACAAGCAAGTAGCAAAATATAGAGACAATACCATTTCCCCCATGCTGTATCCAAATGTGATTTACAATGTAGGGAACAAATATAATTGTGCACATGTTTTAGTTGAGGTGAATGATATTGGAAGTCAAGTTGCCGATTCTCTTCATTATGATCTGGAATACGAAAATATTATGATTATTACAATGAGGGGAAGAGCGGGACAACAAATTGGTGGAGGATTCGCAAAAAATATTCAGTTGGGGCTCAGAACAAGTAAACAAATCAAAAGGATTGGATGTGCTACCCTGAAGGATCTGGTTGAACAAGAACAATTAATTATTCCAGATTTTGAAACTATTAAGGAACTCACAACTTTTGCTTTGCGGAACAATTCGTATCAAGCAGAAGAAGGTGCACATGATGATTTGGCAATGACATTAGTAATATTCGGATGGTTGGTCCAGCAAAGATATTTCAAAGAGATGACCAACATGGATATACGGAAAAAGATGTGGGAAGAACAAATGGAAACTCTAGAACAGGACATGCTTCCTTTTGGTCTTATAGATGATGGACTAGAATCCGAAACTTTTGTAGATAATGAAGGTCAAACGTGGGAAGTGGATGATACTAGGAGATTATATTATTAAAGGGATCTATATCCCCAAAGTTGACTTCTGTAGGGGGGTTGTTTATTTCGTTTATTAAACTTTCAATTTTGTTGGACAGGTCGGGCCTTTCTTTTTTGAGTCTGTTTAGAAAGTTAATGGAACCCGTAATCAATTGGTCCGGATGAATAGTTAATCTTTTCCCTATCTTTCTTTTGTTGGACACTTCTAGATGTTTAGGGTTTACACAAGAAGGATTGAAACAATTTTGCGTTACTACTTCATGGTCGGACACATTACCCCGAAACATCATAAAAGCAAGTCTACTGGAAGGTATAGTTTTTCCAAAGACAGAAAACATTCCGTGTCCTGTCTTGTTTTTTGAAGCAAGCCAGATATGACATTCGGTATGTTTTTCAGTACGATCAATCTTTTTAAGAAATCGTTCTTTTACTTTTTTATTGTCTATTAATTTATCTTTAATCATAGTTGGGTCTTTGCTATATTTATGATATTACTTTATATTTATGGTTTTAGAGAATTGGAAAAAGATAAATACTTTAAACATGGCACACTATTGTTCATTTTTTGTTGAACAATAACTTACAATTTAATTTTATAGGAGAGTTAAGATGCCTTTTACAATTAGCCCAGGCGTTGTAACCAAAGAAATTGACCTTACCGCTGTTGTTCCTGAAATCTCTATGACAGAAGGTGCGATTGCCGGACCTTTTAAATGGGGACCTGCACTTGATATTATACAAGTATCAAATGAAACAGAAATGGCCGGAGTCTTTGGGAAACCAAACGCTGCTACATACAAAACGTGGTTTACTGCAGCAAGTTATCTCGCATATTCGGGGTCACTGAAAATAGTTCGTTCAGTCGGAACAGACGCAAATAATGCGGCTATGACCACTGCACTGCAGGTGAGAAATGATGAACACTATGAGAATACATACGATGATGCTTTTGGAGGTACACCAGTTACTTCTGCGGGATCATTCATTGCAAAATATCCAGGAGATCTTGGAAACAGTCTGAGAGTTTCCATGTGTGGTGCAACAAGAGGAAACACAAATTCAGACGGAACACTTAACAGTAATTCAGATGTTTCACCTACTTGTACTTCCGCAGTCTATACACAAGCTAATACTACTCTTTTAGGAGTGGGAACAACATTTTCGAATGATTTGACTGCTGGTGATACAATCCTAATTAATGATAAAGTTATTTCGATTACTTCTATTACATCCAATACAGTTTGTGTAGCAATTTGTGCAGAATCAACAGTTGCAAATACTGGAGCGTATACACGTAAAGCACGGTCTGGTTATTCAACACCCGCCGGTCAGATGGTTGGAACACTTGCATGTTCAGCTAATGGAGCTACATTAACTGGAACAAACACTAACCTTGCTGTTCAATATACAGCAGGTGACATTGTTAAACTTGTTGGAAATAATGAAGAACGTAAAATTTCCTCAGTTACTAATTCAACTTCAATGATAGTTACAGAACCATTTGTCAAAGCCGCTTCTGCTAATACTCATTCACGTACATGGGAATATGCATCAGCTTTTGATAGTGAGCCTGTTACTTCAGCACACGCCAAACGAAATAGCGGAAACTATGATGAAATTCACGTTGTTGTCGTTGATGAAGATGGAGATGTTACCGGAGCAAATAATACAGTTCTTGAAACGTATACTGGTTCAGTTGCCGCTGGAGCAAAGGGTGAAGACGGTCAAAGTATTTTCTACAAAGACCTAGTAAATAGAAAATCAAAGTATCTTCGCTGGATGGATCATCACGCAAATGGTGATGCTGACGCACTACTTGATGGTGGAACAACCGCTTGGGGTGGAGTCGCATCTGGAACATTTAACGGTAAAGGAATTATCGTTTCTGGAAGTCTAACTGGTGGAACTGCTGGAACAGCATCAACCGCTGGAAACATACAGACAGCGATGGATAAATTCAAAAATGCAGAAGAAGTGGATGTCACGCTTCTGATGACAGCCAATGCATCAGCCGCTACCGCTATTCATGCAATTAACAATATTGCTGAATATCGTAAAGATTGTGTTGCATTTATTTCACCACAAGAGGCAAGTGTTGTTAATAATTCTGGAAGTGAAGTTGATTCTATCACAACTGACAGAAACAACATGCCGAGTACATCCTATGCTATGATGGATTCTGCATGGAAATATATGTATGATAAGTATAATGATTTATATCGTTATGTTCCATTGAATGGTGATATTGCTGGATGTTGCGCATATACAGACGGAGCACGTGATCCTTTTTGGTCGCCTGCGGGTCTGGATCGTGGTAATATCCGAAATGCAATCAAACTTCCATTTAATCCAAACAAAACGCAAAGGGATTCCATCTATAAAATAGGTGTTAATCCTGTTACAGCAATGCCTGGTAGTGGAATTCTTCTTTATGGAGATAAAACTCTATTAGCAAAACCAAGTGCATTTGATAGAATCAATGTACGAAGATTGTTTATTCTTTTGGAAAAATCAATTGCTAATATGGCAAAAGCTTTCTTGTTTGAATTTAATGATTCATTTACTCGTTCAAGATTTACAGCAACCGTTGAACCTTTCCTACGAGATGTTCAGGGAAGAGGTGGACTTCAGGATTTTGCAGTCGTTTGTGACGATAGTAATAATACTTCAGAAGTTGTTGATCGTAACGAATTTCGTGGTGATATTTACGTTAAACCTTCACGTTCAATTAACTTTATTCAACTTCAATTCGTAGCAGTACGTTCTGGTGTGGAATTTAGTGAAATTATTGGATAATAACGTATAAATAGTAATATAAATACTAGAGATGTGGGGAGACGATTGTTGCTGAAGGGCGCACTTGTAAAAAAGACTCCCACATCTTTTTTTAAACAATCGGGCCCCTATGGGGGCTAAAAGGAGAAATAATGTCATTTTCAATAGATACCTTCACCTCTAAATTTCAACAAGGTGGAGCTTTAGCCAGTCTATTTAGAGCAAGGTGGGAATCCGCTAAAGGTTCTGGATCAACGATTGGTGATTTCGAATTTCTTTGTAAAGCTACTACTTTACCGGGAGATACAATCGATGTCGCTACAATTACATATATGGGAAGAGGTATAAACATCCCTAGTAATCGTGCCGCAACTCAGTGGACAACAACCATTTATAATGACGAATATATGGCAACTAGAAACCATGTTGAGAATTGGATGGAACAACTCAATTCTCATAGAAGTAATAAGAGAGCTGCTGGAATGCAGAGAATTCTTGATTATACAGGACAATTAAGTGTTTCTCAACTTTCTAAAATGGATTCATCTACAGAAACAAAAGATTATGTTTTTATGAATGCCTGGCCTTCTGCTATTAGTGAAATCGCAGTTGATTGGGAAACCAACGATATTCAAACCTATGACATAACATGGGAATTTGCTTATTGGAAGTCTGATAATTCTGCTGTTGGAATGGATTAATATATATTAATGAAGATTACAATTTTATATGGGAGTGGTGAAAACTGCTCCCATTCAACTTATTAGGAAAAATGTATGGCAATTGAATTATTTGGATTTTCTATAGGAAGAGTTGATAAGGACGAAAAGAATAAAAAATCTTTTGCACTTCCCGAGCCAGAAGACGGCGCACTTGAAGTCGGACCTGCAGGCGGAGCATATGGAACATATGTAGACCTGGAAGGTGTCGCTAAAAATGAAATAGAATTGATTAAAAAATATCGGGATATGTCTCAATATCCTGAATGTGACCAAGCTATTGATGATATTATCAATGAGTCTGTTGTTACGAATAGGGAAAATCAACCTGTCACGATCAATTTAGAAAAATCAAATCTATCTGACAACATCAAAGCAAGCATAAAGAAAGAATTTTCTGAAATAATGCGTTTGCTTGATTTCCGAAAAATCGGATATGAGATTTTCAGGAAATGGTATGTCGATGGTAGAATATATTTTCATATTATCATAGATAACAAGAACCCCAAACGTGGTATTCTTGAACTACGCCCAATAGACCCCCTAAAAATAAAGAAAATTCGTCAACCAAAACTTACCGATGGTCCTCAAGGAAAAATACTTGATACTTCTGGATTCCAAGAGTATTATCTATTTAATGAAAGAGGAATCACGGATAGAGTTGGTGGAAGCACAATTCAAATTTCTGAAGATTCTGTTTCTTATGCTCATTCCGGAGTACTGGATGCAAATAGGAAAACAGTCCTAAGTCATCTACACAAAGCAATCAAACCCCTCAATCAATTACGTATGATCGAAGATGCGGTGGTCATCTATCGTATCTCACGTGCACCTGAACGAAGAATTTTCTATATTGATGTTGGAAATTTACCCAAGATCAAGGCAGAACAATATCTTCGCGACATTATGAACAAGTACAAGAACAAGTTAGTCTATGATTCCCAATCCGGTGAAATCAAAGATGACCGTAAGCACATGAGTATGTTAGAGGATTACTGGCTTCCACGTAGAGAAGGTGGTAGAGGTACAGAAATTACAACCCTACCTGCAGGTGAAAATCTTGGGGAATTAGCTGATGTTGAATACTTTAAAACAAAACTTTACAAAGCACTCAATGTACCCCCTTCTCGTTTAGAGCAAGATTCTGGATTCATACTAGGACGAGCAGAGGAAATTTCCAGGGACGAAGTTAAATTTACCCGATATATTGAAAGATTGCGTTCGAGATTTCAAATTTTATTTGATGATATCTTAGAGAAACAACTAATATTGAAGGGGATTATTTCTACTCAAGATTGGTTAACAATAACAGACCGTATCACTTATGAATGGGAATCAGATTCTCATTTTAAAGAACTAAAAGATGCTCAAATGTTTAAAGAACGTTTGGAAATGGTATCAAATGATATGGGATTCAGTGAAGATATCATTGGTAAATTCTTCTCTCTTAATTTTGTGAGAAAAAATATTCTCAAGTTGACTCAAGAACAAATTGATGAGATGGAAAAAGAAATCGAAAGAGAAAAAGGAACAGGTGGAGGAACTGGTAAATTAGATTGGGAAATAGAATCAGAAGAACATGATCCCAAGAAAAATAAACCAGATTTGAAAATCATAAGTGGTTAAAATTTATAAATAGTATAAATATAATAGATATCTATAATTAGAGGATAAAAATGTCTGAAACAACAGCTACAGTTAGTGATATTATATCCATGTCCGTTGGTGGAGATGGAGCAGGAGTAAAGTCAGCAATCAATGATGTACTCCAACAAAAGATAATGGTCGCATTAGAAAATAAGAAAAAGGATGTTGCAAGTTCTTTTTTAACAAAAACACGCGAGAATTCTGAAGTTGTTACACCAGACGCAGTTGAAACTTCAACAGAAACAAACGAACAGGAAGTAGAAACAAGTTAAACTTTTTTAAACAAAACGTAGACAGACCCGAAAGGGCCGGAAAGTTCAGAGGAAATAACAAATGGCAGCTGAAACACAAGTACTAGTAGATAACGAAAAAAAATATATCGCGAAATTCTTTTCCGATGCATCAGAATCGGATGTTAAGAAAGTAGATCTATCGACCCTTTCTTGGGCAAAACATACAATCACACTTTCTGGTGCTGCAAGTCCAAACTT
>Ga0208642_1001279_pt1 | contig 11698 bp, 15 predicted proteins | sample ETN02SmetaG_4_FD_185790 | JGI IMG/M metagenome (GOLD analysis project Ga0208642, IMG submission 185790) | Marine microbial and viral communities from oxygen minimum zone, Eastern Pacific Ocean - ETNP2014F10-02SV251 (SPAdes) (version 2) | ecosystem: Environmental > Aquatic > Marine > Oceanic ...
GAAGGGTTGAAAGTTGATTTTATTATCAAAAAACCCTTTGATCTTTCAGTGTTATCAAGGCATATAAATGATTTAACTAATATCAAGTAGCAGTTGTATTGAAGTGTTGTCGTAAGTGATTTTTGACGTGAGGTGTTTATTCAGTATTGGGTGTATTCAATTTTATTTGTATAATAAGAATTGAGTGGTACTATTAATACCTGACCAACAATCAGTTCATTATCGTCTTCAATTTCATCTTTGTTTTCTTCGTAAATAATAGGCCATTTCCTGCCATCATGGTATAGTTCTGATGCTAGATTGTATAGTGAATCTCCCCACTTTACCTTATAGACTGCTTTAGTGTAAATCTTTTTGTCCAATAATTTAGCTTCTTTCATATTTGTCAGAACGGGTACATCCGGCAAGACTATATCATGGCCAATTCTCAATGATGTATCCTGGATTTCATCGTTGGCATACTTTATATTCTTCCACATCGAGCCTTTTCCGTAAAACCTTCTTGCTATCTTGAATAGTGTATCTTTTGGTTGTATCTTATAATGTACAACATTGCTATTGCCGAGATCCTGAATTTCAATAGAGTAATTTGATAAGGCTAAAACTTCTTGAGTTTCACATTCAGGAATATCCTTGACTAATTTTTTTGCAAGTGTATCTGCGGTATCAATTATAACCTTGTCTCTCACATTAATTGAACTTTCTATTATTTTCTCCGGAATAGCGAATGGAGACATTGGAGGTGTGCCGCTATGGGTCAACTCTTCATGATTTGCCTTCCATATAGTTTTGGAGGCAAAAGTGTCAACCAATTCCAACTCTGCACTTACAGTTATGCGCGAGTGAATAACATAAAATGATTTATTACATTTTGTGATAGTTCCGTACATTAGTGCGTCAGCTTCCAGGATCCTCCCGAGTTTATAATTTCCCTCAATGTTAATATTATCTGCATGATATGAAGCCATCTCTAGCCTTTGGTCTATTTGTTTTATCTTTATCAAATCATATCCTTTTAAGCTCAGGTTGCGAAAAACAGCCTCTCGCAAGACTGTGGATATTTCCTCATTCTCTGATTGATTTTTAAAAGGAAGGATTGCAATTGTTCTGATGTGCGATTCTTTTGGAGCCAGGCTGGTTGTTATTTCTGGCTGAGAAAATTCCTGATAGTAATTGCATGAGGATAGGACTAAGAATAAAAGTAGCAGATTAGGTTTAATAATTAATGTTTTGAAACTAACTCGTGGTAAATTACTGTTATTGAACAATGTCTTCATTATAGTAAAGTTAAACTCTCCAGATTAGTCCAGGATAATTAAAACATAATACCCAAATTAAATCAAGGTTTAAGCAGCTTAATCAATCTGTTTATGCTATCTTTAGCATCACCAAAAATCATCATTGTCTTCTTGTTATAAAAAAGTTCATTATCTACTCCACTGAAGCCGGGGCTTAAGCTTCTCTTGCATATTATTACAGTCTTTGCCTGGTCTGCATTGAGAATAGGCATGCCGTAAAGCGGACTGTCTTTATCCGCTCTTGCCGAGGGATTAACAACATCATTCGCTCCAACGACCAGTGCAACATCTGTACTTTGAAAATCATTGTTAATATCGCCCAGGTCGAAAAGAAGGTCGTAAGACACATTTGCTTCTGCCAGTAATACGTTCATGTGTCCGGGCATGCGTCCCGCAACCGGATGGATTGCATAGCGTGCTTTAATACCACTATTAATGAGCGTCTTTACAAGCTCTTGCAAGGCAAATTGTGCCTGAGCGACTGCAAGCCCATAACCCGGGATGACAATAACTGTCTGGGCACTCTCAAGCATCATTAAGGCATCTTCTTCAGTGTACGCAACAACCTTTTGCTTCTCCTCATTTTTGATATCACTTGAAATTGTCCCCACCGCTCCAAAAATAATATTAGAAATAGAACGATTCATGGCTTTACACATAATACGGGTAAGTATCATTCCTGAAGCACCAACCAGAGCACCGCAGATGATGAGGATATTATTGGAGAGCACAAAGCCTGTGGCAGCCGCTGCCAGACCGGAACAGGAGTTTAGTGATGATATAACTACCGGCATATCTGCACCTCCAATTGGAATGACGAGCAAGATACCAAGTATCATGGCTATTGCAAGAACAGCAAGTAAGTAGGAGCTGTTAGCAGGATTAATTACAACCATAATTCCAGTAATCAGAAATAGCGTAAATATTAGCATGTTGATAAAGCGTTGAGCCTTGAAAACTACAGGAGCTGATTTGATAATTCCCTGTAATTTGCCAAAAGCTACAAGACTGCCGGTAAGGGTTACAGCGCCAACAAAGAAACTGATTATCATTGAAATGATGGTATGGGTTGTTAGTCCACCTGTTAAACGATAGTACTCTGCTAATGCTACAAAAGCCGATGCACCGCCTCCAAGACCATTGAAGAGTGCTACCATTTGCGGCATAGCCGTCATGCTGACCCTCCTAGCTATTATTACACCAATTGTGCTGCCGATAATCAGGCCTGTGATAATAAAAGTGAAATCAACAATTTCATTTTTTATTAGTGTTGCTATGATTGCAATGAGCATCGCAATCATTGCAAACAGATTACCGCGGCGTGCAGTCTTTGGTGAACTAAGATTCTTTAGGCCAAGAATAAATAATACAGATGAGAGAAGATATGCAAGTACAATTATTGTTTTCATGTTTTAATGAATGGAACGCTTTAGCCTTCCCCTTTTTTCTTTTTAAACATTTCCAACATTCTGTCTGTAACCAGAAACCCTCCAACAACGTTAATTGTAGCGATTATTACAGCTAGTGTGCCAAGTAGTGTACAAAGGGTTGAGTGGCCTGCGCCTGCACTGATTAACGCTCCTACCAGTGTTATGCCGGATATTGCGTTAGTGCCGGACATAAGCGGTGTGTGCAGAAGGGGCGGTACCTTCGTGATTGTCTCAAATCCGACAAAAACTGCCAGGACAAAGATATAGAGTGCTACCAGTAATAGATCAATCATGTGTGTGTGATCCCTTCTTCTGAAGAGCCTTTTTCACAATTTCATTTACGATTTCACCCTTGTATGTGACACACGAGTCTTTAGTAATTTTATCTTCAAAGTCAGGAGCACCGTCTTTTGTATTGCATAAATGTCTGAAGAATTGTGTAATATTTCTGGAATACATTCTACTGGCATCGATCGAGAGAGTTGATGGAAGGTTTACAGCACCACATATAGTAACACCATATTTGTTAATGTTCCTTCCTGCTTCCGTAAGTTCGCAATTTCCCCCTTGTTCTGAGGCTAAATCTATGATGACTGAACCTTTTTGCATCTTCTTAACCATTTCTTCTGTTATCAGGACAGGTGCCTTCTTGCCAAAGACTTGTGCTGTCGTAATTACAACATGGTTATGCGTGATCCTGTTACCTATTATTTTACGTTCTTTTCTCATAAATTCGTCTGTCATTTCCTTTGCGTATCCAGCAACTGTTTCGGCATCTTTTACAAGTTCCATCTCTACGAACTGTGCCCCAAGGCTTTCTACCTGTTCTTTAACTGCAGGGCGAGTATCAAATGCCTCAACTTTTGCACCCAGTCTGCGTGCAGTGGCAATTGCCTGCAATCCGGCAACCCCAGCGCCGATTACTAAGACCCTAGCCGGTGGAATAGTTCCTGCCGCTGTCATCATAAGAGGGAAGAATTTTCTAAGATGTTGTGCCGCTATCAGGACGGCACGATAACCTGCAATACTGGCCATCGAACTCAGTGCATCCATGCTTTGTGAGCGTGAAATACGCGGGATAAACTCTATGGCAAAGCTTGTAATGTTTCTTTCATTCATCAGTTCTAAGAATTCAGAATCTAAAGCAGAAGAAAGAAAACCAATGTAGATTAAGCCACTATTCATCATCTCAACTTCATGTCTCTGGGGGGGGCAAATCTTCAAAATAACGTCAACTCCTGAATAGAGTAGTTGTGGATCACTAATGATAGTAGTACCCGCTTGTTCATATTCGGTGTCAGAAAAATATGATGCTTCTCCAGCGCCGGATTCAATAACTACATCATAGCCATCCTTTATCAGCTGTGCAGCCGTTCTTGGGACAATAGACACACGTCTTTCTACCTCAGAAATCTCTTTTGGAATACCTATCTTCATTTAAAGTTGATTCATAGATTAGTTTGATAAAGTAGTCAAGATTATACATTGATAGGATAAATAAACAATTGCTTTTAAAAAGGCTTCTTGTGTATTATTTTATCAAGACATTTTAATAACTAATTTATAAAACATTAACTGGAGAGATTGGATGTAGAATTGCTGCGTGGACAAGGAGACCATATAAAGCCGATAGTTACAGGTTCAATGATGAAAGCCAAAAGTGGAATTATGCTGGAAAAAGTAGCATTTCTACAAACTTACACTTTGCAGGTAATTGACACATTGATAAATCTCTTTTTTTGGTAGGTTAGTGGCAGGTATTTAAATAGTATATGGGAGGTTGGAGTATAGAGCTGCATTTACAAATCTATCTATCATCTCTTTTTCGCGTTCTTCTATCTCCATAAATGCAGTTGTGATACCAAATTAACCAGCGCACAATATGTTTTGCCTGGGAGCAAATCATGCTTTACAGTAATGACTTTCTATTGACAGTCATAATTAATACCGTAATATATTAATCAGAGTTTGGCCGTCAGGTTGAATCAGTTCACAAGTTAGGCCTCTACGATAAGGAGTTTTTATAATATGAACTTGGCTTTAATTGCTGTAACAACAGGTGGTATTAAGGTAGCAGAACGTATTAAAGAAAATCTGAACGGAGAAGTATCGGTTTTCTTGCCTCAAAAACTGAAACAATCAAAACTAACTGCAACCTACTTTTCAAAGAAACTTGTTGATCAGACGGGAGAAATATTTTCGGTTTACGATGGTTTGATATTTATCATGGCTTCGGGTATTGCAGTACGTGTGATAGCTCCGCATATTAAAGATAAGCATACGGATCCTGCAGTTGTTGTGGTTGATGATGTTGGACGATTTGTTGTAAGCTTGCTTTCAGGTCATGAGGGAGGAGCAAACAAATTAGCCCATAAAGTTGCAAATATCCTTAAAACGGATGCTGTTATTACTACAGGGACAGAGTCGGAAAAGGACATTATAATTGGTATAGGTAGTAAGCGAGGCGTAGGCAGTGCCGAGGTTAAAGATGCAATCCGTAACGCTCTCAATGATGCTGACGTATCTATTGAAAGGGTCAGGTTGGCAGGAACTGTGGATTTGAAGGCTAATGAAGCGGGATTGTTGAGTGCCCTTGAGGAACTGGACATTCCATTGAGGGTGGTTTCAAGGGCAGAGATTGAAACTTGTGCAAAAAATTATTCTAAATCTGATTTTGTTATAGAGAAAATTGGAGTGGGGGGTGTTTGTGAACCGGCAGCCCTTATTTCAGGAAGGAAGACAAAATTAATATTAAAGAAGCGGAAATATCCGGGAATAACAATAGCAATAGCGCAGGAAAACTTTATGTGGTAGGAATTGGTCCGGGTAATCTGGAGCATTTGAGCGTCAAGGCTGTTGAGGTTTTGAAAGGCTCTGACTGTATTATTGGCTATAAAACATACATTAATCTAATAAAAGAATTAGTTGAGGGTAAAGAGGTAATTTCGTCAGGGATGCGTGCAGAAATAGAGCGTGCCTCTCTAGCAATTGAAAAGGCAGAATCCGGAAATGTTGTTTCTGTCATAAGTAGTGGTGATCCGGGTGTGTACGGCATGACAGGTCTGATCCTGGAAGTTGCGAGAAATGGCAAACACAAGGTTAATGTCGAAGTCATCCCCGGCATTCCTTCTGAAAACGCAGCAGCAGCTCTTTTAGGCGCACCTTTAATGCATGACCATGTTACCATAAGCCTGAGTGATCTTCTTACTCCATGGGATGTAATTGAGAAAAGGATTGGACTTGCCGCAGAGGGAGATTTCGTAATTGTCCTGTATAATCCGAAAAGCTCAGAGAGGAAATGGCAGATTGAAAAGACTATTGAGATACTGTTAAACAAGAAATCTTCTGATACGCCTGTTGGTATTGTCAAAAGCGCCATGCGTGATGGACAATCATTAGTGATCACGAGCCTCGGAGAAGTGTTGGAACATCCGATAGATATGACAACTATACTGATAGTAGGAAATTCCACAACATTTGTTTATGATAATTATATGATAACAAAAAGGGGCTATAAAATTTGATATTAGTGATGTCTGGGACTGAAGAAGGCAGGGAAATAGTTGAAAGACTAAATGATAGAAGAGAAGGCGTAGTTACGACAGTTGCAACGGAATACGGACACGAAATTTATGAGAAAATTGGCTTAGGCCATCTGTGCCTTCAGGGAAGACTTGACATAACGGGCTTGTCTGAACTTATACGGGATAAGAATATTAAAACCCTCATCGATGCAACTCACCCCTATGCAGCTCAGGCGTCTCTTAATGCAATAAAGGTGAGTGAAGAATGTGGTATTAAGTATATCAGGTTTCAGAGGCCTTCCTCCGTTTCGGACTCAGCATGTACGGATGAGGCAGCTATAAATGAGCCTGAGTCAGTGCATTTTGTTAAAAACATGGAGGAGGCCGTAGAGTGGTGCCGTAAATCAGACAGGGAGAATATATTATTAACAACCGGTTTCTCCTCTGTAGAAAAGTTCGTGAAACTAAAGGATGAGAAAAATATTTATGTCAGGATGTTGCCTATGACTGCACATATTGAACAATGTGTTAAGATGGGTATTAAATCGTCAAATATTCTAGCCCTTCAAGGGCCTTTTTCACTTGAACTTAATAAGGCAATTTTCAATCAGTATCATATAGATGTAGTGGTTACAAAGGATAGCGGCAAGACCGGTGGTGTCCCGGAGAAAATTCAGGCTGCAATGGAGATGGGAATAGACACTGTGGTAATTCAGAGGGAAGAGATAGAGTATCCTGTGATATGTTCAACTATAGATGAAGTATTCTGCATGTTGGGAGTGGAAACTGTATAAGTGTAGACACGAATTAGCACTAAGAAAACGAAATTTAACAAAATAATTCAAAAGATAATAGCTTTTACCCCCTTGCCACGCCGAAGCTGAGCCTATTTATGTTAGCGCGGCTTGGTGTTCTTTGTGACTTCGTGTGAGGTTTAAGAATTGTTTTATGAAAATTAGTGCTAATTAGTGAAATTCGTGTCTGAAGTTGCAAACTGATACAGAAATGATGTATAATCTGGTTCATGATGGCAAAATAGTTTTGGCGGTAGAAAAAAAGATTGGAGCATTAGGATAGGTTAACGGTATGCCAAGGAAAGATACAGTGTAGTGTAACTTGCTATCGGATAAAAAACTTTGTTAAAAAAACATTATTTTACTATGATAAGACACTTTAGTTTTATATAAACAGCAAAATATTCAATTAAATGAGAGGAGATGTTAATGAAAGGTATAGTGAAGGTCAAAATAGTTTTGACTGTTTTCTCTATGATATATATTTTCTTTGCAGGTGTTGAAGGTTTCAAATGGAAAACAGTTCATGCTCAACATACCGATGTCTTCAATCTTTATCAAGACAAGGTTCCCGGTAAAGAAGAGCGTATGAAAAATGTAAAACCTGATGCACCGGAGGCGGAATGGATTAAAGTAGAAGATAACTACAAATATGAAGTTTCAGTGGAAAAGAGCAAATACGAAGCAAAAGACCTTACAATGGCAGATATAGAATTATGGGAGATTACTGATAAATCACCATTCGAGTGGCACCAGATAGATTACTACCTTGAGGGTGAGATAAAGGAGATACACACAAGAACCTTTGGTAAGCAAAAGTGTGACCGTATGCGAAAGGGCTCGCTGTTCTGGCTAAAGGACGGCAAGAAATGTGTTTACTGGACAAAATGGACAACCTGGGACTGCAGGCCTGAAGGCGAACGGGACACTGCAACATATATATACCCAGATGATAAGCCCTGAAACTTATTTATAAAGAAATTAAATTTATAATTTCCTGTTGACTTACATATTAAAAAATGATATTTACTAATCTGTAATGATTATTGATTAGAAATTGCTTTATTTTGTAGAAAGGAGAACTGATATGAGTGTATTAGTTACTAAAGAAGCTCCTGATTTTACGGCAGCCGCTGTGTTGCCGGATGGTACAATCAAGGAAGACTTTAAGCTGTCTGATTTAAAGGGAAAATACGTAGTGCTATTCTTCTACCCGCTGGACTTCACGTTTGTTTGCCCGACTGAAATAATTGCACATGACAAACGAATCGAAGAATTTAAGAAACGGGACGTGGAAGTTATATGTGTCTCTATCGATTCACAATTCAGCCATTTTTCATGGCGAAACACGCCTGTGGAAAAGGGTGGTATTGGAGCAATACGGTATCCTATGGTAGCAGATGTTAAGCACGAAATTGCACGAGCGTATGGGATTGAATTTGCAGATGCAGGAGTTGCTTTGCGTGCATCATTTTTGATAGATAAGGACGGTATTGTTCAACATCAGGTAGTCAACAATCTTCCTCTCGGACGCAATGTAGATGAAATGCTTCGTATTGTTGATGCTCTGCAGTTTCACGAACAGCATGGTGAAGTTTGTCCTGCGGGCTGGCATAAAGGTGAGGATGGCATGAAGCCGACAGCTGATGGTGTAGCAGGCTACCTCTCTTCACATTCAGAAAAGCTTTAAATTGTAATATTAAAAATTAATCAGAGAATTTCTTAAATACTATAATCTGATAATAATTTTGGAGGGAAACAATGGCTGAACTAACCAATGAAAATGTACTCGGTGTTGCAAAGGGCAGTGAAGTAGAGGAGGCAGTAAAAGCAAACTTTCAGGGTGAAACCGCTGAGGTTGGTCTATATCTTGCAATGTGCCGACAGGCACAGAGGGAAGGACTTCCGGAGATAGCAGAAGCACTGAAAGCTATAGCCATGGATGAGGCCTGGCATGCAGCTCGCTTTGCCGAACTGAACGGGTTAATAAGTGAATCTACAAAGGAAAACCTGGAGAAAATGCTTGCGGGTGAACAGGGAGCTAACAAGGGTAAAAGGGCAGCCGCCATAAAGGCTAAAGAAATTGGAGTAGATGAGGCACACGATTTATTCGATGAATCATCTAGAGATGAAGGTCGCCATGCAAGGGCTCTTGAAGGTCTGCTAAAAAGATATTTTTAAGTCAGCAATCAAAATAAAGCGTTAATATAGTCTTCCATGAATTTAGTCATTGAGAATGGGAAACCTTAGCTTCAGAAGGTTCCCCATCTCTTGAAGACCAGGACTCAGGCAAAGTCTCTGTCCATTACAGTCTTGCGTCTGTCCGCCTTCGCGTTCTCTATTGCCTGTGCACATAAACTGCGAATGATATTGGATAATGCAGGTGCAACGTTGGCAGCCGTACTCATGCCTGCTGTTGAACGGATGTGTTTCTTCAGCTTAGACGCAACCACCAATATTTCTTTCCCGCTATTAGAATCGCTCATATTATTCTCCTTGTTGAATAATCCTAAAATTGTTTACTGTTTAACGCTAAAGTTCAATAGCGCAAACTATAATATAACAAAACCATTAATATATTGAAGAAACTGAAGCCTTTTACTTACTCATGCAATGGATATCTTCGTGATAGGATAAGTAACACTCGCCTCTCTGTTATCTTTTGCCTGTACATGAGTCCATGGCTCATTACCATCGGTCATTCTTACGAAGTGAAAAGGTGATGGTTGCATCTGTTTAGGCTCGCTGCCAGGATTTATTATAATATTAATCGTTAAAATATTTTCATTGGTTACATGTTTTTCATCCTGTTCGGCAATCACTTCGTCATCAAAAGCATCGACCATTATGATTCCCTCAACTTTCAGGAATTTAGTTTTTACTCTCAAATCCCACTCAGCCTTTGTTATTTTAATTTGCATGATATCCATTGTTCTATTACCTTCTTGTTAAAATGAATTAAGTACCCGGCTTTGCAGGATTACAGGAGATACATTAACAGATACAGAAGTAATTGCAAGTCAAAATAGCCAAGATATTGCGACAATAACTGATTGTGTTACGGTAGGGAGAATTGACTTTAGCACACATTTCAGAGAATATATCCATTTGTATTTTATAATTTAATATAAGTAATGATTTAGAGAGAGTTTTATTGCAGAATAAATTTAACATAAAATAATTTCTATAAAACATTAATGAAGGGGAAACGTGATGTACGTTACTGGAATTGGCAGGACAAAGTTTGGAACTCTAACAGATACTATGCCGGAACTGATATACCAGGCAATGTATAATGCCATTATCGATAGCCCGACTTCAATTGAAGAGATAATTCCCGCACTTTACCAGGGAACCAAAGTGAACCCGCGTCCATACAACGTTTCCTGCACCAAAACGTATACGTTGAGATCAAGGACGAAGATGTAATCTTTGGGGTAGAACTGCCTAATCTGGAAGTGGGCACTGTTTCAAACAGAGAAGGGCCGATTTGCCCCACAGCCAGAGAAGTCCTTAAGTTTATGGGCATAGGGACATCAAAGGAATTTGCGGCTGCAGCCGCCTCCATAACGCTGGCAGGAGAGTTCAACTTCGCATTGCTTCACACCTGCGTGGCGAAATGTATGCTGTTAAATAGTAAATGCCATAATGGCAGCAAAAAAAGTGGCTCATGTATTTGTGTGCCAATGTGGCAGTGGTATTGTTCCCTTTGCATTTCTCGTAAGTATATTTTGATATTTTGCTTACGTAAATTTAATTGTATCTTATCATATAAAATAAGTTGGCATTTATTTTGCACATACTTACTATTTATTATTTTACCTGTGGATAAATAATCATGATGACACTGTTGAAACGTGATAAGGTTAATTATAATATTTTAATAACCGATGATGATGATGATTGTCGATATGGTTTAAATGAAATCTTTGAACCTGAAGGCTACACGACATACATGGCCAGTTGTGGGAGAGAGGCCGTTGAAATTGCGAAGCATAAATTATTACATTTACTGATTTTGGATGTACACATGCCGGATTTCAGTGGTTTCGAAACACTTGAATTCATAAAGGTAGAAAAGAAGATAGAGATTCCGTGTATTTTTGTATCTGCTGATACCTCCAAGGATCTGAAGTTTGAGGCAATTGAGGCAAATGCTTATACCCTAATTTCCAAGCCCATAAACAAAGAGATAATAAAATATGCTGTAGAGCACTCACTTGAAAAGTATTATTGGAAATAAATTCTAAATTATTGCGTTAATCAATTCATAGAAAGGAAGATAAACCATGAAGACAAAACCATTAGGAGAGAAGATTTTGGTAAAGAGATTTGAAGCTGAAGAGAAGACTGCCGGAGGTATTCTGTTGCCGGATGCAGCCAAAGAAAAGCCAAAAGAGGGAAAGATTATTGCATTGGGTGATGGCAAATTACTGGACAGCGGTAAAAGAGCTAAATTTCAGGTCAAAAAAGGGGATAAAGTGGTTTTTACATCTTATGCAGGAACTGAGATTGATATTGATGGTGAAGAATACCTGTTAATGTCTGAGGACGATATTCTTGCTATAATTGAATAATTAGGAGAACAGAATGGCTGGTAAAAAGGTACTGTGTGGTCATGATGCTGGTATGGCCATAAAGAGCGGGATAAA
>Ga0208642_1001312_pt1 | contig 11539 bp, 10 predicted proteins | sample ETN02SmetaG_4_FD_185790 | JGI IMG/M metagenome (GOLD analysis project Ga0208642, IMG submission 185790) | Marine microbial and viral communities from oxygen minimum zone, Eastern Pacific Ocean - ETNP2014F10-02SV251 (SPAdes) (version 2) | ecosystem: Environmental > Aquatic > Marine > Oceanic ...
ATAACCTTTTTTGGGTGTCCCCTGGTAACGTGGTTTGATCGAAAAAGATTTTTCAATCAGTTCCTCAATTCTAACCGTGATTTGTGAAGGATGAATGCGTGTTATCTCAACTTTAACCGGTGATAAAATGTGATTCTCGGTCAGCACATAAGAAAGTATTCCTTCCTGTGCTTTGTCCAGATCAAGCACCGCCTGAATCTCCTGAGGATTAAACGAATCCCTGCTGTTGGTGTGTACCACAATGTTGACCTGCGGTGGATCAGACGTGACTTGGAATTCAGGGGATACATTTTTAAAAACAACAGGTGCGTAAAAACTCATCTGTATCGGTTCGCCGGATTTCCGTGCGAGAAACCAGACGAAGACAGCTAAAACTACCGCAAGTACTTTGTATGAAGCATTTATCCGCATTAGTTTTTCTCTGTCTGGATATCAGGTGACTGGCTGGGGTTATCCTGAATTTCTGAACTTTCGGTTGAATCGGATGTACCAGTAATTTTTGCTGCAGCCTCAGTCGCGGCCTTTCTGGCAGCATCTTTTGTTTCCTTGTCCTGAATTGCAGCCGGAATGTTTCCGGAAAGTACTTCCATCAGAGCTTTACGTATATCCTCATTTGCACCGCGAATCAACTGTCCACGGTAACTGAGACTTATTTCTTTGCGTTCCTCAGAAACTATCAGGACTGCCGCATCGGTTTCTTCTGTTAAACCAATTGCCGCGCGGTGTCTCGTGCCAAGGAAAGAACTGAGACGACTGTTCATCGACACTGGTAAAATACACTGCGCCGCCAGCAAATCCCCTTTAGTGTTGATAATCACTGCGCCGTCGTGCAGCGGTGAGGTTGGATGGAAAATGCTCAGCAAAAGCGGTTCGCTGACTGTCGCGTTAAGCTGTGTGCCGCGGTCGCTGTAATTTTTCAATCCGACTTCCTGCTCAAAGACAATGAGAGCTCCAATCCTCTGCTGTGTCATCACCAGACAGGCCTGCAGGATATTGTCTACTACATCTTTTTTTTGCTGATTACTTTCACGGAAAAGAGTGAAAACTCCGATTTGCGCCAACGCATTGCGGATATCAGTTTGAAAAAGCACAACCAGCACCAGCACCAGCGATTGCCCTAAATTATCAAGCAGCAACTGAGTTGCTTCCAGATTCAAAATCAGCGAAACAAGATAAAGAGCCAGCAACAAAACAAATCCCATTAACATGGGAATCGTGCGGGTACCTCGAATAAGAAGCAGGATTCGGTAAAAAATAAGAGAGAGGAGGACTATATCAAACAGATCTTGCCAGCGAAGGGAAAAGTTGCCGCTAAAAATTGATAAAAGTGTTTCCACTAAAGTCTCCGGAAGGGAAAGCGGTTCTAAGTTTTCTGATTAACACAGTTAACCTGGGACGTTATTTTTTTGATTCTTTGGTTTCTTTAAATAACCAACTACTTTGTAATTATTTCAAAGATGTCCCAGGTTATTAAGTAATTCTAAAAATGCTCAAAAGCAATTTTAAGTCTTTGAACTTTTTTTCTGCGGAGTCTGTCTTTTAGTTTTAGGTGCAAACTGCTGCATTGCCTGGAGTACATGGTCGCCATCGATAGTTTCTTTTTCCAGCAGTGTTTCAGCAAGTGATTTAAGAGCTTTACGATAAGTTTTTAAAACTTTGTTCGCGCGGTCATAGGATGAATTTAGAATCTCAAGCACTTCTTCATCTATCATCTTCATTGATTCATTGCTGAATTCCTTGTGCTGTTGTAAATCACGACCCAGAAAAACATGCCCCGCGTCTTCCGCGTATGTCAGCGGTCCAAGTTTTTCGCTCATTCCCCACTGGCAAACCATTTTACGCGCTAATTCAGTAGCTCTTTTCAAGTCATCACTGGCACCTGTGGTGAAGCGTTTGAAAACAAGATGCTCTGCCGCACGTCCGCCCATCATCATCGCAATTTGACCGAGCAATGCGCGTTTATTGTGACTGTGTCGATCTTCTTCCGGAAGCAGCATTGTAACACCCAAAGCACGTCCACGCGGAATAATGCTCACCTTGTGCACAGGATCTACTTCTTCAATACTGGCCGCTACAAGCGCGTGCCCAACTTCATGATAAGCAGTAGTTTCTTTTTCTTCATCAGTTATCAGCAGACTGCGCCGTTCAGCACCCATCATGACTTTGTCTCTTGCATATTCAAAGTCTTCATTCTCTACCGCATCTTTATCCTGACGTGCTGCCCATAGCGCCGCTTCATTAACGAGATTTGCCAAATCCGCGCCGGTAAAGCCTGGAGTTCCACGGGCGATTGTATTCAAATTTACTTCTTTATGCAGTTCAATATTTTTGCTGTGCGTTTTTAAAATATTTTCACGTCCGTTAATATCCGGAGTCGGAACTACTACGTGACGGTCAAAACGTCCGGGACGCAGCAAAGCGGGATCCAGCACGTCCGGTCGGTTAGTCGCCGCGATTACAATGATACCTTCATTGACTTCAAAACCATCCATCTCAACCAGCAACTGGTTCAGCGTCTGTTCGCGTTCATCGTTGCCACCGCCGAGTCCTGCTCCGCGGCTGCGTCCAACCGCATCTATTTCGTCAATGAAAATTATACAAGGTGCGTGTTTTTTCCCCTGCGCAAACATGTCCCTGACTCGGCTTGCGCCAACACCCACGAACATTTCCACAAAATCAGATCCGCTGATACTGAAAAACGGTACTGCGGCTTCTCCGGCTATTGCTTTGGCCAGTAAAGTTTTTCCGGTTCCTGGTTCTCCCATCAGCAAAACGCCTCTTGGAATTTCACCGCCGAGTCTTTCGAATTTTCCCGGATCTTTGAGGAAATCTACAATTTCCTCCAATTCTTCACGTGACTCATCAATTCCCTGAACGTCTTCAAACTTGATTGGATTATCTTCAGTGTTGGTAATGCGTGAGCGAATTTTTCCAAAACCCATCGCTTTGTTTCCGCCGCCCTGAACCTGCCGCATAAAGAACAACCAGATTCCAATGATGAGAATCATCGGAAGCCAACTGTTAAGAATCGCCATAAATAAATTGGTTTGATCTGTAGGTTCCACACGTACACGTACCTGATGACGGTCTAAAATTTCAAATAACGCGGGATAGTTTGGAGCCTGTGTTTGGAAAGAACCGTTTGTGTCACTAACCCCGTGAATTTGACTTCCGCGGATTGAAACCTCAAGTACCGAGCCGGATTCGATTTGAGAAATAAATTCCGAAAATGAAATTTTTCTTTCGTTCGATTCTTTTGGCCCAAGCAGATTGAAAAGCATCAGCATCACCAAGCCGATAACGAGCCAGATTCCAATATTTCTTAAAAATGTGTTCACAGTTGTTTGTTTTTTAAGTTAATGATTTTAACCTATAGATGCTCCCACATTTTCTGTGGAAACGCAAGTTTGAGACTGAGAAATATACAGTTATCAGCCAAATTGATTTATAATTAACAGCAGTCAATTTGCGTCAGAGTCAACTGAGCAGGTTTTTTCACTTGACAACAAAGCTAAAAGTACCCGAAGATGCTGTAAAGACTTGGTAAATTTTTCTATGAAAGAGTGGTGAGCGAAAATAAAATTCAGCTGCGTAAAGTAGGGATTTTTTCCCCGCAATATGAACAGCCTGTGACGGAGTTGGTGCAGGAGTGGTTTGTTCCTCACGGTATCGAAATTTCACCACTCGAAGAGAACGCGGGCAGAAATGAGGATCTGGATTTGGTACTCTCATTCGGCGGTGACGGTACTGTACTTGCTGCTTTAAGTCTTTTTCCGCAGTGTCCTGTTTTGGCAGTCAACTTTGGCAATGTCGGTTTCCTGACCGCCGGAGACAGAGAAGAATTGACCGATATGCTGCAGAGTGTTCTTGAGGGGAAATATATAATCAGCGAACGCTCAGTACTTGAGTGCGTTCATCCGCAAGGAAAGGATTTTGCTGTGAATGAAGTTGTTGTGCGTGGAGCGACTAGACTGATTGCGGTTGAGTTGAACATCAACGAGCAACACATTCGCAGGGTGCGTGGAGACGGAGTAATAGTTGGAACGGCCACCGGTAGTACAGCATATTTACTGGCCGCGGGTTCGCCGATTGTTATGCCGGAACTGCGCTGCATGATTATCACCGGTTTGAACGAGTACGATTTCCGTTCCCGACATTTGGTTGTCACCGGAGAATCATTAATCAGACTTCAAATTTCGGAGGAAACTCATGAAAAAGAAATTTATCTGTCTGCTGATGGTAAAGAAAAAATTCCGCTTGAAACAGGTGATGAGGTTATCATTCGTGAATCCTCCAGGCAGGCAAAATTAGTTTTCATGGAGAAGAATTATTTTTTTCACAATCTTTCTTCGCGTCTCTCCTGGTTCCGCAGCGGTGAATAAAAATTGGCTTGGCTTATGGCGTTGAAATGGCGTTTTTCAGGTGGGATCCTGTTTTCAACAGCACTGCACGTTTTTTTGCTGAGTGCGCTGATCTACTGGTATCCCGGTATAATCAGCAAGAATGGCTGGCAGTGGGATGAGTGGTCGCCATTTTTCGCAAACGAACCCGCGTCTTCCAGTGTGCCCGGTTTAACAACTCAGCAGTACGGCAGAAAAGCTTCCAACGGAATGTTGATATATCCGGATATAGTTTTGTCAGGGCAGCCGAAAAAAGCGCCCGTGATAACTAAAATCAAAAAGAAATCAGCACAAATCTCGCTCAAGAGTATTCTGACACAGGTTGAAAAATTTCCGGGGCGTATCAAAAAATCCGACGTTTCAAGAAAAGCGCTTTCCGGACAAGTAGGAAAAATACTGACGCTGCTGACGCCTGTTACTTTGCAAGATGCTTTGCCGGAAAAGAAGAGTCTCAATTTAAACGCAGTTGAATTAAAAGAATATCAGCAGCAGCTTAAAGGTTTACTCTCTGAACGCTGGGAAGTGCCGATACATTTGATTGAAAGTCAGTTCACTGCCGAGATTCAGTTTGAAATCACAAAAAACGGTCGACTGTTAAGTTGGTCGATGGAAGAATCCGCAAATTCCACACTTAATAAAACTGTGAAAAATCTGTTGAAAAACTTGCAATTTCTCCCATCCTTGCCAGAGTCCTATCCTGAAGATTCATACAAATTCGGTGTCCGGTTCACGCCGGCGAACTTCCAATTATGAGATGTTAGTGAAGCCCAAAAACGGTGATCAAGCAACAATATTACGTATCAAGGCGGGTTTTGTTTTTCTGCTGTTAGGACTAATTATGTCCGTATCCGGAGGTTCCGCACATGCTATTGATTATTTTGAAATCACTAACCCAAAGTTTGTTCCTGTTAAAGTTGGCCTGATTGAAGGAACTGGCACGGAAGCGGCGGCTGTTCAAAAAGTATTTAAAGATAATCTGAGAAAAGTACAATATTTCCAAATAATTAATGGAACAAAGGCAGAGTTTGCGCAATCCGAAGAAGTAGTATTTCGGCTGGAACTGCTTTTAAAAAAGAATCCGGATAAACTGGAATTTACTCTCTGGAGGCAGGGTGAGGAATCGCCAGTAGCGCAAAAGTTACTCCCGTTGGAAGAAGCAGAGAATTTGCGGCAAACAGGACTTTTACTGGCAGATTGGTTTGTGGAAAAAACGCTGAATTTCAAAGGTGTTTCTGGCAGCAAAATTGCTTACACATCGCAAAAAACAAACCAGAGAAAAAACATCATGCTCAGCAGTTATGATGGAACTGTGCAAAAAAGATTTTCATATAATCTTGGTTCCAACAATCTTGCAAGTTGGTCTTTTGATAATAAAAATATTCTCTACACGACTTTTACCCGTTCCAGCGTGCAGTTGACCATTCAGCCGTCGATACGTCTACGTGCAAAAATCCTCGCCTTTCCTTCCGGATTTCAACCTCTTGGTGCAAGCTGGCGTAAGGATGGGAAGTCAATTTTGCTGACACTCATGAAGAAGGGCAACTCCGACATCTTCAGCTATAATTTGGCAGACGCGAAGTTGGAAAAGATTTTTGCCTGGAAAAGTCTGGAAACTTCACCGCAAATGTCTCCAGACGGACAGAAAATAGCGTTTGTTTCCGACAGCGCACGTCCGCGACGCCCGCAAATTTATGTGCATAATATACTTTCTCATAAAACGGAACGTGTGACCTTCAGAGGTAGTTACAACAGTTCTCCAAAATGGTCTCCGGATGGATCGCAACTGGTTTATGAAAGGCAGTTAAAAGGAGTTTTTCAGCTTTTTAAATATACACTGCTCACCCGCCGGCATCTTCAACTCACATTTGGGCGTTATGATTCTGAAAAACCCGATTGGTCTCCGAACGGGAAACAAATTGTTTTCTCTGCGAAAAAGAAAAATGTATCCAAACTTTATTATATTTCTGCTTTTGGAGGCCGCTCCATTCGTGTTACCACAAATGCCAACAATATTGCCGAGACTAATCCGGTCTGGAGTAAATAGTTTTCCGACTCAGTCTTTCTGCAAATCTTAGCCCCGCTTTGAAATAACTTCCTTTTTATGTCAAAATATCTACAAAGATTCAACAAAAGTATTGCAATGCCCCCTTTTATGAAGATGACAGGAACAAAGATCTTTTATCTAGTTTTGCCGGTCTTACTTTTTGTTTTTAGTGGCTGTTCCACCTCTACGCCCAAAAAGACGATTGCGCAAAAAAAATCTGAAGAAATTACCGCTTTACAAAAAACAGTCGTAGAACAGCAGGAATTACTGCAGAATCTGCAGGCATTGACCGCAGATCAAATGCAGCGTAACAGTGAACTCGAACAGGCGATTCCCCCGCGGGATTTGCTGGAATCTCTGCAGAACGGTTTTGTTGAATTACGCAAAAAAACAACTGTGCTGGAAAAACAATTATCCGAGCTACAGAAAAGTTCTGCAAAATCCGCCAAAAAGGAAACAACTCCAAAAGTTCATGAGACGCCTGAAGTTGAATTTCCCAAAGATCAAAAACAGCTTCTGCAGGGACTTATTTCACTGCAAGCAGGAAATCCGGATCAGGCAGTGGAGCATCTGCAGGAAATATTAATGCAGAAAAAACCAACCCTGCTCAAAGCCGAAATCCTTTTGGCCGTCGCACACAGTTTCTTAGCACAGGGACACGCCAAACAAGCCGCATCTCATTACGGTACGTTTCTTCGTGAATATCCAAAAAGCAGACACATACCTCAAGCACTATATTTTTTAGGCGATGCGATAGGCAAGCTGGGGCAGCAGAAAAAACAAAAAGTGTTGTGGAGGGAATTGATAAAAAAATATCCAAAATCTCCATTTGCAAAACGTGCAAAATAATCCTCATGACTCTCGCACAGACGCAAATTTGTAATAGAATATGAAAAAAAACTCTTTAGGAAAATCCGGAATTGAAGTCAGTTGCATCGGTCTGGGCACAATGACATTTGGAGAACAGAATACTGAAGAGGAAGCATTTGCGCAAATGGATTGCGCACTGGCGGCAGGAGTTACTCTGTTTGACACTGCTGAAATGTATCCGGTACCTCCACAGGAAAAAACTTTCACTAAATCCGAACAAATGATCGGCAAGTGGATGAAACAGCGGAAATGCCGAGAAGGCCTCGTTCTGGCAACAAAAATTGTTGGACCCACTGTGACATCACGTGCCATGGGTGGTTACATTCGGGACGGAAAAAATCATCTCAGCAGTGAAAATATTAAGCAAGCTCTTGAAGGAAGTTTAAGCCGACTCGGAACAGATTCGATTGATCTTTATCAAATTCACTGGCCTGACAGGAATGTTAATATTTTCGGCCAACGGGGATTCACTTCTCCGCAGGATGAAGACCCGGAAAATGCGGAAATTTCGGAAACTCTGGAAACACTGGAAAAACTACGCAAAGCAGGAAAAATTAGGGCTTTCGGAATTTCCAATGAAACCCCGTGGGGTGTCATGTGTTACCTGAGTCTGGCGGAAAATAACGGTTGGGAAAGAGTTGTCAGTATTCAGAATCCTTATAATTTACTTAACCGTAGCTTTGAATCCGGATTGGCGGAAATTACATTTCAGGAGTCTGTCGGCCTGTTGGCCTATTCTCCGCTGGCTTTTGGCATGCTGAGCGGAAAATATCTCGACGGACTAAAACCGGCTCGCGCGCGTTTAACTATGTTTTCCCGTTTTCAACGATACCAGACAAAAAACGCGCTTAAGGCTACTCGTGAGTATGTGCTGCTTGCCCAAGAAAGCGCTTTGGATCCAGCGCAAATGGCCTTAGCTTTCGTTCGGACACGGCCGTTCACGGCAAGTGTGCTGCTTGGAGCCACCTCAGTCAAACAGTTGGAATCAAATCTGGAGAGCGCGGAGTTGGAACTTTCCGCAGAAGTACTGGATGCAATTGACGAAATTCATAACCGTATTCCCAATCCGTGCCCCTGAAAAATTTTCCGGAACAGGATTAACGCCAACGGTAGCCGAGGAGTATTCGCTGACCTTCTACACGTTGATCCGGAAGATCGTCGAAAATGACTTTTTCACTTTTTTCACTGTACCATGAAAGCGACCAGCCGGATTCACCTTCAAGTCCTAAACCCCATCCGCTTCCGCCGCTCCATTTAATTCCGGAATAAGAACTCAACGATTCAATCCATGTCAGATAATATTGTCCTCCATGTATTCCAATAAATAAAGGCCCCATCCATGCCCGTAATTCTGCGCCAAGGATACCTACCTTGTAATATTCATATTTTGTGTTGTCCGGCAATGCGCCTTTTCCGCTGAATTCTGTGCCGAAAAGTGAGAAAGAAAAAGAATCACCCAAAGGGAACTGATAGTCATATTGGACGCCGCCTATTTTGGAAGTCTGATATTCTGTCTCAGTGTCATTATTAACCGCTTTTAGTTGTCCAAAATCCAGAAACAACCCCAATCCATCTCCGGCTCCAGCCTGCAGGACGGATGTCCAAAATGTCAACGCAACCGTCAAAAGGAAGATGAAATTCAATTTCATTAGGATCTCCTTAATAATTGTGATGTTATCCTAAAAATGTTTGATACCGTTCATGTATTTCGCGGCCTCAAGGATTCCGTTTATCGTGAGCGGTTCCATTTTAAAAACTTTTTGAACATAAGGTGCGACCGTGCGGTTCCAGTACTGTTTTGGAGTAGGATTTATCCAGACAACATAGGGGAAATGCTCGTGCAGGGTTTTCAAATTTGTCAGACTTGGCGTGGACGATTCTTCCCGAAATTCAATTGAGCCAAAAGGTGAAAGCAATTCATGCGGCGCCATGTACGCGTCACCAACGATGAAAACGCGGTAGTCCGGACTGTTCTCCATTATTCTCCGGAGAGTTACCGGTTTGCGCCGGGCTTCGTCTTCATAAACCTGATCGTAAACTGCATTGTGAAAATAAAAAGTTTTTAAGTCCTGCGGAAAACGGCGTTTGATTTTTGCAAAAAGTGTTTGAACTTTTTGGGCATGAACCCACATTGAATTTCCACCGTTGTCGAGTAACAGCAAAACCTGTGTACGGTCCTGCTGTTCCCTCAAAAAATGTGGAATTACAATTCCCGCATTGCGTCCGGTTTCCTCTACGGTACGCTTCACATTCAGTTTCCTGTCCGGATGCATATCCTCAATGTTCCTGAGTGCCTGCAGTGCCGCGTCCATATTGTTATCAGTAATCGGTGCATCCAGATCAATCGGATAAAATGAAGGATCACCAAGTACCTTACGCGCCGTTCCCGCATGAGCCGGGCCACCAACCCGGATTCCATTTAGACCTTGTCCGGAATGTCCGTAAGGCGAAAAACCATGACTGCCGATCCAGTGTCCGCCGCCGCTGTGAGCTGTTTTTTGCTGCTCCATCACGCGCTTCATCCGTTCCATCAACTCTTCAAGCGAAATTTTTGAATAATCCACCATCTTGTCACTGGTTTGCGCTGGTCCCGGAGGTGCGTTATTGACGCGGTCGCTCAAATCCTGATTGTCCTCATCAAGATGTTTTCGCGCATCCAGTTCTTGTTGAATATTAGCCTGCAAATCCGATTGCAGTGTTTCATTCAAAAATTCGTCTATCAGTTTTTCATAATCAAACTCACCGGCGATTTTTCCGGTTTCCAGTTTTTGACTGAGCCAATGTTCAAATGCGGAAGAGTTGCGGATCGCATCATCAATGCTGTTATAGTTGGTTGAATCGATTCCTAAAAAATGGTCCCAGAATGCAAGTGTGTAGGGTGCAATTTCCCGCCGTGATTTACAAATCAAATGCTGTCCAATGTCAAAAAGGGAACCGAGATTGGTGATCAACCCAATTTCCATGGTACGGTACAGTTCCATCAGGACACGTACATCTGTATCAAAACCGTAGTGCCGTAGAGTATGTGGAAAACCTGAAAACATGTTTAGTTAATGTTTGTTGCTCTGTGACTGCTTTTGAAAAATTATCTGGAATTCTGAATTTGTAGAATCACAACATAATTACCGTATTTCAGCATAGCTTCCGGAAGTGGAGCAAACTGAATTTCCTCCAAAGACATAATTGCTGTATCATCAAAATCATGCGATCCGCTGCTTTTAATAACTTTATGATTCACAACTGTACCTGATGGATCTATGCTGACTTCAAGCTGCACAAACATTCCTGTACGGAAAATTTGAAGTGCATAGGTTACATCAATCAGTAATTTGCTGATTTGCCGGTTATATGAATTACGCTCCACAACATAAGGATCCTGAACAGGTGTTTCCTTCACAGGTGCTTCGGGAGTTTTATCTTCATAAAGCTCAGGGCTCTTTGCTTGTTTCTGATTTTCAGCTTCTTCCGGCAAAGCGATTTCTTCCCTCAGTGGCGCAACTTTTTCGGAGGCAACAGCTTCTTTCCGCGGAGCAATGTCTTCGCCTGCTATTTTGTCAAGCATCCTTTCTACTATAATATCAACCTGCAGCTTCAATTTCTCAAGATTACATTGCTGACAAGTTTGAGTAACTATTTCCTTCGTAACTTCAGGCTGTGACAATGAGCTAAGTTTTAAACTAAGTTGAACCTCAGTTTTGCTTCGGACAAGCTGAAATAAAAAAAGTTCATTTGTATTGAATTGCTGACGTAAATTTTTCACAAAACTTAAAACACTCCTCACACATTTACTGTCAGTGCAGTCTTCAAGATCAATACTGGAAAGTCCCTTTTCCGTAATCAACTCCAATACCATGTGCGAAACAAGATGATAGCTCTTATTCAACTTTTCCCGTAACCGGTTAAACAGTATTTGCTGTTCAGCAGCAGACACTTCCCCCACCACGGAGATGGGGCCGACTATCACACGAGTGGATTTCGCGTAACTGCTGTTTGAAAAAAAGAGTGAACTATTTAAGAGACTTAACGTCAGATATAAGTATAATAATTTGTGTTTTCTCATATTACTGCATGCAGAATTGTACATTTAAAGAATCATCTTTATAGTGTTTAACCCATTATAAACTAAAAAACAAAATAATAATGTTGATGTTTAAATAATAGTATTGACAGTATTTGGTAGTAGAGCTAATATAATGAGCTTTGCAGGAGTTGAACGCAAGTTCTT
>Ga0208642_1001317_pt1 | contig 11504 bp, 13 predicted proteins | sample ETN02SmetaG_4_FD_185790 | JGI IMG/M metagenome (GOLD analysis project Ga0208642, IMG submission 185790) | Marine microbial and viral communities from oxygen minimum zone, Eastern Pacific Ocean - ETNP2014F10-02SV251 (SPAdes) (version 2) | ecosystem: Environmental > Aquatic > Marine > Oceanic ...
AAAAAAAAAAAAAAAAAAAAATATCAGTGCAACAACAATAAAAAAAGAGATAAGTGATGTACTAGAAAGTGTTTATGAAAAAGATTATAAAAAAGTTGGAACTGGGGAAAATATTGGAGGAAATCTAAAAAAACACTTAAAAGTTTTAAACAAAAGAATGAAGGAATCTGCTTCAAACTTAGAATTTGAAGAAGCTGGAAAAATCAGAGATGAGATTAGAAAACTTGAAAGTACTGAATTAGAGATTACACTTAACCCCAAAGTAAAACAGTACAGTCTAAATAATAAAATTTATCCAAAAGGAAGATCAACTATGGGTATGCCAGGAACAAGAGCAAAAAAAGGAAAAAAAAAATGGAAGCAAATAAAATAATAATTACTGGTGGCGCAACAAGAATTGGAGCCGCAATATCAAAAAAACTTTCTGGTCCTGGAGTAGAAATGGTAATTCACTACAATGAATCAAAATTAAGTGCAGAAAAATTAAAAAAAGAATTGTCAAAAAATAAAACAAAAGTATATTTGATTAAAGGCGATCTAAGCAAAGAAACGGATGTAAAAAAAATAGTAAAATTTGCTAAGTCAAAAATAAAATATTTTAATTGTTTAATTAATAACGCTTCTCTTTTTGAAAATGATAAGCTTGAAAATTTTACAACTGATAGCTGGGGACGTCATTTAAGAACCAATTTAAGAACTCCTGCACTTTTATCTAAAGAATTTTCAAAAAATATTAGAGGAAAAAATAACAATATAATTAATATTATTGATCAAAGAGTTTTTAAGCTAACTCCATATTTTTTTTCATATACAATAAGCAAAACTGGACTTTATACACTCACAAAAACAAGTGCTATGAGTCTTGCTCCCAATATAAGAGTAAATGGTATTGCTCCAGGTCCTACATTAAAAAATAAAAGACAATCTGAAAAACACTTTAAAAAGCAATACATGACAACCCCTCTTAAAAGACAAGTGGACGTTGAACAAATCTGTAATGCGGTTGACTTTTTTATTAAAAATAGATCTATTACAGGACAAATAATCTCTGTTGATAGTGGTCAAAGTTTAAACTGGCAAACACCAGATGTAGTAGCAAAAGAATGAAAAAAAATAACCTTAAAGTAGTTAAGATAGATAAAAATAAGAGTTTATTTAATTACGAAAAAAAAGTTTTAATTAAAAATTTATTATTAGATCTAAAACTTGGATATTACGACTTTGAAAAAGAAAAGCCTCAAAAAGTAAAATTTACTCTTGAAGCAGACTATGAAGATAAAAAGCCATCAAATGATAAAGATCTCAAATCAATTGTTAATTATGCAAAAATTGTAAAATTGATTAAAAAACTAGTTAAAAATAAACATTATAACTTTCTTGAAACATTGGCCGAGGATGTTTTTGATGAGCTATTTAAAGATAAAAGAATTGATAAAATAACTCTTCAAATTGAAAAATTAGAAATTATGAAAGACTGCTCATCAGTTGGTATTCAAATTTCTAAAAAAAGAAGTCATGATAATCTCTGATATTGGAAAAGAAGTAATAAAAAAAGAACTACCCTTAATACCTAAGCTCCCAGGTGTTTATAGGATGATTAATTCTAAAAACGAAATTTTGTATGTAGGTAAAGCAAAAAATCTTCCAAATAGATTAAAAAGTTATGTATCTGAAAAAAATCACATAATAAGAACAGAAAGAATGCTGTCTCAAACTAAAAAAATTGAGATAACGACAACTTCAAATGAAAGTGAGGCTTTGCTTCTAGAAGCAAATTTAATAAAAAAACACAGGCCAAAATTTAATATTCTTTTAAAGGATGACAAGTCTTTTCCTTATATTTTTTTATCAGAGCATGAATTTCCTCGGATTGAAAAACATCGTGGAGCAAAAAATAAATCTGGTCGTTACTATGGACCTTTTGCAAGCCCAATTGCTGTTAATAGTGCAATAAAAACTCTTCAAAAAATATTTTTATTACGCTCTTGTACCGACAAGCAAGTTAAAGCGGGAAATAAAACTTGCTTTAACTATTATCTTAAACGTTGTTCTGGACCTTGTGGTGGTAAAATTAGTAAAGAAGATTATGCTAAGCTTGTTGAAGCCGCTGATGAATTTCTTAGTAGTGGAAAATATAGAAAAATTCAAAAAAATCTTTCGATTCAAATGGAAAAAGCAAGTGAAGAACTTGATTTTGAAAAGGCAACTATATTAAGAGATAAAATTAAATCACTTAATATAATTCAATCCTCATTAAAAATTAATGAAGCAAACTTAATCGAAGCCGACGTAATTGCAGGATACAAAGAATCTGGCAAAACCTGTATTCAAGTTTTTTTTTATAGATCTAAACAAAACTGGGGAAATCAAGCTTTTTTTCCAAAGCACGACCCAGATGAAAGTTTAAAAGAAATAATAAATTCTTTTGTTTCTCAATTTTATGAAAATAAAAGTGTACCCAAAACAATTATATTAAGTGATGAAATTAAAGAAAAATCTTTGATTGAAAAAACTTTGTCTCAAAAAGAAAAAAAAGAAATTAATATTACAGTAGCAAAAAAAGGTTCTAAGCTTAAAGTAATCAATCAAGCAATTAAAAATGCAAAAAATAGCTTAAATAGAAAACTCTATGAAAGCCAAAATAATAGAGAATTGCTAGATGAAATTGCAAACAAATTTGATTTAGAAACAAATATTAATCTTGTTGAGGTTTATGATAATAGTCATATTCAAGGCACTAATAGTGTGGGTGCATTAATTACTTATGGTGAAGAAGGATTTATCAAAAAAAGATATAGAAAATTTAATATTAAAATAGAAGAATACAAACAAGATGATTGTGGAATGATAAAAGAAGTTTTAGAAAGAAGATTCAAAAGAGCAATTCAAGAAAAAGACAATTATCTTACTTTTCCAGATTTAATTTTAATTGATGGTGGCAAAGGTCAGTATTCAACTGCAAGAGAAGTGATGAATGGATTGGGACTTTATGATCTTCCAATTATAGCAATAGCAAAAGGAAAGTTTAGAAATAGAGGAGATGAAACATTTTTTCATAACAGAAAAAAATTTAAATTTCTAAAAAATGATCCCGTTCTCTTCTTTCTACAAAGACTAAGAGATGAGGCCCATAGATTTGCTATAAGTGCCCATAGAGCAAAAAGAAAAAAAACAATCACAAAATCCCTTTTGGATCAAATAGAAGGGATAGGATCTATGAGAAAAAGGGCATTATTAAACCATTTTGGTTCGGCTAGAGAAGTAGAGTCCGCAAGCTTAGATGAAATAAAATCAGTAGAAGGAGTTGAGGAAAAAGTCGCAAAAAAAATATATAATTTTTTCCACGAATGAAAATTAAAGTTCCAAATTATCTGACAATAGGAAGAATTATAATTGTTCCTTTATTTGTTTTTGCTTATTATCTGCCAGGTTTTTATGGCGATGTAATACCATTTGCTTTATTTGTTTTAGCTTCCTTTACAGATTTTTTAGATGGATTATTAGCAAGAATGTATAAGGAAGAATCCAAATTAGGAGAATTACTAGATCCTATAGCAGACAAGATTATTGTAGCGACAGCTTTAATTTTATTAGTGACGGATGGAACAATTAAAAATTATGAGGTAATTGCAGCAATAATAATTTTAACTAGAGAAATATTAATTTCTGGATTAAGAGAGTTTTTAGCAAAAGGTAAAATTAATCTTCCTGTATCAAACCTAGCAAAAGCTAAAACGTTTTTGCAAATGATTGCAATTTCAGTATTGTTGACTGGGGAAACAGGGAATAAAATACTTAATTTTCAAGATTACAATGCTCAAACTATTGGTATAATTTTGCTATGGCTATCGGCTTTTCTAACCTTGTATACTGGATATGAATATTTAAGAAAAGGTATAGATCATGCAATATCTGAAGATGAAAAAAATTAAGCTGCTTTCTATTTTCTAACTAATTTTTCATAACTGTCTGACAAATCTAAAATTAGATTACAAACTTTATAATTATACTCAAGAATTTTAGAAACGGGAGTGACCTCCGCTGCAGTACCAGTTAAAAAACATCCAGCAAAATTTGAAAGTTCATTTGGCAAAATTTTTCTTTCATTCACTTTAATATTTTTAGATTTTGCTATTTCAATTACCGTTCTTCTTGTTATTCCATCTAAGAAACTATCAGGTGTTGGGGTGTGTAACTCGCCATTTTTGTCTTTAAAAAAAATATTTGCTCCAGTTGCTTCGGCAATATTTCCTTCATGGTCAAGCATTAATGAATCTGTGTAGCCTTCTCTCTCTGCTTCATGTTTTGAAAGAGTGCAGATCATATATAATCCTGAAGCTTTTGTGTCCCAAGGAATTGTATTAGGCGCAGGTCTTCTCCACTTAGAAATATTTAGTTTTATTCCTTCTGTTTTTAATTTTGGATCAAAATATGTCCCCCATTCCCATGTTGTTATTGCTACATGTATTTTTGTTTTTTGTGCAGACACCGCCATCATTTCACTTCCTCTCCAAACAAATGGTCTCACATATCCATTTTTAACATTTTGAACTGAAACAATATTTTTAGTAGCTTTATTAATTTCATCTTCTGAATAAGGAATTTTAATATCCATTCTTTTTGCTGAATGGAAAAGTCTTTTTGTATGTTCTTCTAATTTAAATATTTCTTTATCGTAAACTCTCAGACCTTCAAATACACAGCTAGCGTAGTGTAGACCGTGACTTAAAACATGTAATTTTACATCATTCCAATCAACTAATTCGTTATTGTACCAGATTTTTCCTTCTCGCTTATCGTAGGGTGTCATTTAGATTTAATTTTTAGATTTAATTTATTTAAAAAAATATCTTTGTATGTAGAATATGTCAATATAACTTACCAATTATGAAAGAACTTTTATATTTAAAGGATGAACAATTAAAAGAATTCATTGAAAAAATCTCGATGAGCTACAGAGAAACCTTCTCTGATGCCAAAAAAATTCTAGATAAATATTCTATAGGTGTGGCTCACCACAAAGTAATTAACCTTGTTTCTTTATATGATGGCATAACTATATCTGAGCTTCTAAAAAAACTAAAAATAACAAAACAAAGCTTAAATAGAGTCCTAAAAGATTTAATAGAAATGGAAGTTGTTGATTTTAAAAAGGACAAAAAAGACACAAGATTAAAACACGTTTATTTAAATGAAAAAGGAATTAATTTATTTAATGAAATTTTTAATGTACAAAAAAGAAGAATTTACAAAGCTCTAATAAATTCTACCTCTAAAGAGGTAATAAATTTTAACAATGTTTTAAATAAAATAATAAATGAAAAAATTTGAAGCTCACATTTTAGTAGTTGACGATGATGATGGAATTAGAGATTTAGTTAAACAGTATTTAAATGAAAATAATTATTTAGTAACTACAGCAGAAAGTGCTGAGGATGCTCAAAAAAAAGTAAATATTATTAAATTTGATCTAATTGTTTTAGATATAATGATGCCTGGTAAAAGTGGATTAGATTTTACGTCTGAAAATAAAAATAAATTATATACACCAATAATTTTGCTTACAGCGAAGGGGGAAGTTGATGAAAGGGTTCACGGTCTAGAAATTGGAGCTGATGATTACCTTATAAAACCTTTTGAGCCTAAAGAATTAACACTAAGAATTAAAAATATATTAAATAAAACAAAATCTAAAAATATTAAGAGACTTATTGAGTTTGGAAATGTAAAAATTGATTTAAGCAAACATTTAATATTTAGAGATAAAAAAGAATATAAAATCAATAATACAGAAAAAACTATTTTAGAGTTTATGATTAACTCTCCGGGAAAATCATTTTCGAGAGATGAAATTGGAAAAATAATAAATTTAGATAAAGAAAGATCCATTGATGTGATTATTACAAGACTTAGAAAAAAAATTGAAAAAGATCCAAAAAATCCAAAATTTTTACAGACTCTTAGAGGAGAAGGTTATGTTTTATGGATTGAATAATTATTTAAAAAAAATTCTACCTAAGCAATTATTTTATAGAAGTTTAATAATTGTTGCTGCTCCAATTATTATTATGCAAATTACAATTTCAATTGTATTTTTTGATAGCTTGTGGATTAAAACAAAAAAGGGAATGGCTAGAGCTTTGGTAAATGAAATTGCAACTTTTATCGATACTTATGAAAATGAAAATAATGATAAAGAACAAATAATTAAACTTTTTGAGAATCATTTACAATTTAATATAAAATATGAAACTAATAAAAATTTTCCAGATATTTTTACTGAAAGATGGTTCAGCCCTATAGACAGATCGTTGCGAAGAGAATTAAAATCACAAAACTTTAATTATTGGTTTGATACAACTGGCTACAAAAATTTAATCGACTTAAAATTAAAGTATAAAAATGGTTATTTTCAATTTTTTATTCCAAGAGAAAGATTGACTACTACTCCGGTTAGATTGTTTGCACTTTGGATAACTCTACCTGGGGTTCTTGTAATCTTTATTGCTATATTATTTTTAAAAAACCAAACAAGACCGATAACTAAGTTAGCAGAAGCATCTGAAAAATTTGGAAAAGGAGAAGATGTAGAAGATTATAGACCTTCCGGAGCATTAGAAATAAGAAAAGCTGGATTAGAATTTGATAGAATGAGAAAACGAATTCTAAGACATTTAAACCAAAGATCTGAAATGCTCTCTGGAATTAGTCATGATTTGAGAACGCCTTTAACAAGAATCAAGCTTCAACTAGCATTTATTAAAGATAAAGAAATTACAAATAAACTCTCAAGAGATGTTGATGAAATGGAAAAAATGCTGAATGAATATTTGCAATTTTCTCGATCAAATTTTACAGAAAAAAGTGAGAAATTTAATTTGTCTGAACTAATTATGTCAATAGTAAAAAAATATGAAAATAAAAATATTTTAGTTGATCAAAAAACTGAAGTTTTTTTCAGTGGGAGAAAAAATCTTATACAAAGATCCCTAAACAATTTGCTCGATAATGCAATTAATTTCTCTAAAAATATTAAAGTTACACAGCAAAAAATAAAAAGAAGTATATTAATTTTAGTTGAAGATGATGGTCCTGGCATTCCTTCTTCTGAGTATGAAAATGTATTTAAACCATTCTATAAAGTCGATAAAAGTAGAAACCAAACAAGGTCTGGTGTTGGCCTAGGTCTTTCTATTGCATCAGATATAGTTCGATCACATGGGGGAAATATTGAGTTAGGAAAGTCTGAGATGGGTGGTTTAAAAATTAAGATCGTTTTACCTGTTTAATTCTTTTTTTCTTTTTTAATTTTTCTAATACTTCAACCTTTTTTTCTAATTTTTCAACCCTCTTATTTAAAATATCAGTTTCATCTTTACTAGTTAGTTTCATTTTAAATACTATTTCATCTCTTTTTGACTTTAATATATTTAAAATTTCATTACCCAAATCTTTTGAAGTCAAAAGACCTTGTTCAAAAAGTTTAGCGAATTTATCAATAACAAATCTAGATTTAGACATATATTTTATTAATAATTTAAAATATTATATTTACAATATGTTTATTAACAATTTTGACCCTGTTGCACTCAATTTTTTTTCTTTAGAAATAAGATGGTACTCTTTATCTTATATTTTTGGAATAGTTTTTGCTTGGATATATTGTAAAAAATTTTTAATAAAAGATGAAAAAATTTTAAATTTATTTGATGATTTAATTTCATATCTAATTATTGGTGTAATTTTAGGTGGCAGATTAGGTTACATAATTTTCTACAATTTAAGTTATTACTCAAAAAATATATTAGAAATTTTCATGATTTGGGAAGGTGGCATGTCATTCCACGGTGGTTTGCTGGGTGTAATTATTGCAACATATGTTTTTAGTAAAAGAAATAATATTAATACGTTTTTGTTTCTTGATTTAATTTCAATGTCTGCACCAATAGGTATTTTTTTAGGAAGAATTGCAAATTTTATAAATTCTGAACTATATGGAAGAGAAACTAATTTATATTGGTCGGTAAAATTTGAAAGAATAGATAATGCGTTTAGACATCCTTCTCAAATTTATGAGGCAATTTTTGAAGGAATAATATTATTTATATTGTTAAATTTTATATTTAAAAAACAAATTTATAAATCTCCAGGTTTCATATCAGCTTTATTTTTAATTTTTTATTCTACATTTAGATTTTTTATTGAATTTACGAGAGAGCCAGATGTTCAAATTGGTTATATTTTATTTAATTTAACTCTGGGACAGCTTTTAAGCTTTTTGTTTTTAATGTTTGGTTTATTTTTATTTTATAAAAAAAAATGAGTCTTAACAAAAACTTTTTTGCGCTAGATGAATTTATAAATCAAGCTTTATACAATCCAAAAAATGGTTTTTATATGAAAAATAATCCATTTGGAGATAAAGGTGATTTTATAACTTCTCCAAACATATCTATACTTTTTTCTGAAATGTTGGCAGTTTGGACTGTTTCATTTTGGCAAAATTTAAAATGCCCAAAAAAAATCAATCTTATAGAACTTGGATCAGGAAATGGCCAAATGATTTATGACATGATTAATTCATTTAAAAATTTTCCAAAATTTTATAAATCTTGCAAATTTATTATATTGGAAAAAAGTCCTTACTTAAAAAAAATTCAAAAAAAAAAATTAAAAAAATTTAAAGTTAAATGGATAAAGAATTTAAACGAAATACAAAATGGTAATAATATATTTATCGCAAATGAATTTTTTGATGCACTGCCGATAAAACAATTTTTCAAAATTAATAATAAATGGATTGAAAGATTTGTTAAATTGGACAAAAATAATAATAAAAGCTTTATAAACATTGATTCTGACATAAAAAAAATTGAAAAAAAGATTGGCTTTAAAATATCAAATAATCAAAAAATTATTGAATATTCACCTATAGTTTTAGAATATCTAAAAAAAATTTCAAAAAAAATAAATAACAAAAAAGGAGCGTTATTAATTATTGACTACGGATATTTAGAAAATTCGATGAAAGATACATTGATGGCAATAAAAAAACACAGAATCACAGAACTCTTAAAAGAATTTGGAAATTCTGACATTACTTATAAATTAAATTTTAAATTATTAAAAAAAATTACAAATATTTTAAAACTTAAATGCCAAGGAATAACAACGCAGAGAAACTTTTTAATGAATCTTGGAATACAACAAAGAGCAGAAATAATATCTAGAAATTTACCTTTTTCAAAAAAAGCTGATATTTACTATCGTTTAAAAAGGTTAATTGACAAAAATCAAATGGGTGATTTGTTTAAAGTTATGCTAATCACAAATAAAAAAATAGATTTTAAAACGGGATTTTGAATTGATTAAATCAAAAAAATTACAAAAATTTAATAATATAAAGCATGGATTCTTCAATAATATAGGTGGTGTTTCTTCTGGAATTTATAAAAGTTTAAATTGTGGAATAGGCTCTAATGATAGCAAAAAAAATGTAACAAAAAATTTAAAAATTGTAGCAAAAAAAATTGGTGTAAATAAAAAATTAATTTTATTACATCAACTACATAGTAACAAAATTTATTTTGTAAACAAAATATCAAAAAAAAAATTATTAGGAGATGGTTTAATAACCAATGCTAAGCATCTCGCTATTGGAATTTTAACAGCAGACTGTGTTCCAATTCTATTTTTCGAACCGGAAAAAAATATTATTGGTGCAGTTCACGCAGGATGGAAAGGTGCATATAACAAAATAGCAAAAAAAATGATCAATTATTTTAAAAAAAAGGGCAGTAAATCAAATGATATTTTTGCTATAATTGGGCCCTGCATTTCACAAAAAAATTACGAAATTAAAAATGATTTTAGAGCAAAATTTTTAAAGCAAAGCTCAGAAAATAGAAAGTATTTCAAAATAATTAAAAATAAAATGTATTTCGATTTAAAAGGCTATATTTTTAGACAATTAAAAAATGCAGGAATTAATAATATAGAAATAATTAAAAAAGATACATTTGATCCAAAAAATAATTTTTTTAGCGCTAGAAGATCTTTGAAAAAAAAAATTAATGATTATGGTAGAAATATTTCAATAATTATGATTAAATAGAGCATCTCAGAAATGAAACTTCTTACAGGAAACAGTAATAAAAATCTTAGTCAGAAAATATCAAAAATTTTAAAAACAAAGTTAGTTCATTCTAGTATTAAAAAATTTGCTGACGGTGAAATTTATATTGAGATTAAAGAAAACATCAGAGGGAATAGCATATTTATTGTTCAATCTGTAAGTTCTCCCGCAAATGACAATCTAATGGAGCTCTTGCTATGCATTGATGCTTTAAAAAGATCTTCAGCAAAAAATATTACTGCAGTAATACCTTATTTTGGCTACGCAAGACAAGATCGAAAAGTTGCACCAAGAACATCTATATCAGCAAAACTAGTTTCAAATTTAATAACTAAAGCTGGCGCTGATAGAGTAGTAACAGTAGACTTGCATGCTGGACAAATTCAAGGCTTTTTTGATCTTCCTGTAGACAACTTGTTTGCTACTCCAATTTTTTCAAGACATGTAAAAAAAAAAATAAAAGGAAAGAATTTAATTTGCGTTTCACCTGATGTTGGCGGTGTCGAAAGAACAAGAGCACTTGCTAGAAAATTAGATATAGGTATTGCAATAATTGACAAAAGAAGACCTTCGCCTGGAAAATCTCAAGTTATGAATGTTATTGGAAATGTTAAAAATAAAACATGCATAATAATTGACGACATAATTGATTCAGGAGGAACAATTGTTAATGCTGCTGAAGCACTGATTAATAGAGGAGCGAAAGAAGTTCATGTATATATAACACACGGTGTTTTGAGTGGAGAATCAGTCGAAAAAATTAAAAAGTCACGTATAAAAAATTTGGTAATAACTGACACAATCGAAAATTCTGATAAGTTAAAAAATGTTAAAAATATAGAGGTATTATCAATTTCTAATTTATTAGGAGAGGCAATAAAACGTATATCAAATTCAACGTCTGTATCAGATTTATTCAAATAAATTACTTGTAAAATTTACAATCATAAGTTAAAAACCGACACTTTATGAATTCATTAGAAGCATCAATTAGAAACACTAAATCTAGGGGTGAAGTTAATTCTTTACGTCAAAAAGGAGAAGTTCCTGCAATAGTTTATGGTGGAACTGAAGAAAATCAAAAAGTATCTCTGTCAAAAAAACAAATTAAATATTTAATTGAGCAAGAAAACTTTTTATCAAACATTATTAGTTTAAGCATTGATGGACAGTCTATCAAAGTTTTGCCAAGAGAAGTTAGTTATGACACTTTGACTGATGATCCAATACACATAGATTTTTTAAGAATTGTAAAAGGTGCAAAAATAATTATAGAAATTCCAGTTAGATTTATAAATAATGAAAAGTCGCCTGGTTTAAAAAGAGGTGGCGTTCTTAATATAGTAAGAAGAAAAATTGAATTAAAATG
>Ga0208642_1001326_pt1 | contig 11456 bp, 14 predicted proteins | sample ETN02SmetaG_4_FD_185790 | JGI IMG/M metagenome (GOLD analysis project Ga0208642, IMG submission 185790) | Marine microbial and viral communities from oxygen minimum zone, Eastern Pacific Ocean - ETNP2014F10-02SV251 (SPAdes) (version 2) | ecosystem: Environmental > Aquatic > Marine > Oceanic ...
CCTGCTCCGGCCATTAAGGTAAATAAGACAAACGAGCCCGGTAGTTCATTTGACGGCCCGGCGCACGATCCAGCGCCCGGCACCGGGTTTTTTCTGAGGAGAACGGACGAAAAATGCCCGCAGCGAAGGCCCGCCGAGTCGCGGAACGCAAAGCCGAACGCAACCGACCGATTCGAACACTCGCGCGTAACAGGGTGGCTACCGCACGCGCCGCTATCGAGGCAGACCCCGCATCGGAAGAGACCGCAGCAGCGGTGTCCGCGGCCAAGAGCGCTCTCGCGGTCGCCGCGAGCAAGGGCGTAGTCCATAAGAACAACGCAGCGCGCCGCATCTCCCGCCTGTCCCGGCACTTGAACCGAGCACAGGCAAGCCAAGACTCCTAGTCTCGTAGCCCGGGTCTAACCGCCGTTTTGACACAGCCCGATCACGGACACGCACACGGCCCCGACTCAAGACCGGGCGAACCCAAGACCCACTACGCTTGGAGCGTCCATCACCCTTACAACGACGTGGAGAACTCGGTCGCCGTAGAGGTCCGTCCACATTTCGGATTTGTCCGGGACTGGCGCTTTGTTCTGCCGAGCGACTACAAAGGGGTGGTGAAATGGGGCGTGGGAAGGCCGAACGGATCGCCGATCGAAGACCGCCTCCGTGGCCAGATCAGCGGCGGTCCAACGCAGTTGCTGAACGGTCCGGATGTTGTGTGGTTCGGCGCCACCGAGCGGCTTTCGGCGTCGTCCCGGTCCGCTTACCTGATCTTCAACGACCCGCCGCCGCATTACGTCTCGTTTGGCGAGGCGGAAGGTCCGGAAGACCCTCCGAAATCGTTGGAGGGCATCTCTTTCGGGGATTCGCATGATCGGTTGGCCGACGCCCACGAAGGGCATGACCACGCGGGACACGGACACGGTAATTCCGGGCTTCCACACGCCGAACACGACCACGCGGGGCACGATCACGGCCCGGGCGGCCATTAACCGCCAGACGCCCGGCGCTTCAGGCCGTGATGTCACGTTTGCTTTCGGCCGGAATCGCTTTCTTTGTTTTGACGGCCAGAGCCTGCGTGAACCCAACGGGTCCGTCATTTAAGGACACTGCCGGGGAGTCGGACATCTCAGCCGGGATTGCGACGCCGGTCGCTACGGCTTCGAAGTTCGTCGCCGCGCCGGCGACATCCGCCCCGGCGTCCACATCATCTCCGGTCCCGCCACAGATCTTTGCCACAGCCTTGCTTACAGCGGCGGCAACGGCCACGACGGACGCGCCACCGACACCTGTCGAGCCGATCGGCACGAGCGCTCCCGCTGTTCCGATAGCCACCCCAAAGGTCGTCCCTCCCACCCTCGCTGCGGTTTCGACCGCCGCCCGATTTCGGCGCCACAGCCACCCCCTTCATCGCCCTCAAGCGTCGAGATAACGTGCATCTTCTTTGATAGTGTCATCCCGACATCGGAATCCGACGAGTTCGTTGAAATCCAGAACACCGCCGGTACGGCAAGGGGCCTCGTCGGGTGGGCCCTGACGGATATCGCTGACGGCACGCCCACGTTCCGGTTCCCGGCGGTCACCCTCGGCGCCGGTCAACCGATATACGTCTACACGAACGAGTTCCACCTGGAATCTGGCGGCTTCACCTTCGGCCGGGGCGCGAGCATCTGGAACAACGGCGATCCCGACGACGCCAGACTGTTTGATAACTCCGGCACGCTGGCCAGTTGCAAGAGCTTATCCGCCCGGTTGCCGGACCCCGTCTTAAGCGGTGACACGGCCGCGTTGACACGTGGGTTGGGCATTGCTAGATTTCAGAACATTAGTGCGGAATGTACTGGACAAACGTCGAGGGACGCCACTTCACCACCGGACCGTACGGACGGAAATGTAGATGCGAGAACTCTCCGACAAACAGCAGCGGATGTACGACTTCATCGTGGAATTCATGGACGATAACTCGTATCCGCCGACGATCCGTGACATCCAGGCCGGGTGTAAGATTAGTTCGACCTCGGTAGTTGATTACAACCTTCGTGCGTTAACCGAAAAGGGTTATCTCAACCGGAATGCTGAGGTGTCACGGGGACTGCAGTTGGTCCATGGCGGCAGGGGCCGCCCGGCGATGCCGGAGACGGTCACTATCCCGTTGCTCGGTACGGTTGCCGCGGGTGAGCCGTTCCCGTTGCCAACGGCGGATGCCCAGGGGTCCGAGACGGTTGATCTGCCGCAGTCGATAACCGGTACCGGCGAGAATTTGTACGCGCTGCGGATCAAGGGTGAGTCGATGATCGACGCCCTGATCGCAGACGGTGACCTCGTGATCATGGAGCAGACGAGCCAGGTGGAGAACGGTCAGACGGCGGCGGTCAGGTTGAAGCTGGAAGACGAAACGACGCTGAAGCGGTTCTACCGTGAGGGCGAGAAGATCCGTCTGCAGCCCGAGAACAGCCACATGGATCCGATAATGTGCGACGCGACGAATGTCGAGGTTTTGAGTCGGCTCGTAGCGGTCTGGCGTTTCATCGGATAAATCTCACGCCTCCAAAAGGGAATGCGACCCCGACCGGCGTATACTTGACGTTGCACGGATCCAGATAGAGACGATCACTTTATGATCGTGACCATGTGCTGTAGTCCGCATTTTTCCTGGAGTAACGCAAGATGCCGAGGATCGGCCCGCTCGAACTAATCATCGTCTTGGTGATCATCGTTGTCGTGTTCGGAATTGGCCGCCTGCCTGAAGTCGGTGGCGGTCTCGGCAAAGGTATCCGCGAGTTCCGTCGTTCGCTGACCGGCAACAACGACGACGACGCGGATGACGCGAAGGACGACAACGGTGTTTAACCCGACCGCTTTCAGTTCGATCTAAAGAAAAGACCCGCCTTATCAGCGGGTCTTTTTGTTTTCGGTCTCGGATCAATGGTCTCAGGTGCCGGCCTCGATCTCTACGTCACGCTTTCCCTTGTCCTGCACCCCGATCCGGGCGAGCCAGTATCCGAGTTCGTACAGGATGATTATCGGCCCGGCAACCAGGGACTGGTTCACCGGATCGAACGTCGGCGTGATCATGGCGCCCACCACGAAAGCCAGGACCACGACCCACTTGCGCTTCCCCGCCAGCCACTTCGGCGTCACGAGGCCAATCTTGGCGAGGAAGAAGATCACGATCGGCAGTTCGAAAATCGCGCCGAGCCAAAACAACAACGTCGTCACGAGCCCGACGTAGGAGCCTATCCGTATGAGCGGCGTGGCGATGTCGCCGCCAAAGTTCAGGAGGAAGTTAATCGCCGGGGGAAGCAGGATGTAGTAGCCAAAAGCCACGCCGAGGGCGAAGGACACCACGCTGGCAGGGAGCAGTATCCACACCCATCGCCGCTCGTTTAATTTAAGGCCGGGTGACGCGAATCTGGCGATCTGGAACAGCATGAACGGCGTCGTGAGCGCTATTCCGGTTAAGACAGATATTTTGACGACAGCGCCCCAGAACTCTGTGAGGTCCGTGAAGATGGCTTGGCCGTCCGTAAATTGGTTCAGGTCTTCAGCCGGCTCCAGCAGCCATCGCAGGATGTGCCGGTGGAACGCTAGTGCGGTGGCCGTCGCCACGAAGAAAAACAGCACCGTGCGGATCAGCCGTCGCTTTAGTTCCTTGAAGTGGGTGGAAAACGGAGTTCTGCGATCGTTCATGCCGATCCACCAGTCGGCGGCACCGGGTTATCGTCTCCGGCGGCCGGCCCAGGAGCGTCTGGTTCGGCGTCAACGGCATCAGCGACATCCTGGGGCGGGGCCGAAACCCGCCCACGCGGCCTGCTCACCGCGCCAGCTGGAACGTCGTTCGAGGCCGCGTGCTGAGCGCCGCCCCCGCCCTCGCATTTCGCGGCGGCATCAGGTTTCTTGTCTTCGAATTCAGACATCACCATGTTCGTGAACTTGTCGCGCTCGGTCTTGAGCTCACGAATGAGTTTGCCAGCGCTTCTGCTCGTCTCGATCATCTTTTTCGGACCGAGGACGAAGAACGCGATTCCTACGATCACAATCAGCTCGAACCCACCGATCCCAAAGAAATTCACGGCCGCTCCGATATTGTGTTATCGGGTTCAGAGCAGTTGTCACATTCAACGTCCAGGGGCCGTCCGGCAAGCGCAAAAAGCTCCGCCGTCAGACAGACCGGCAGACCGACCACGTTCAAATAACATCCGCTGATGCGCTCTGCTGGCTCAAACGGTCGGTCCTGGATGCCGTAGCTGCCCGCCTTGTCCAAGCACAACCCGGACGCCACATACTCGGCGATCTCCCGGTCCTCCAGGTCACGGATCCACACATCAGTGGAAGACCATCCTGAATAACTCCCGGCGACACCGTCCAGCGCAACCGCTGTGATCACATGGTGCGAACGATTACTCAACCGGTGAAGAGTGGCTTCCGCCTCTTCCGGCGAGGACGGCTTGCCCAGCACCTCGCCATCGATCACGACGATGGTGTCCGCTCCCAGGATCATCGCATGCGGTGACTCAAGGGCGGCATTTGCGGCCTTTTCGGATGCCAATCGTTGAGACCACTCTTCCGGACTGCCATCTCCCGGCAGGCGGTGTTCGGGCGTCTCCGTGGGCCGCACGTCCGCTATCAGCCCAACAGAAGACAGGATCTCGGCGCGCCGGGGTGATCCGGACGCCAGCACAAGGCGCGAGGTATTTGCGGTAGGCACACCGAAAAGGTGGCGATTCGACGGCGTCGAGGGCTCAATCATCGTACGGAAATGATACGCCCAGACGGCAGTGCCCGCCGCTCCGGCGATGTCAGAATTTCGTGTAGATCGAAACTGTGCGAACGTCAGACCTCGAGCCGCAGGAACGACACGTTCTCGATGTGCCGTGTTTGCGGGAACATGTCTACCGGCTGTATTTCCTCCAGGACGAACGGGCCATCCACAAGAGCTGCAAGGTCACGCACCATTGACCCGACATCGCAGGAAACAAGCACGATGCGGTCGGGAGCAAGCCGCGACATCGCGGCGATCACGTCCGGGTGGCAGCCTTTGCGGGAGGGATCGAGGATGACCGTATCCACGTGTGAGTCGAACTCGGACAGCACCTGCTCCGAGCGCCCCAGAACCATCTCCACGTTGTCCAACCCCTCTGCGTTCCGCTTCCCGTCCTCCACCGCCGACGGAGAATCCTCGATGGCGATCACCCTGCCGGCGTACGGCGCAAGCAGAACGGCGAACACTCCTACGCCGGCGTAGGCGTCGATCAAGATCTGACTCCCGGACAGTTCCAGCCGGTCACGAATCATCTCCACCATGCGCTCGGCCTGTGTGGTGTTGACTTGGAAGAACGACGACCCGGCGACGCGGAACTCCCACCCGAGTATTTTTTCCCGCAGGTACTGGCCGCCGGACTCGATGTCTAACCCCTCGCCTCCGTCGCCTTTGAGACGAGGTTGCACCAGCCGATCCCCGGTCCCAACGCCCACCCGCACGGAGAATTGCGTCATACCTTTCACCCGCTTTTGGGTGGCCTTAAGGACTTCGTTGATTGAGTCGTGCATCAGGAGACAGCGATCGACCGGCGCGAGCGATCGTGTAATCGCGTTGACGTACCCAACTTCGCCTAATTTGCGGCCGACGCTGAAACGAGCGTGGTTGCGATATCCAAGCTGTTGCGGCGAGGGAAGTGTCGGCAACACCCGGGCGTCCTTCACCGAATCTTCAGTCGCCAATACGTCGATAACCATGTCTCGCTTGAACTGAAGCTGCCGCTCGTAGCTGACGTGTTGCCACTGGCAGCCCGTGCAAACGGCCGCGTAGCGGCACGCCGGCTCCACCCGATCCGCCGAGGCGTCCGCCACCTCCACGACCCGCGCGCCGATGTACTCCGGGAATCGCCGCAAGACCTCGACCGTGACCGATTCACCCGGGATGCCGCCCTCCACCAGAACCCGGAAGCCCCCGTGTTCCGACCACAGCTCGCCCCGCTCGTTCATCGAACCTAGCTCAACGTCAAACGTATCACCCCGGTCGATGCCGAGTTCGTCGGTAGGCCACGGCCCTTTGTACCTGCGGCGGCCTCTCGATCCATTTCTTGTATTGGCGGACGCCAAATTAACTCGAATCCCTGACGACGTATGCCCGGCAGAAGTGTGCCCTCCCGCCGAGACCGTGCCGACATGCAGCGGGAAGGCGGGATTTGGAACCACCTATGCTACCGCCGCTTCGGATTTTTCGGACGGCATTTGCCGATGGCGGACGAACGCTTTTGCCCCGTTTGATATGCTTCCTGTTCGTATTAGGCGTTAAAGCCGGCGATGCGTCTCATGAGCAGACTCATCGCGAGAAACGGAACTGGTAACTGAATTTGGTAGTCAAACCCCGGCCCAACGCTCCCGGCAACAACGTCGAGCGCCGGCTCCCGGAGTGGTTCAAGGTCCCGATGCCGGCCGGAGAGAACTTCTCTGACCTGAAACGGCGTATGCGGGACGCAAGCCTGCACACGGTGTGCGAAGAGGCCACGTGCCCGAATATCGGCGATTGCTGGGACCGGCGCACGGCGTCATTCATGATCCTGGGCGATACCTGCACGCGGGCCTGTTCGTACTGCAATGTGAAGACGGGACGCCCCACAGAGACCGACTGGGCGGAGCCCTTCCGACTCGCTCAGACGATCAAGGGCATGGAGCTCAAGTACGCCGTGATCACGTCCGTGGACAGGGACGACCTGGAAGACGCCGGCTCGACCATATTTGAGATGACCATCAAGACCGTCCACAAAGCCGCTCCCGGCTGCAAGGTCGAGGTGTTGATCCCGGACTTCGGCGGCGTTCGTGAATCGCTGCAACGGGTGATGGACGCACGCCCAGAAGTGTTGAACCACAACATCGAGACGGTCAGACGCGTGTTCCGCAAGGTGCGTCCAGCGGGCGACTACGACCTGTCGTTAGAACTCCTGAAACGGGCCAAAGAGATGCAACCGGACGGGGTCACAAAGTCCGGAATGATGGTCGGACTCGGCGAGACGATGGACGAGGTGCTCCAGACGATGGAGGATCTGCGTGTCAGCGATTGCGATCTTCTGACGGTGGGTCAGTACCTGCGCCCGTCAAAGCGACATCACCCCATCATCAGGTTCTACCACCCGGACGAGTTCAAACAGATTCGACAGGCGGGCGAGGCGATGGGCTTCAACCACGTCGCAGCGGGGCCGCTGGTCCGGTCGTCTTACCACGCAGACGAGCAGCACGAAGCGTCGCTCGCCAATCCAGCCGATTAGCCGGTCGCCCAGAACCCCTTCCCCTTGCGGGAGAGGGTCGGGGTGAGGGAGAAGTCTTATACCGGAAACACCCCGGAACGGACATTACCCGGCGACGCCCTGCACGGTTTCTAATCGCAGGTCCGACGCCGTGCCGTTCGTCGGCGCCCACCCGCTCAGATCCGACCGCAGCCCGTACACCTCGTGCCGCCATACGACCGGGATGGCCCAGTACTCCTCGTACATCTCACGATTGAGTTGTCGTAACCGTTCATCACGTTCAACCGGGTCCACGATGGCGCTCAACTCATCGAATAGCCGGTCCCCGCGCTCGAGATCGTGATACGTGAGCAACGCCGCCGGGTCGGTCGTCAGGTAGCGTTTGATACCGCCCAGAATATCCGGCCAGGTCTGGTAGTTCACCCCGTGGAACAACGGCGCAGGCGCGACGTCATCAAACTGCTGCGGCCGGGGTGAGTGCCGGGCGAGGATGTCGGTGTAACCCGCCGCCCGTACCTCGACATTGATCCCTATATCCCGCAGGTCCTCGGCGATCATCTCGTTGATCTGAATCAGCTCCGTCAGGCCGTACGACGGCGCCGAGAAGATAACCACGCTCTCCCCCGTGTAGGCAGAAGCCAGAAGTGATTCACGGGCCATAACAGGGTCGTACGGATAGGCCGGAAGCTCCGGGTCGTAACCGTCCGAGAGCGGGCTGAAAAGAGCGGACCCGGCGGCAATCTCGGCGACCTCCGGCTCATACACGGCGTCGATGATCCTGGCGCTATCGATGCCCAGCGTTAACGCCTTCCGGAAATCCAGATCATTGTTCAGTGAATCGGGCTCTGACGCGGTGAACAGCCGCATCACCGTGGTGTTCACGTACTTCGGACCATCGATTACGAACCCGGCGTCACGGACAGACGGCACATCGCCCTGCGGTTCGTCGATCGACCACGGCCTCCCGGAAGGCCTGAGCACCGTCATATCGACCTCGCCGCGCTTCAACATCTCGGCCCGATCCGCAGGTTGCGGCGCAAGTACCAGGCGCAGCCGCGCGAACCCGGGCACCCGCTCCTCATCCCAGTATTCGGTATTCGCCTCGAACTCGATCCACTCGCCGGGAGATCGGGCAAACATCTTCCACGGACCGGTCCCGAGCCCCCCGTCCGATCCATCCGCGTGCGCCGCAAGCAGTGGCATGTCGCCGGCGACCGGCCCGAAGGCGTGCATGATCGACACGTGTGGCGACTTCAGATGAAGCACCGCAGTACGAGAATCCGGCATCTCGACGCGCCCAAGGACCCCGGCCAGCACCGGACAAACAGCACAACGAGCGTCCTCACGGGCGTAATAGTTGATCGAGAAAGCAATATCGGCGGACGTGACGTCGACGCCGTCATGCCACTTGATGCCCTCTTTCAAGGTCAGCGTGTAGGTAGACGCGTCCTCGCCGGGATCCCAGCCCTCCAACAGGCCATAACGATGGTTAAACCTGCCGTCCGGTCCGACGCCGACCAGGTGGTCGTACAGAGGCCCGTGGTACTGGAGCCCGGGCTGTCCGTCCAGCGACGGATCCAGGGTCTCCGCCCAGAACGATGGCAGCGCCACGGTCAGGGTTCGATCCAGCGGTTCGACACTGTCTTCGGAATCACACGCGACCGCTCCCAGCATCAGCAGTGCGACAAATGCCCAGAGCCGACGCGCAAAGATCCTCCGGGCTCGCGATCTGAGTATTGGTTGCAAAATCATTTTCCCGGCAGCCGATACCGCTGTGTGGACGGTGCAACAATCAGCGCCGGATGCGAGTCGATCACCCGGGCGCCAATGCGGCACGCCCAGTGTGCCCCATCATCACCCCGGGCTACGACCCACGTCCGGCGCTAGATTCCGATTAAAGCCCTACCTACGCGGCGCGTACCCGGGACGGCGTCCCCGTTCCCAGACATGCTCACGGGCCACTTCTTCGTTCAGGTCGCCGCCCCAGCCCGGTCGATTCGGGATGATGACCTCGCCGTTCTCGATCTCCAGTTTTTCGGTGAGAAGGTCATCCTTCCACGGCACGTCGTCGATATCGATCTCCGAGATCCGGATGTTGCCGACGGATGCGCAGAGCGCCATCGAGTGGAGCGTGGACAGGTGGCTGTAGTAGTTGTGCGGCGCCACGTTGATGTCAAAGGTCTCCGCCATATCGGCGACCTTCTTCGACTGCGTGAAACCGTTCCACGGCAAGTCAACCATACACACGTCCATGGCCCGGGCCTCAAAGTAGCGCCGGTAATCACGCGTCGTGATCAGGTTCTCGCCTGAGCAGATCGGCACGCTCGTGGAGTCGCGAATTTCACGCAGCCCCTCGGGTTCGTAGATGTCGATTTCGACCCACATCATCCTGAACTCTTCAAGCGCATGAACGATGCGCTTTGCGGCCTCCACCCGGAAGTTGAAGTTCAGATCCAGGGCGATGTCCACATACGGCCCAACTGCGTCACGGAAGGTTCCGATCTGCGTTCGGATGTGGTCTAGGAACTCATTGGTGACGTTGCCGTCCGTGGATCCGGGCCCACCGCCGAAGCCGCCGAGCCGCTGGGAACCGTAAGTCTCCTCGCCCGGGAATAACGGGTTGGTCTTGAGGGCGGTAAAGCCCCGCGCGACAACCTCTTTACCGAGCGCCGTAACGTCGCTCCAGTTGTTGATGGGATCGACGCCGATGAGCTCGGAGTTCGCCATCCGGGAGCTTCCACAGTGCGACCAGTAGACGCGCTGTCGCTCACGCATCGGCCCACCCGCAAGTTCGTAGACAGGCACACCGAGCGCCTTGGCCTTGATGTCCCAGAGCGCCATATCGATCCCGGCGATCGCCTTGCCTACGATGCCACCCGGGCTCTGGCGTCCCATCCGGTACATATCCCAGTAGCGGGCCTCCACCGGGCGCGGGTCCTCACCGATGAGGATCGCTTCAAACTCTTTCGCCGTCTCAACGACACCGTACGGGTTTCGGCCGTCCGAGCATTCGCCATACCCGGTGATTCCTTCGTCCGTGCGTACTGCGATGTACTGCCAGGGGCGCCAGCCGGCGTCCACGACGAAGGTGTCAATTCCTGTGATCTTCATTCCGGTGGTCCTCCAGACGAAAAGGGATGTCAGCCGGTGCGGTCTGCCGGGCGCAGGTTACACCTTTCACACGAGCGCGGAAGCGCTATTCCGTCGACCACGTGACGAGCCAACCCCGCTGCGGCTCTGCCCAGCTGAACTTGACCCCGTTCGGGTCCGGGCCGTTCGGGACGAGGCAGGACGGCAGGAGTTCTTCAAGTCGCTTTGCGTTGGGCGAGCCGGGATTCAGGAACAATCGCTGCGAGGAGCGTTTCAGTGCGGCCTCGGTGTTCTGGAACATGCCGTGCGGCCTGTCTTCCAGCCGATGCACGTCGTGCTCGATCTCAAGCGCTTCCAGCAGACGACGGAACTCCGGCATGGCCGGAAGAGGGTGGCGCTTCTCCCCGTGAAGGCGTTCGAATAGCTCGTGGAAGTTGCCCTGTGGCGGGTGCTCGCGAAGCATCACGGTGACGCGCTTCCGGGCGTGTCTCCCCAGTTTTTCCAGGAAGGGAAGGATCGGTCTGGTGGCGTACATGACGTGCGAACACACCACGTGATCGCCCGCCGGAATATCGACGTCCTCCCATGTCGCCGGAACCACGTCTACGTTCTCCACCTCGAGTTCCGACACCGCCGATTCCATACGGGCACGCATCGATGGCGATGGTTCAACGGCAACCACCCGGGCGCAGCGCCGGGCAAGCGGGGCGGCTATCCTTCCGCCACCCGCGCCGACGTCAATTACAGTGTCGCCTCGGTCAAGATAGGTCTCGATTACCGGTATCGCCGGATCCATCCCGGCCTCGTCCCGGTTTGGCGGTGCAAAATTCCAGGCTAGGTCGGTCCAGGGATCCTCGTTCGGCGGCGGATCGCGAAAACGGTCCGTTTGTTCATGCTCCCGGGATACCATTTCATCCCAGAGTCGGGCGCATTCCTCTGCGGCTGCTGTTATTCGCATATTGTTCCTTCTAGCCCGCGTTGACGGCCCGGACGATCATCTATCACGTCCCGGGACGTGTTCTCGACGTAACCCAAGATATACACACATGCCCTTCATTTCTTCCAACGGTGTCTCGATCCATTACGAGATCGAGGGCAACCCGTCAGCGCCTCCCCTGATGCTTCACCACGGCT
>Ga0208642_1001331_pt1 | contig 11442 bp, 14 predicted proteins | sample ETN02SmetaG_4_FD_185790 | JGI IMG/M metagenome (GOLD analysis project Ga0208642, IMG submission 185790) | Marine microbial and viral communities from oxygen minimum zone, Eastern Pacific Ocean - ETNP2014F10-02SV251 (SPAdes) (version 2) | ecosystem: Environmental > Aquatic > Marine > Oceanic ...
TTTAGTGGCTTGTAAAATAGAAGTAACACTTGGTAATTTTTCATCACCAAATAAATATTTTCTTAAACCATTTTCAATGGATCTTGATGATTTTGGATAATTAAATCTATTATTCCACTTCATCTTATCACTTATAAATGTATTTAATTTGAAAATGAAATTAATTTTTAAGCTGTTTTGAGTGGTCAACAAATTTTTCTACATTTTCTGTTTCAGCAGCTATTTCAACTTGCTCGGGATCTTTTATATTTTCTAAAGTTCTAGTAATTGATCTTGCATCTTTTCCAAAACTATCAACAACACCCATAGCCTCTTCTAATTTTTTTCGAAGAACAAGCACATTGTCAAAATGTTTAGAAAACCTTGTGCTAATTGTTTTTAGATGATCATAAATCTCGGTTGCATGTTTTTGAACTTTAAGTGTTTGAAAGCCCATGTGTAAAGATTGCAAGTAAGCTGAAAGAGTATTAGGGCCCAAAATTACAACTTTATATTTTTTCATTAATTCTTGAGTTAATAATTCTTTAGTGCTTGGATCTTGATATGAAGTTAATTCAGAAAATAAACTTTCAGTTGGAGCATAAACTATTGCAAAATCTGTTGTTTTTGGTGGAACTATATATTTCTCATTCACGCTCTTAGCTTTATCTCTGAATGCTCTTGCTAATTTTGTTCTAGCATCTGCTGCTGCCTTTTTATCATCTGCCTGATAAGCATCATCAATGGCTTTAAATTTTTCAACTGGAAAATGCGAGTCTACCGGAACTAAAACTCCATCTTGAAGTTTAATTGCAAATTCAACATTTTCACCTGTATCATCTTTCATCTTAACATTTGAAATGTATTGAGAAGCTGGCAATAAATCTTTTAAAAGGGAATCCAGACTAAACTCAGCCAAGGTTCCATATTTCTTAACTCCGGCTAAAATCTTATTAATCCCCTCTTGGCTTTTATTTAAATTCTCAACTTGAGTATTAAAAGCAGAAACCTTCTCCTTAACTGATGTTAATGTTTGTGTCATATCTCTTGTCACATCTTTGGACAAATTATTAAATGAGGCAGACATAGTATTAAATGAATTATTGATGCTTTCTTTTAAGTTATTGAGCTCTTGAGTGTTATCTTTAGGCTCTTCTTTGTTTTTACGCTGAACAACCAATAGGTAAATAACGACCCCTATTAGGACTAAAATTATGTATGATAACGAATCTTGCATAGCACTTAGGTAAATATTCCTCTTTTATTAAAAGTAAACAAGTAAAAAATAATTACTTTAAAAGTATACTTAAAATCCTTTTTAGTCCTTTCATTTTTTGATTTTTTTTAGAAATCATCAGGCATGCTTGTGATTTAAGTATTTCACCATCTTTTAAAACTCTTAAATTATTTGCTTTTAATGTTTCTCCAGTTGAAGTGATATCAGTAATAATTTCAGATGAACCTGTAAAAGGATAAATTTCTGTAGCACCAAGACTTTTAACTAATTTAAATTGAGTAACTCCTTTGGAAAATAAGAATTCTCTTGTTAAATTAGGATATTTAGTTGCAACTCTTAATCTGCTCTTTTTTTTGTCTTTAAATTCAAAAGCTATTTCCTCAAGGTCTGCGATTGTTTGAACATCAATCCAGTCATTAGGAATTGCAACCACTAATGTTGCATTACCAAAATTAAATCTTTTTTTAACTAGTATTTTTTTTTGAATATTGATTTCGCTCTCTTTAAGTAAATCATATCCTGAAAAACCAATGTCCAAAGAACCATCGCCAAGTCTTTCGACAATTTCTCTGGCATGAAGATAGGTTATCTTTATGTTTTTATATCCTTTAATAAATCCAAATAAATCTCTTTCTCCTCTTTCTGATAAAAGTTTTAGCTTTTTCTTGCTGAATACTTTTAAAGTATCTTTTCTAAGTCTTCCTTTGCTTGGTATTCCAATTTTAATCATTTAATTATTTAAGTTAAGAGCTGCCCCAACAGCTGGTATTTTTTTAGGTGAGCCAAGATCTGTTATAAGATTATCGTATCTACCACCATTGATAATATTAATATTTCTTGATTTAAATTTAATATCTATTTTAAAAACCATGCCAGTATAGTATTCAAGCTGTCTTCCAAAAGATGCTGAAAATTTAATATTTAATTTAGAATATTTATTTTTGGTAATTGGAAAATAATTATTTTCAATTCTTAGACTAATTTTATTTTTTTTAAAAAATAAATTTAATTTATTTGCCGCTTGATTTATTGGGCAATTTATTTTCAGAAATTCTTTTATTATTTTTGAAACATTTCTTCCTTTTTTAGTTCTTCTTGGATCTTTAATTTTATTATTGAATCTTGCTAATATTTCATTAACTGATCTTTCGGCAATTAATCGAGATTGATTTTCTTTAAGCATTTTTTGATATTTTTTTTTATCAACCTCGACGATTGTCGGATCAACATCCGAGTTGGTTTCTAATCTTTTCAATAAATCATTAAAATAGTTTTCACGCCAAAAATGCCTTTGCAGTCTTAATTTCCATCTTTTGGGAATATCAAGTTTACTTAATAACAAATTAAAGATTTCAACATTTCCTAGAGTTAAACTTCCTGAAGAATATTTAAATTTAGATAATGATTTTAAAGCAGTCTCAATTATTTGTTTGTCATCTTTTTTTTCATCTTTAGATCCAATCACTTCAAATCCGATCTGAGTATGAATAATGGGATCATTTTTATTTTGAGCCTTTCTAAATGCTTGGCCATGATAAACAAATTTTGCCGGACCTTTGATTTTTTTATTTAAGTATCTAATACATGATGCGATTGTTAAGTCAGGTCTTAAGCAAAGTTCATTACCATTTTGATCATTAAACGAAAATATAAATCTTCTAAAAGACTCACCAGATCTCTCTACGATATGATTGGTTTCAATTACTGAGTCTAATTCAATATACCTAAATCCTTTAGACTTTACTGATTTAAGGATGTTTTCAGATAAGTTTTTTAATTTCATTAATTAAATTATCTTTTGTTATTTGTAATTGATCATTTTCCTTAGATGATTTTAATTTTTTTATTGTTAACTTATTATTTTCAAATTCTTCTTGGCCACAAATAATAGCTAAACTACAACCTTTTTTATCGGCGTACGTTAGTTGTTTTTTTAAATTTTTGCTTGGATCTAAATAAATTTCTGAATTAATATTATTTTCTCTCAGTTCATTTACAATTTTATAATATTCGGAAATATATTTTTCATCTAAAATGCAAACCAAAACACTATCAGTTGTCTCAACTTTAATTTGATCTAATTGATTTAAGGCAAACACAAGTCTATCAACACCAATGGACATTCCTGTCCCTTTATAGTCAGCACCTTTAAATCTCTTGATTAAAGAATTATATCTGCCGCCGCTGGCTACTGAACCTATTTCAATCTCTTTTCCTTGTGCATTTTTGCCTTTAAAATTTAGATTTGTCTCAACACAAAATCCTGAGTAGTAGGCAAGTCCTCGCACAATAGTGAAATTTGTTTTCACCTGGTTTACAAATTTACCTTTTGAAAGAATTTCAAACAATTCTTCAATCTCTTTTATTCCTTCTAAAGATATTGGATTTGTTAGCTTAGATTTTAACTCTTTTAGGTCTATTATTTTAAGAAATTCAATTATTTGAGATGCTTGATCATCTGATAAATTTGCACCTTTTGTAATAGCTCCGCTGCTATCTCTTCTTTCTTTCTTAAGTAAATCTTCAACTCCGTTTAAACCTATTCTATCGAGTTTATCTATAGTTCTAATAACTTTAAACTCCTGCTCTTCCGAAATTTTTAATTCAGATATTAAACCTTGTACTATTTTTCTATTTGAAACATTGACTGAAAATTGATCTTTTTTTAATCCACAATTAAAGAAGGTGTCTGCTATAATATTGCAAATTTCTGCATCTGCTTGAGCCTCATTAACATTACCTATAATGTCTGCATCAAATTGCATAAAAGATCTGAACCTGGAATTATCAGGTTTCTCTCTTCTAAAGACATCACCGTAAGTATATCTTTTATAAGGAAATGCCAAATCTCTAAAATTCTGAGCTACAAATCTCGCAAGAGGTGTGCTCATATCATATCTCAAAGTTAATGATTCTTTATCATCTTCAAATGTAAATACATCAGACATAGGATTGCTCTCATCATCTGCAAGAAATGATCCAATGTTTTTAGTTATTTCCATTGGAGATGTTTCCAACGGAATAAATCCATACTTTAAAAAATTAGCTTCAATTATTTTTATAAGCTTTTTCTTTAAAGCTAATTCTTGGCCCCATCTGTCTTTAAATCCTTTAGGAAGACTGGGGATTAATTTTTTTTTATCAGTCATATTTGGTACTCCGGGGCAGAATCGCACTGCCATAACCCGCTCCACAGGCGGGGGTAATAACTGTTATACGACCGGAGCTCCTGTAGTTATTTTATACTAAATGTGGATAAAATTAAATTTATAAAATGATTAAATAGCTAGCTTGCAGCCAGCATGAAAATGATGTCTGTGTATACTTCTGAATTTTCCAATTTTTTTAATCATGGTCAGTTTGATAGCACTTTAAAATCAAAATGCAAGAATGAATTGTATAGGAATAAATTATAGTTTTCCTAAACTACTCTTATCCCTATACAAATATTTTAATGAAACAAATTTTAAGAAATTTTCTTTAAATTTACTGCGCTTGGACCTTTATCACCGTCCTGGATTTCAAATTCTACAGCATCATTTTCATTCAAGAAACGAAGTCCTGCATCTCGAACTGCGCTTGCATGAACAAAACAATCTTTTTCTCCGTCTTCTCTTTCAATAAACCCATAGCCCTTCTTACCGTTGAACCACTTTACTTTGCCTTTTAATGTACTCATACTTTTTATTTACTCTCTCTTTATTATATTAAACTTAGCTAAACTTCAGCCATCGAGATAATTATTAGATTTTAAAATTGAATGCAAGTAATAAGATTGAATAAAAAATCAAATTTAATGGTGGCCTCGGCGGGAATTGAACCAGCGACGCGCAGATTTTCAGTCTACCGCTCTACCACTGAGCTACGAGGCCATAACTTAAAATCTAAAAATAATTCTACCTTTTGTCAAATCATATGGAGTAACTTCAACCGTAACATTGTCACCTTGGAGTACACGAATTCTGTTTTTTCTTAATTTTCCTGCCGTATGAGCTGTTATTATATGATTATTTTCAAGTTGAACACGGAACATGGCATTAGGTAATAAATCAATTACTTTGCCTTTAAATTCCAATAAATCTTGCTTCGACAAATCTATTTTCTCCTTATTCTAGATTTAATACTTTGAGCATGACCCTCTAATTCTTCATACTCAGCGAGATGTGTAGCGTATTCTCCTATTTTCTCAACACCTTTTTTTGATAGAGTTATATAGTTAATTTTTTTATAAAACTCATTCAAATTTAAACCAGATGAAAATTTAGCAGAACCAAGAGTGGGCAATACATGATTTGTCCCTACATTATAATCGGTTACCGCCATTGGTGAATATTTTCCAATACATATACTTCCGGAGTTATAAATTTTATTTAAGTAATTGTTGTAATTTCTAATATTTAATTCTAAGTGTTCTGGTGCTATTTCATTAATTACGTCAATAATCTGTTTATCATTTTGAGCATAAACTATTATTCCATTATCTTTTAAACTTTTGTATGCAATGTTTTTTCTGGGTAAATCCTTTAGTTTGTTTGAAATATTCCTATTAAACTTATCAATTAGTTTTTTGTGCTTAGAAATTAATATGCACTGAGAATTGACATCATGTTCCGCTTGACCAATCATTGATGTAACAACTTCATCAATACTGGTTTTATGATCTGCAACTACTGCAATTTCAGAAGGGCCTGCTATCATTCCTTCAATGCCTACATCGCCAAAAACTTCCCTTTTTGCTCTGGCTACATAAATATTACCGGGCCCTACAATTTTATTTACTTTTTGGATATAAGCGAAGCTTCCTATGGCTTGAACACCCCCCATTGAATATATTTCTTTTATTCCTATTTTTTTTGCAGCATACAACACTGCTGGATTTAATTTTCCGTTTAATTTAGGATTGGCAAGAACAATTTTTTTAACACCTGCTATTTTTGCAGGAATAGCATTCATTAATAATGTGGAAGGTAAATTAGCTGGCACGTAAATTCCAACTGATTGAATTGGAATATATTTGTACTCCAATTTATTATTATATTTATCTTTATAATTTATATCTTTAAATTTTTGCAAAGAGTGAAATTTAAATATTCTATTATAAGCAAAATCAATTGCCTTTTTAATTTTAGGGTTTAATGATTTAATTGCTTTATTTATTTTATCTGGACTGGGTTTAATCTCAGTATTATTACTAAATTTCTTTTCGTATTTTAAAATTGCTGTTGTTTTATTTTTTTTAATATCTTTTAATATTTTAGTAACAATTTTAGTATCTGCTTCTTTTCCAGATCGTCTTTTATCTAAAAAATCTATTAGTTTTGTTAAATAGTTCTTATTTTTACAACTAAGTATTTTTATCATTTATAAATTTTTGGTCCTCTAACGTTACATCTATTAATTCGGCGCTGAGAGTTATAATTCTATTTTTTGAAAATAACAGAGTTATTTCAAAATTATGCTCTCTTTTAAAAATTTTTATAGCAAATAATTCTAATATTGAATCAAGATCATTTTGATCGATGTTTTTTGATTTTGAAGATTCAATAGAATCAAACTTAATAATGCTATTGATTATTCTTTTTTTATCTTCTGCCTCTTTATTTAATCTTGATATAGACAAAAGAAAAATTTTATTGGAAGATAAATATTTGATATCATTAGTTTTTAATTTTGCTCCAGAGCAACATGCGGAAATAATTTGTAAATCTTCTTGGGATTGGGCAATAATTTTTTTTAAAAATTTTTTATCCATTAAGATATTCTTTTAATATTAACTCCAATTTTTCTAAGTTTTTTCTCTATTTTCTCGTAGCCTCTATCCAGATGATAAATTCTGTTAATTATAGATTTTCCATTAGCAACTATAGCTGCCAAAACCAAAGCAGCAGATGCTCTAAGATCGCTAGACATTAATTCAGCTCCCTGAAAATTAGTATCTCCTTCTATGATTGCTTTATTTTCTTTTACTGTAATTTTAGCTCCAAGCCTTCTAAGTTCTGCTACATGCATAAATCTATTTTCAAAAATACTTTCGGTGATTATGCTTCGGCCTTTTGCTTTACATAATAATACCATGAATTGTGCCTGCAAATCAGTTGGAAAATTTGGATACTCTTTGGTTACAATGTTATTTAAGCTTTTTATTTTATTTGGTCCATTTATATAAATTTTATTATCATAAGTTTTTATTTTTGCTCCTATTTTCCTTAATAAATTAAGCTCAGTCTGAATTATTTTAGGATCAAAATTTTTTATTATTATATTTCCTCTCGTTAGACAAGCTGCAACACAAAATGTACCTGTCTCTATTCTGTCGCTCATCACTGAATAGTTGACACTATTGAGCGACTTTATACCTTCAATTTGTACAGTTCTTTTGCCAATCCATTTAATTTTTGCACCTGCAGATATTAAAAAATTTGTTAGATCTTTTATTTCAGGTTCAACAGCACAATTTTTTAATATTGTTGTACCTTTAGCTAAGCATGAAGCAATAATTGAATTTTCTGTCGCACCTACGCTTACATTTGAAAATTTAATTTTTGTGCCTTTAAGCTTACCTTTTGAGTTTGCATGAATATAACCTTTTTTAATTTTATATTCCATTCCAAGTTTTTTTAATGCATTCAAATGATAATTAACTGGACGAGCTCCAATTAAACATCCACCAGGTAATGAAGTTATGGACATATGATGTTTTGCAATTAATGGTCCAAGAACTAAAATTCCCGCTCTCATTGTTTTAACCAAAGAGTAAGAAGCAAATACTTTCTGATTTTTACTTTTAGTTATTTTGACCGACTTTTTATTTTTACTTAACTGAATTTTAGATCCAAGAGATTTTAATAATTTCAACATTGTATCAATGTCTCTTACTCTTGGTAAATTATTAATTGTTACCGGTTTATCAAAAAGCAATGTTGATGCCAAAATAGGTAGTGCAGCGTTTTTACTTCCAGAAATAAAGACTTCTCCCTTGATCTTACAAGGACCTCTAATTAAAAATTTATCCATTTTTAAACTTTGGGAAGTGTTACACCTTTTTGGCCCATATACTTACCATTTCTATCTGCGTAAGTTACTTCTGGTTCCTCATTTCCTTTTAAAAATATAAATTGTGCCACCCCTTCATTTGCATAAATTTTTGCTGGTAAGGGAGTGGTATTAGAAAACTCTAAAGTTACATGTCCTTCCCAACCTGGTTCTAAAGGAGTTACATTTACTATTATTCCGCATCTTGCATAGGTTGATTTACCTAAGCAAATTACAAGAACATCCTTTGGTATCTTAAAATATTCTACAGTCCTTGCTAATACAAATGAGTTTGGTGGAATAATACATTCAGATCCATTTTTTGTTATAAAATTTGTTGGTTTAAAATTTTTTGGATCAACAATTTCTGAATTAACATTGGTAAATATTTTAAATTCTTCAGAAACTCTAGCATCATAACCGTAAGAAGAAACTCCAAATGAAATTTTATCACCCCTAACTTGTTTGTCTTTAAAAGGAGAGATCATTTCATTCTCTTTTGCCATTTTAGTAATCCATTTATCAGACTGGACTGACATTATTTATTATTCTTCTTTAGTTTTTTTTGAAAAATTTTTCTTTTTTTCAAATTTTTTTTTAAGGCAAGTTCCAGTTTGCAAAGTTTATCCTTCTTAGTATTCATGACTTTACTTTTTTTCAGGATTTGTAAGATGTTCTAAAGTAATAACCTGATCTAAAGGAATTTTTTTATCTTCATCGATTTTAGATGGTTCTGATTTTGCTTGTCTCTTGGCTTTCTTCTCAGCGAGCTTTCTTTCACGTTTAGCTTGCTTCTCCATTGCTTTGGCTCCTCGAGTAGATTTATAGTCGTAGTGAATTCCCATGTCATTTCCTTAAAACTAGATATAACTCATTTTTAAAAAAAATTAAGGCAATAATTTGAAAAACTTTATTTTATACACTAATTTATTTTGAATTATGCCCCTATAGTTAAATGGTATAACACATCCATGGTAAGGATGAGTTTCCAGTTCAATTCTGGATGGGGGCACCATTATTTTTTATAAAAAAAATTTTTTACCATTATTCCAATTACAAGTAAGATTATAAATCCAAGAATTGGAATATAGATTTCAGAAGATAATAAAAGTTTTGTTAGTGTTGGTGGTTCTAAATTATTATCAATTATTTTATTTAGTCCTGATCCAAGTGATGTACCAACAAATATTTGTGGATACAGTCCAAAGAGAGATCCAAAAAAAAAGTTTCTAACTTTAATATTAAAAATTGTTGGTAAAATATTAGAAATAAAAAAAGGAATTCCTCCAACAAATCGATAAATTAGAAAAAAATTAAATTCATTTCTTTTAAATTTTTCATTTAAATTAGAAAATCTTTTAGAAAATTTTTCCTCAACTAAATCTTTTAAAAAATAATTTGCAAACATATAAAGTAATGTTGCACCAATAGTTAAACTAAGAACTGCGTAAATAGATCCTATCCATTTTCCGAAAATAAAGCCTGATATGAGAAATACTGGAGATCCGAAGCCAAGAAACAAAACCCAAATGATTGTAATAACAAAAAATAATAAACTAACTAAAAAAAAATTATTTTCTTTTATTTTGTTAAAATAATTGGTGTTATTTTTTATAAAATCGTAACTAGAGATTTCGCTAAAAGAAAAATTGCTAAATAAAAACCACAAAAAAGCTAAAATTATAACTAGATAAGTTAAACCTAAAAAAATTTTAATTTTTTTTTCTTTTTTCATTGATTTTAAACTTATTAAAAATCGCTGTACTTATATATATATATTTGTATAACTACCAAAATTTAACAATAAATTAACTAACAATGAAACGTACATATCAACCGAGCCGTCGTGTCAGGAGCAAACGTGTGGGCTTTAGATCAAAAATGAAGACTAAAGCTGGAAGAAAATTATTAAAGAGGAGACGAAAAAAAGGAAGGAAAAAACTCATACCGGTTTAATGAGAAGTAAACTAGTTAGTCTTTCGAAAAATGAAGATTTTAAATCAATCCTCAGTGGGGGAAAAATATCCAACAAATATTTAACAATTTTCTTTAAGAAGCTATCTGATAAAAATAATAAAAAATTAAACATAAGTTTTGTAACTAAGAAAAAAATTGGTAACGCTGTTAGTAGAAATAAAATAAAAAGAAGACTTAGAAATATTATGAATGACGCAACCAAAACAATGAATCTTAATTTAAATTATTGTTATTTATTAATTGCAAGAATATCGGTTTTAAAAGATCCTTATGAAAATATTAAGCAAACTTTATTTAATGATTTTGGAAAAATAAAATAATGTCATTGATTAAATACATATTAATTAAAATTATTAAACTATATAAATTAGTTATATCTCCTTACTTGGGTAATAATTGTAGATATCTACCTACATGCTCTGAGTATTTCATAGATAGTTTAAATGAGCATGGAGCTTTTAAGGGAACAATAAAAGGAACTAAAAGAATTCTATCTTGTCACCCAATTAAATTTTTAGGAAGTGGTGATGGCTTTGATCCTGTAAAAAAGAAAAGCAAATAGTTATGGATACAAAAAATGTTATCGCAGCGATATCTTTAAGTGCAGCAGTTATAATTCTTTATGGTCTTTTTTTTGCTCCTACACCTCCAGATCCAAAACAAATTCATGTGGAAAAAAATACTATTACTGAAACTACAGATGCTCCTAGCCTTGATAAAAATGAACAATTTTCAAAAATTTCAAGAGAAGAAGCTATGGCTGAAGAAAATAGAATATTATTTGAAAATGATGATATTAAAGGATCGATTTCTCTAACAGGAGGTTCAATAGATGATTTAACATTTAAACAATATACAGAAACTTTAAATGGAAAAGATAATGTTGTGCTTTTAAACCCAAAGAAAGTTAAAAATGGATATTATGTTAAGACTGGTTGGGCAACTAACAATAAAAATATTGACATTCCAAACTCAAAAACAATTTGGAAAATTGAGGGAAATAATAAACTTTCTCCCAATTCACCAATTAAATTAAGTTGGACTAACGATCAAAATATTAAATTTGAAAAGAATATAAGTATTGATAATCAATATTTGTTTACTGTTAATCAAAGCATAATTAATAACTCCGGAAAAACTTACAATTTTTATCCTTATGGTCAAATTATAAGAAATCAAGCACCAGAAGTAACTAATTTTTATATTCTGCATGAAGG
>Ga0208642_1001335_pt1 | contig 11418 bp, 13 predicted proteins | sample ETN02SmetaG_4_FD_185790 | JGI IMG/M metagenome (GOLD analysis project Ga0208642, IMG submission 185790) | Marine microbial and viral communities from oxygen minimum zone, Eastern Pacific Ocean - ETNP2014F10-02SV251 (SPAdes) (version 2) | ecosystem: Environmental > Aquatic > Marine > Oceanic ...
GGAAAGGCTTCCGTCAGCACTGCATCATCGCCGAGACTATTGGCAGCAAGACCCCACATTACCGTGTTGGCGTTTACGCCCTCCGCTGACCAGACGAATTGGCAAACCAGCGCCCCAGCATCCCAGCTCTTAGGCATCTGTATTCCGAAATAGGCGTAGTCATCTCCGTCAGCAGCAAAATCCATCGTTCTGGCGGCGAACAGTGAAGTGCCAATCTCGACGGCATTACTCGTAGCAGCGGCGGTTGTAACAGCAGCCTCCATCGCCCCAGCGGGCATCCAGATTGTATGTTGGCCGATTGGCCCTGCGACAAACGAAAGGTTCGCACTACCATCAGTTTTTATAATATGGTTGGCTGAACCATCAGCGTCGGGGAAGATGAGGGCACCATCACCTAAAGCGACCTTGCCGCTTCCCGACCCTGTAATAGAGATGTTAGCTCCTGATGTGACTGCCGTGAGAGCATCGGCTTTAACTGTGGACATATTGTTTCTCCTTAGATTACCGCGAAGGTACAGCCAGATGTGATCGTCAGGGTTATTCCCGACGCTATCGAAAGTGGGCCGGTGGCGCTGCCGTTGTCTCCACTGGCAAAGGTCTGGTTAGTATCTAACTGATTCTGATTGACTCTGATAATATCTCCAGAATCACCAACTGAGGCACCAGCAGCACCTTCACCTAAGAAGGCTCCTCCACCACCACCACCGGGGGCTGTTCCCGCGAGGCTCCAGCCCGTCATCCGGTAATCACCACTTGCATATTCGATGAACTCTAATTCATCTCCAGCAGCCGTAGTGAAATTCGCGGCACCAGCGAGGACTAGATCACTTGCGTGATGTGTCAGAGTTACGACACCATCAAAGTGTAACTTGATTAGGGTGCCTGGACCTCCTGTAGTATTAATGGAGGTGATTCCAGTAGTCCCGGTTACGTCAAAATAATTACCGTCTGTAAGCACCGGCAAAGCTGGAGCGGAGGCTACGTCAGCACCTTTTGACCATTGCACCTGTGCACCGTTGCAGTCGAGATCGCCTCCGAGTTGTGGAGTCGTATCGTCAACGACGTTATCCATTGAACCCGCAAGGTCAAGGATACCCTGCACCGTATCTCGTTTGGTGTTCCCGCTGTCGGTTGCATCACCTAACAGGATGCTATCCCCAGCAGCGACTGTTACCTCCGTGAAGTCGGCTACAAGCGCATCTTTCAGCTTTGTCTCATCAATGGCGTTATCCGCCATTTGAGTGGTATCTATACCCCCTGTCGCAACGGACACCGTGCCGCTGCTGGTGATCGTGCCGCCTGTAAGCCCGGTCCCTGTGGCTACAGAAGTAACAGTACCAACACCTGAACCATCATCACCGGAACGTACAAAATTAACACTGACTTCATCAGCATCGGAAATAGTCCCAGCAGACATTACATAGGTCACGGCAATCTTACTGTATGTACTGGCAGAAGTAACTGCACCTGTTACGTTGAAGATATGGTAATTTTCCGGTGCTAGATTTTTAATTACATAGATAGCTCCTTTTATGGCGTGAGTGGAATCATCCCACGTATCAACAAAATTATTGATATTTCCGCCACCTGCTGCCAGATCATCCATATAGAGTACTGTGACACTGGAAGCAGTACCGTGGTTAAGCCAAACTTTACCATTACCTTGGTCTGTATCTGTAGTGGTTGTTTCGTACGTCATCACAAGACCGGCGTTACCTTTTGCTCCTGTAGACCCGGTAGCACCGGTAGAACCTGTAGAACCTGTAGAACCGGTAGCACCGGTAGACCCGGTAGCACCTCTTTTTGCTATGAGTTGCCAATATACAGATGTAAGATCATCAGCAAAAGTACCGGAAGTATGTTTGACAACACAAAGATAAGATTGCTCAAGCGTACTTTCATAGACGGCATCATTCAACGCATAATCAGTAGCAGTAACCCAAGTCCCTTTCCAATCAATACCTACTGTATCTTCTGAAGAGGTTGAATAGAAGGATGATCCCATCTTAGTTTACTCCCTAGTAAGTCTGTGCAGCAAGGCTGGACCCTGCGTATTCAGCAAGATCGCCCATACGTTGCAATTCTTGCATAGTCTCTGTAAATTTCTTTTCCCACCGGACTATACCATCTTCATCGTGGAGATAATTGGCAGCTTCCAGAAGTGCGCCATACAACAGTAAATCAGGTGTATTGGTCATAAACCAGTTAGTCAGGTTTGTATCGGATAAAGGAGAAAATTCCTTCCAATACATTACATTCACTTCCAATGCAGTAGATGGTTGGGGATAGAAAATCAAGGTAGACCCTTCCCGTGCAAAATAAATCGGGTCGGCAGCATCAGTGCCTCGCGCCTTTAATTGACCCCAACTAAGTCTTTCCAGTTTAATAGGATCAGGGCTGGTCTGGATAATAACATCCTTAATTTCAAGGAGATCGTTAGGTAAATCAAAATCCCCGCCAACAGTATTGGTATTATAACTGGTCACTGATTCCATAGAAGGAATACGTAACGTACGATAAACACGGTGTTCACCCAACTCAATAAAATCAGGAATAGTCGTTGTAAGATCGGTCCTGTTCAGCCAGGTAGCGATAGAGGCTTTCAAGTCTGTATAATTTGTAAGAGCCATAAGTAGTTAAAATCCTCCTGATGTATGGCCGACAGTAGTAGATGCACGTTCACGTTCTACAGTTCCAACCTTATCTTTTTGGTAGTGCAGATTTATGTGTGTCACAAATATATCGTTAGCATCCCCATAACTTGTACCAGAAGGAGCAATCCTTTTTAAAGTACAGAGTATAACTGCATCTGGTTCCAGTTCTCCACTTCCCGTATCAAGTTTCATAGCTGTATCAGCAGTAGTGTGGTGCATATATTGAGTTGTGGATACTGCTATATCACCAGAATTTAAAGTTGCTCCAGATGTAAACGCCGTTTTACTGTAACCTCTGGCAATTAAATATTTTAATTCCCACTTGACAAAATTACTAGAACCTGCGGTTCCATTTAACCAATGAACACTAAATGACGGGCTATCATTGTTAACTCCTCCGTATCCAGTATCATCTGTGCCTGTTAACTTTTTCATATCGTGTGGAATATGAATAGTAAAATGTACTAAATCATCTTCATCAAAATCTGGTAAGTAAAGGCCACTTGTACCTACTTGTCTTAAAGTAGGAGCAGCAGCACCATCTCGTGTAGCTCCTATAGGGGTAACAATATCTCCCCATACAGGACGGTGTTTAAGTATCTCGTAATCTTTATTGTCTGAACCTACTGTTTCAGTACCAGCGTTAATAGAAGTGGCTATATGATCCAGTTCCTGTTTTAAATATACCCCAAGTGGACCCGGTTCGTCAGGAAGAGGCCCAGCGTGATACTTGTAAGTTTGCCGGATAGCCATTAGAGTTAATAGTTACCCGGTGCTGTTCGTAACTTTAGAAATTCATTACTGTTAAGTTTTTGCCACATACGTTTTTTGTCTTTTTCAGAAGGGTTCATAACATTTATCCCTTCTTTTATCCACTGTTCTACAATCACCATAGGAATGGAAGCAACCCGCTTCATGGCAGTATCTTTAGTGGGAGCAGTATAGTTATTGTAGTCTATCGTATTGGCATCAAGAATACCGCCGATAGCTTGTACCCTATTCACAATAATATCATCACCTTCATGGTGTATCTCTGTTTTCACATCGGATACACCGTCAATAATTTTATTATCGCTCATACTATACTGCTCCCTCTTTTTCTAAAGATTAGGTAGTTAAATCTTGAATCAGAGCGTTACCGTCTTTTGCACGACCTTCAAGAGTCCACTCAACGAGTAATTCCTTGGAGGTAGCATCGCCCGTAACGGCTAGATCAAACGTCTTGAACTGGCGTAAAAACGCGATAGACCAAGTCGAAGGATCAAGAACAAGAACTCTACCATTTGCACCAGTAGGAATCTGACGATTTGGTACCACAGACATATCACCATAATCAGACACGTAAATGTCTACAGCGTTTATGATCTTTTTAGTGTGAGCATCCGTGTTAGTAGAAGCAGAAGTACTGCGGCCATTAAAAGCAGTAAGCAAAGCCTTGTTGGTAGCCGACAGCATAACAACATTAGCATTACCGCCGTCAACCCACTGATCCTGAATAGCATCAGTCAAAAGGGCTTCAGCAAAGACACGGTCATCACCAGTCTCGGTAGCAATACCGGCACCAGTACCAGCCCCAGCCGCAGAAGTTGAACCACTAGTACCAAAAGAGCCATTATCAGCGATATAAGCGTATACGTTGCTGATTTCAGCAGCAGTACCAGAAGCACCAGTAACCCGGACATTGGGAGTATTGACACACGCCCATTCTATATCCAGTTTTAGTTCCTTACCACGTTTGGCAAGTTGATAAGCCATTTCTGACTTACGACCAGCATTTCTAACAACAGCGTCAGTACCAGAAACAGAAACGTCTTTGGCGTTGATCTGACATTCGTTGTAAATCCGCGTGGTAGCAGCAGCAGCCGTACCAGGAGCAGCAGCACCTTGTTCTACTTTAGAATCACCAGCCGAAGCCAAGGCGTCTGTCTGCCACTCATGCTTTGTCTGCGTGGCTTTAGTAGTCCCAACCATAGACACAAACGGAGTGTCCGTGGGGGAGATGTTATAGATCGCTTCCGTGAGGTCTTCACGGATACCTACACGATCATATGTATTAGCAACAGCTAAAGAAGCCATAGTTGCGTCCTCTTTTTAAGGGTTAATCTAACATGTCAAAAAAGATATCAGCAGCATCATGTAAATCACCTGTTTTTTTGAGTTTCAGTTTTTTAGCTTTTGTTTTGGATGCTTTATTTTCTTTTTTGGTCGGAGTTGACCCGGACTTAACAAACTTTGGAGCATCTTTCTTGATCTTTTTCTTTACAACTGTTTTCAATTTTTCGTTACTGCTATCGTAAAGCATAGCTTTGTAAAGCATAGTAAGAGATACGTGGTCTACAAGGTTATTTAACACATCCTCAGAGACACCGTTTGAAAGAGCATAGTCTCTCAACTTTACTCGTTCACCCTCTTCTTTTAAAGCAGGAACCTGTTCATAAAGAGTTTCAACTTGCCTTCCGGCGTATACGTTGAAGGCTTCTTTACGTTCAGTTTCGTGTAATTCAGCTACACGTTGCTGTTCTGCTTGAGTTTTGGTGATACGGTCTTTAACTTCCTGGTATTCAATGCGCTTGGTCTGCCACTCTGTTGGGTCTTCTTCTTTAAGTTCGTCCCAATTAACTTTCTCAAATCTTGAAAGTTCATTATCAGAGTTGTTTTTCAACCACTCAAGAGCTTGGATATATTGTTCACGCTCCTGTTGAATAGCCACCCGTAATTCACCATCAGCTTTACGCTCCTCCGCTAAAGTCTGAGTTTTGCGAGTATAATCCTGTTGCCTCAAATACCCGTTAAGCAGTTCATCGCCTGAAACTTCCGTTTCCTTACCATCTATTTTGACAGTATAGACCTCTTCAGTTTCCTCCGATTCTGTCTCTTCGACTTCTTCAACAACTTCTTCATCATCGCTGGGTTCCTCTGTTGCTTCCTCGGAATCTTCTTCGACTTTTTCAGTCTCTTCAGACTCCTCAGTAACTTCTTTAGAACCGTCATCTTCAACTTCAGGTGTGAGGAGTTTTCCATCCTCGTCCAACATATTAAAGATCGCCTCTTCAGGACTTGGGTTTTCATTCGATGGTTCACCACTTTCATCACCAGTGGTTCCCTCATCAAGAGGGTTGACCTGGTTGGTATCCGACATAGTGTATTCCTTCTGTAGCCTCACTATTTATGGAGTGAGTTTAGTTGGTGTTCAGCCATTGTTCCCGTGTCTACCATAGACCGGAGTTGACCGACCACACTGTCCAAGGCTTTAAGGCTTATCCAGAGATATTCTCTGCCTTCCTTATCACGATATGGACAATTCAGTAATTCATCAAGCAGGTTGGCTTTAACAGTCTTCCACGCCAGATCAAATGTTTCGTCGTCAAGAACCGTACGCGCTTTACCAGCTTCGTGTAGTTCTAAATTAAGTTTACCATCGTCTGTCACGATTTCACCGCATTAAGTCTGTTCTTTTCTTTGTCGATGTCGTAATCAAATTCGATATCTTTATCTTTAAGTTCCAACTTTATTTTTTCAAACTCTGCATCATTTGCTTGCTTCACTTTAGCCAACTCTAATTTACCGCGCTCCACTTCAAGGGTGCCTTCCGCCAACACAAGTGTCGGATCGGGTTGCGGGGGTTGGGGTGGCGGCATATCAGCAGGGTTATTGATAAACGGTAAAGATGTATCCAGATCAAGAACTTTCTGGTATTCCGTAACAAAATTGTAGACCTTCTCTGCGTCGATAAGAGTACGGTTCTTATCTTGACCCGCTACTGTCTGTAGAACCTGACCCATCTGAACCATACCTTGCAGCTTCTCCTGTTTGCTGCCACGCCCGATACCGACTTTAACAGATGTATCGTAACGGGCTTTCCAATCCATCGGAGAAATTTCAGTGAACTCTTCATTTTCTCTTAACCTGACAATGTGGGTCTGGGCATCGTTGGAAACAACATCGTTATACATACCTACAAACAATGCTTTTACACCTGTTTCGGCAAACACACGGGCAATCAACTCAACCCTTTGTTCGGCACTGGATAGAACCTGGTTGACAGCTACCCCACTTGTGTGGGACGCCAACGCACCTTCATTTAATCCTTTGGTATTTTTGGAAACACCTGTGCGTTTTTCGATATCGCTGTCAATGATATTGATAAAGTCGAAACTGGTCTGGGGGAGTTGGGGTTGGTCAAGACGTTTAACAGACCCTTGAGCCTTGACCCTTACGATACCATTTGGTCTACTGGACAACATATCATCAAGGTTGACCATACCTTCAAGAACTTCAAACCTGCCGTTATTCTGTTGGTACATATTATCAAGTATACTGCGATAGATCGTAGATTTGATAAGCTGGAGTTCCATAACGGTATCGGCTACGGACAGTCCTGCAACCTTGTGGGGAACAGGAATAGGAGTAAGCAGATAGAATGGACGTTTAAGGACTATCTCGTTTTCAAGGATTTTCTTTCCGACCATAGTGACTTTACGCAGTTCGGCAATACCGTCACCATCAAAGTCAACTTTGAGATACCCTTCGGTAACCCACACAAGCCGTGAAGCAAAGTCTAATGCTTCGCCTCTGCTTTCCCTGTTCGGGAGATTTGTATCATCTTCTTTTGAAAACCTTGCATCTTCTTCAGACATACTGTCGATGATACTGTCACCGGATTCACTTTCGATACCTTCAAAATCATCTTCGTTAATTTCAAAATTCTCTTCCCGAAGTTCGGAAACAGTCTTGCGAGTCCTGTGTGCAACAAAAGGAGCCGAGCTAATATCTTTGGCTCTCTTTGTAATAAGGAACTCTTCAGGGGGAACATTGATAACTGCTTCTTTTGAGGTATCGACTTTGCGTGAGATGGCTACATCTATTAACTCAACGGGACCACCCATCTCGTCAAAGATTTCTGTTGTCGTCATCTCAAGAAGTTCTACGTTGTCGTCAAGAAGCAACGTATCTAATTCATCTTGGAGCAGTCCTGCAAACTCTTCACGGTGGACTTCCTCGGATACTTCCCAAAAAGCCTTGACTACTCCTAATTTCTGGATCAGTGCATCTTTGAACCAGGTCATCATAATCTGGAACCCAGGATTCTGTCGCATAAAGGTGTAGTTGGTAAATTGGGTGGCTTGAGCAGCCAACGGAATATCTTCTTGACCTTCAGGGTTAAATTCAACTACACTTTCACCACCCATGAAGATACGCATAAGTGTCGGCATGATCCACTCAACCGTGTCTTGGACATCGGAAGACTTGGCTTTTGATCTATCAGTCTGCTCATTGCCGTAATCTTCAATGAGGTAATATTCCATAGACTTAATACGATCATTAGATAAAGTAGAACCCGGCAAACCGGCACTGTTTTCTACTTCAGCTTCCATGATTGTTAGTAAGTCGTCTTCAGTAAGTTTCTCAGCCATAAGTTATACAATCCAATTATTAGGGCCATAATCCAGGTCTTTTTTACCGTAGTCTTTATATCCTGGGGCATCGCCTGTAGTGGCAAACCTGAGTGACATTGTAGCGTAGCGTGTTGCACTTAGAATATCGTCGTTTTTAGCTATGATCTTTCCATCTTTACGGTGATACATCTTAAATTCTTGGAAAAAATCAAAACAAGTACGAAAAACTTTAAATCTTCCTGTCTGCATACGTTGTATCATATCAGAGATACCCGTTTCTACAGAGTTGTTACCTTTAGTTTGACCCGGAGCAAGTGGATTAGAGAAGTGTGTGGGGTGCATATTCACCCCTTGCTGTCTGTATTGGTCAGCTAACGTGATACCACTGCCTTTGTCGTGTTGCATACCATCGTGGGGCCATATAACCGGTACCCATCGACTACGGGCGTTGATAGCAGCAGCGTGGATTATAGGAGTTGTTTTACTTTCTGCGTATATATCGTAAACATAGACAATATCGTTGTCTCTGTCGTGAGCTAACCAAACAACAGCAGTAGGGTGATCCCACCCAAAATCAAGCCCAGCAATATGTGCCCAATTTTCAGGGATATCGAATGGTTCCACGGAAATGGATTCCTCGCTAACCGGGAATACAAGACCTGAACCAAATATAGGAATCCCTTTACTCCTGAGATCACGTTCATGTTCTGAATAGACCGATAAAAGCTGCTCCTTGGTAATTTCATCAAGGTGAGGACAATCATCCCAACTGGCGTGTTGGAGAAACTGGCCCTCTTTTCTGTCGTTCAGGAATCCTTTAACAACTTCCGTCATGCCAGACTCCGGTGTAAAAGTCATAATGACACAACCATTACTGTCGGCAGTACGGGTTATAGCTTGGCTGAATATTTCAGGAGGTGGTTCTTCATCCATCCACACAAAATCAACAGCTTCGCCCATCCACTTTTGAAACCCCATTTCATAGGCTTTAAAACCTATACGGCTATACCCGCCAGAAACGTGTCTGACCATAGCAGAGTTATACGCATTTGGAACACCGGGTTTTCGTGTTGTTTGGCCGATACACCTTAAAGGTATAGTCCCGGTTCCTTTAACTTCAGGATTATCGGGTTGTCCAAATAATTCTTTTTGTACGATATCCCGTGTAGTTTCGTTGGACTCACCACCAACCCACACTCTTATAGGTCTTGTAAAACGTCTGCCTTTCCACCACCCAGGGTATTCCCCAGTAAGGTGAACGGCTGTCTCAAATGCCCCGCTGTAGGTCTTTCCAGTACGGTTACCGGCCATCAACAGACGTTGAGGATTATCTTTTCCTGCGTTGTGGAACTTTACCTGCCACTGGTAAGGCTTATAAACTGCCAATCTGTTTGTGTCTATCCGGTGCTTTTGTTCCTTTAGTAACTCCAGCAATTCGGATTTACTTGACGGCTGTTCCACCTACAACCTTCAAATTCCGTGTGAGTTCAGTAATCTGGGTATCAATTTCCTCATCGGTAAGGTCTGATATCTTAGTTGTAGTTTCAACCTCAGAGCGCGTAGTAGCGTCTGTACCACCCCTGGAAAGCAGGTCTTTGGCAGCATTAAGGCGTACTGCGTCACTTACTTCGGTATCCAACATCAGATTACGAACAGCATTTAGAGCTTCAGGTACATGCTCCCCAATTCTTTCCTTTAGTGCCCTCTCGATATTTCCGTAGAGATTGCGGTGGAAAGCGTTCATGTTGGCGTTGGTACCTTTACCGTTCATTTTATAACCGGCATAAGCATACGCAGCCTTTTTATCGCCGTTAACGATAAAGTGAGCTATATATATCTGTTCTTTGTCGGAAAGTGTCCTTTTTGGAGTAATCTTGTGGTATGTCAAGATATCGCCTCATTTCGTTAAGGGTGGTGGGTATTAAGGAGTCTCTTCCAAAAGTGGAGAAGGTTCAGCACTATTGAAGATTATGAGGTTTGACAGATCATCTTCAGGTATAACTACAGGGTCTACATGAACAACAACTCTGGGAGTTTCTAAAATAATTATAGGATCAATAGGAATTTCTAAAGAAAGTTCCGAAGGGTTGGCAACATGTTCCTCATCTTTACACCCATTAGTAATAAATAACACCAAAAGGGAAAAAACGCTTAGAACTGTTAAACGCGGCCAGTTACGATATTGTGTTAAATTATTCATTATTATCATTTAACCTCCACCTTTTTTGGTTTCTTAGATTCAGGAATGACATTCTCCAAAAATACTTTTAATAGTCCGTTGACCATTTCTGCATTTTGTACTTCAACGTGGTCTGCTAAAGTATATGCTCTTTGAAAATTACGGTTTGAAATTCCTTTATACAGAAACCCAAGACCTTCATCTTTATCATCGGTTTCGTCAACAGATTCAGATTTACCGGTAATACGTAAAGTATCTCCTTCAATATCAACTTCAACTTCGCTTTTATTGAAACCGGCCAAAGCCAATTCAATAATATATGTATTTTCACCAGTCTTTTTGATATTGTATGGGGGATAACCTGGGATATGTTTGCCAAATTGGTTGTGGGCCTGTTCCAGATTTTCGACAACTTTGTCGAAGCCTACTGTCCACAGACCCATATTATCAAAATTCGGCCAATTTGCAAAGTGTGTTAAATTATTCATATTTTAAATCCTCCTTAGAAAGCAAGGTAAATATGGTTAAAGACCCATTGCGGCATCTTTACCAACTTGATACGGCCATACTCAAAAAAAAAAAAGAACTGACCTACTATATTGTCTATGTTGTTAATATGTTGATTAATTTTATATAAAGAAAATAATATTTATATATATATTTTAAATTTCAAAAAAATATAAAGTTAATCAACGCTGTATAGAGGAATAAATGTAGGTCTACATAATCTCCTCTAGCGGCAAGCGTCTATGTGCGAGATTATTAACAACTCTATATCTTTATTATAACATATTTTTAGTATTTTGTCAATCCTTTTTGGAGATAATTATAAAATAAATATTAAACTATACTATATATAGTAGGTATAGTTGTATAGGCATACAAGGTTGATTTGAAATACCCCTCCGGTGAGTGTAAGAGACTTTTTAGACTGCGGCCGCGGCTGACGGTGGTGTGGGGTCATTATAAATTTGGAATTGTTCTAATTATCATTCACGGCATTGCATACTTGTGTCCTCCTTTGAATGATTTTAATTAGTAATGCCCTCACCATAGCTGCAGCACATTGTAATGATTTTAATTAGTAGTGCCGAAATATAAAATTATCCAGGGAGGGACTTGGCATGATTCTTGCATAAGCAAAACTTGTGCCAGTGTGTGTGTGTGTGTGTGTAGTGCCGTTCATATG
>Ga0208642_1001338_pt1 | contig 11409 bp, 10 predicted proteins | sample ETN02SmetaG_4_FD_185790 | JGI IMG/M metagenome (GOLD analysis project Ga0208642, IMG submission 185790) | Marine microbial and viral communities from oxygen minimum zone, Eastern Pacific Ocean - ETNP2014F10-02SV251 (SPAdes) (version 2) | ecosystem: Environmental > Aquatic > Marine > Oceanic ...
ATGCTAGCGGGCGTCCGGCCCCCGGGTAAGTGGGCCATCTTCCGGGTGGGCTTGACGGTCGATCAGGACGAACAGGCCCCCAAGCAGTGACCACACCGCCACATGGGTGCGGTGCAGCACCGACAGGGCCACGCCGCGGGTGCGCATCAGTTGCTCGGCACCCGGCACGCCGGGCAAGGTAGCGGCACCGAACTTGCCGATCAGTGCGCCGTAAGCGGCCTCGCCGATGCCCCAGCCCGCTGGTGCGATCGGGATGCCTTGGATAACCGCTGCCACCGGGACGATGAAGAAATAATCAGCCAGTGAAACGCCAACGCCCAGCGCCCGATCCATGCAAAACAGGCTACCGACAAACAGGGTATAGATGAGCGGGCTGGCCAGAATCCAACCGCCGATACCAGCGAGGTGACCGCGGTAGTGCAATACCGCCCGATCGAGTTCAGCTATGATGTTACCGATCCGCCCCGGCAGTCGCGCCACCAGCGCATCGAAGCACAGCAGCCGGCGCAGCCCTGGACTGATAAGCAAAAAACAAAACACCAGGGTGCCTGCGCCGATCAGCCAGACGGTTGAGGCAAACATCGGGAAGCGCTCCATCGCCAGCAGGCTGGCCAGGCTGCCGACAAACAGCAGCGACAAAACGCCCATGATGCGATCGACCACGATTGATACCACGGCCCGCACTTTGTCACCTGAACAGCGCCGCACAATATAGACGGCTTTGACCACGTCCCCCCCGGTGGCGCCGGGCAGCACGTTGCTAAAAAAAAGGCCAATCCAGCCGAAGCGCTGGGCTTCGAGAAAGCGCACCCCCAGGCCGTTGGCCCGCAGCAGATACCACCAGCGCGAATTTATTATTACCACAAAGATAAAAAACAGTGCCGCACCCAAGGCAAAAAGTGGGAGGTCGAGGTTCTTGAGATAGGTCAGAAAGCCCGGGCTAATAAGCAGGCTTTCACCGGTGCTGCTGGTTATGCGCTGCAGGGTGTTAACGGTGCTTGCGCCATCGGCACGAAAACGGACCGTATCCTGATCCCAGGGCCCGACGATCTGGCCGCCTATTCTTTCAACGGTCTCGCCTTCTGGCGAGATCCTGGAATAACTGTCCTGCCAGTCGATGGCGTAGAAGATGACGCCAAAGAGTGCGGCCACGATCAGCAGTTTAAGTACTGCAATTAGAACTTTTTTTTTCACCGGCAATAGCAATTAAGGAGGATACCCCTGTGGGCTGGACAGGAAAATTACCGAGAGTTGACCTCAGTACAGGCACTTGCATCAGCGATTGTTAGCTGGAAAATAATAAGACGGCTTAAACTACACCACATCGGTTTCAAGTTATCGTCCAAATCAGATGGCCGACAACTACTGTGAGACTGACGCAAGTTTTTCAGTCTTTCCGATGCTCTTATCAGAATGAGTAAGTATGTGGCCGAGCAGCGCCCTAAGTCGGGCGGGAGGTGTCGGCTTGTTAATGATGAACAGTCCTTCTTCAATAACCAGCGAATATACCCGTTCTGAATGATCAGCCGTGATGATAATACCTGGAATAGCTTTCCCGGTTTCCTGGCGCAGGCGACGAATACAGTCAATGCCGTTTTCATCGTCACTAAGGTGAAAATCAACAATAGCAATATCTGGTGCATGTTTTTCTTCTTTGAGTGTTCTTAGCATATCCCTTATTCCTAATCCAGCTGAAACTTCGCATCCCCATTCACGAAGCAGTGACCCCAAACCTTCGAGTATGGATGGCTCATTGTCGATAATAATGATATTGGTATCCTTGATGGCACTGTTAGAACCTGGATGGAATTGTTTGGTTTGGGTAGGCCTGTCTACCTTTATACCCTTGGGTATGTCGAGAAAAAATACAGATCCTTTTCCCGGTGCAGATTCAACACCGATCTCATGATTGAGAATATTGGCGATGCGACGAACAACAGCCAAGCCAAGACCAACTCCGGCATCACCCTTTCGGGTGTTGTTGTTAAGTTGCTGGAATTCCTCGAAAATCTTATCGAACATGTCTTCGGCTATGCCGACCCCGGTATCCCGTACTTCCAGCCTGATTAAGTCTCCCAAGTCTCGGCAGGCGATAGTGACTTGGCCATTTGGTGTATAGCGTATGGCGTTGCTGATTAAATTGCGAACGATCCGTCCAAGCAACTCATTATCTGATTTGACGATGAAGTCAGAGCAATTCCAAGTGAAGTCAAGGCCGGCTTCTTCTGCTATAGGAGCATACTCTGAGATGATGCGTTCCAGAAGAGCGGATAGTTGAAAACTGGTCACAGCGACGGGGACCGCACCGGCATCCAACTTGGAAATATCAAGTAAAGCGCTCAACATACTCTCGACGCTGTAAAGTGCCCCATTAATTCCTTCGGCTAATTCGTTGTTTTTTCCGGAAAGCTTGCGTTCCATGAGTGCCGAGGAAAAAAGTCGCGCTGCATTCAAGGGTTGCAATAAGTCGTGACTAGCGGCGGCAAGGAACTTCGTTTTGCTGATATTGGCTTCCTCTGCCTCTGTTTTAGCTAATTGAAGCTGTTTTTCTATTATTTTTCTCTCTTTAATTTCCTGTCGCATTTGATTATTGAGTGTCGACAATTCAACAGTTCTGTCACGAACACGGTGTTCCAGATTGACTTTCGCCTCAGTCAAATCCTGTGCCGCTTTGCGTGATGCCGTAACATCGGTGTAGGTGGTAACGAAGCCACCGCCAGGCATGGGATTGCGTCTGATCTCAAGAGAACTGCCGTCAGCTCGCGTATATTGGAGATTCAGTGGCTTGAATTGTCGTGCGCTCTCTATCCGTTGCTTGAAAGTGCCCACGCCCCCGCCACCATATTCACCCTGACGCGTATTGTGCGCCATGTATGTTTGATAAGGCGTACCCTGACGAAGTAATTTTTGCGGCAGTTTTAACAGATCGGCGAACTGTTCATTCCAAAAAACGAGTTGTAAATTTTTGTCAAAGACGGAAACGCCTTGAGACAGGTTATCCAGTGTTGCCTGCAGTAACATGGATTTTTCAGCAAGTTCTGATTCCCTTCGTTGCTCCTCCTCGAGTTTAATATCGCTAATGTCGGTATAGATGCCGACCGAGCCCCCATCGCTGGTAGGGCGTTCGTTGATATGGTACCAACGACCATCTGTGAGTTGGAGAACAAAAGGTTCATGAGGGCTTTTATGTTGGTGGATGCGTTCCTGTAGCCAAGATTCAGGATCGTCATTAGCCGTTTCTATGAACTTATTCTTGGCTATCTCTCGAATAATTTCCTCAAAAGTAGCATCCTCGGCTAGATTTTTATGTGCTTTCCCCCAGGATTCCTGGTACCGGGTATTGCTTAGAACCAGTCGATCATGGCGGTCAAAAAGTACAAATCCTTCCGATATGCTCTCCACCGCCTCCTCCAGCCTTGCCTTGACGGTCTCTGCTTCACTTTTGGTGCGGCTTAACTCCCTGTTAGTCTCCTCAAGAGTTTTCAGTGCCGCTTGAAGTTCAGTAGTGCGATTCTTGATCTTATCTTCCAACAGGGTCGCTGTTTGGAACAGGGAATAAGAATTGCCCTGGCCATCCATGCTGCGTTCTACCTGGTACATGAGAGCCTCAACGATCTTGAGGAACTTATCGGGCTCAACTTTGTTTGAATCACCAAGATCAAGATATGCCATCATGTGGTACCCGCTTCGGTTTCACTGAAAAAATGATTGTGGCCAATAGCGACGCCAGTAAAAGTCTGGTTAACGTGCATAGCCTGGAATTGTTCACCATAGGTATTAAAGCCGATGGTATTGTTTTTTGAGAGTATTTTCCCAACCCTGTATTTCAACTGGTTGCGTTCAAGTTCCAGGGAGCGCAAGACACAATCACAACCGATAATCAACTGTGGAACTCCTATTTCGTCCTGAATGTTATCGATGAGTTCCTCGAGATTTTCAATAATATCGACGCCCTCGGCAACGGTTAATATGGCGCCTTTATCGATGGCGCAAAAAAAAGTAAGGCTGCCATCGTCATTGACTTTTTGAATGGAACGGACGTGCATCGTCCCGCCGATTTTCACGAGTACCGGAAAATTAGCAAAAATCATTGGCGTCAATTCTTCCTCAGCCAGGCCGACTAGTCGGGCATATTCCATTCCCGCTGGTTCGCCATTTATTTCTGAAACGGTTCGTGTATTGGGATCGGCCTCGGTAACCACCATTTTCTTTTCACTACTAACGAAGTGCTGGGTCTTGAACACCATGAACGGGTGCTTGGTGCGCACTAGGGTCAGAACAGCACTGTTTGTACGGAAGGTGCCGTCATAGTAGGTGAGCGTTCGGTTAAAGTCGAGATTATCCCCTGCCGAGCCACCGAAAAGCGGTATATTTCCTAAAGCCGAATACAGTGAACTGACCACAGGTTCTTCAGAACATGACAACCCATCGATCATCAGGAATGCAAAAGTATCATTGCTTGAAATCGTCGGCTGCTTCGCATTGAGATCAGCTATCAGTTCACTTACTAATCGAGTTCCCCTCGAGATTTCGAAACCGGCCAAGTTATCGATATAGCCGCTGCTGGCCGTGAAGCCATCTGCTGGCAAGGAAAATCCTGCCAACGAGCCGTCGGTGTACCCTATTGGCGATATCTCGCCAGCACTGGTACAGCCAATCAGCGATTCGCTGGTGAATGTTTTTTCGAGGGCATAGCCAAGTTTCTTGGTGTCGTACCGTGGCGAGCAGAATATCACCGTAAGGGCAGGATCTTCTTGATGGATTTTCTCAAACAGCGCTTTGACAGCCGCATCCTCGTTAGAGAATGTTGTCGCCCCGAATTTTGGCCTTTGATTTGTAGGGGTGTTCTTAGTGTGTTGTGAGGCATCCACGCTATGTCTGTCCTCGATTATTTTTTGTTCTTTCGATACTGGAAAAACCGAAAAATGGTGTGTTTGAACATTCTTAGGGTTAATTATGTGGTAGTCAAGGTGGCTGATCTGTTAATCCAGCGACGTTAAGTGGTGGCGCGGATGAGCACGCAGATGCTGTGCCCAACCCTCGGCTGGCGGGAGACCGGTCACAAACTGCCTATTTTGGGTCAGATTGGCGTGTTTTGGAGAATTCCCTGCGGCCAAGTACAAAGGGGGTAACGCAGCGCCAGTGGATCCTACGGCTGGGTCGTCTCAGGCCCAAGGATAGTAGTAGCCAAGCGTAACGCGTGTTTGTGGGGATTGAACGGCCGTGCCGTCAGATGCGTCTACTGCCCGGGTGCTGCAAGTGATAAAGGCAACTACAGCGAAACAAGCCCTTAATTAAGACCAAAGACTGATTGACATCGAACCCTCATTGTCCCGTTAATACTGTCAGCGATCCTCATGTCGGAGCCACGAGCTTTGAATTGCCGCTTAAGATCAGCGACTCATGGACAGTATCATCTTCTCCTAGCCCCCGTTTTGGCGCGGACGATTGCCCCCCGCCAATGTGCTAGACGATGTCAGGGAGTGGTTTCGGCCTTTGTCCTGCCGGGAACTACTTCCCTCTTACCGGACAGACCCCGGGTCACCGACAACCTCCCCCATTGCGCATCCAAGCCAGCGTTGATGACCCGGGGTCTTTAACTTGTTCCAGATGCTGCCTGCTGGTCGGAACCGGCATGGAACGCAGAAGTCTTTTCGCGGTGGGGTGCCCGACCATCTGGGAAGCGGATGGCGTCCGATATGTTGCGGTCAACTCAGGTTGGGGCGGCGCTGAATCGATTATGGGGCGACGGGGAGACCAAGACTGTGAAGTACCTGAATCAGGGTGGCAGTTTCTGGGTGTTCAAACTGCACCAGTAGTTGGCAGCCAGTTGGCTGGTATTTGTCTTGGGAAGAGCGGTTGCCCCTACGGCGTTTTTTTCAGTTTTTTCGGATGATATAGTGACAGCGAAACAATTCACGACCTTTCCCATGGTGGATACACCGCCAACCGTACTGATCGCAGACGATCACCCCCTGGTGAGGGAGGCTCTTCAGCAGGTGGTGGTCGAAGCATTTCCCGGGGCTAGCACGATTGAGGCCAGCGACCTCCAATCGTCCATTAGTATCGCCGTCGGCAACGATGTCGTAGATCTGATCCTGCTGGACCTGGACATGCCAGGCATGGAGGGCTTCACTGGTTTGGTGTCGTTGCGTAACCAGTTGCCCGCGACCCCCGTGATCATTGTCTCTGCGGAAAACAGCCACGAGGCAATAGCCGAGGCCGCTACCCTGGGTGCTGCTGGCTTCATCATCAAGTCACAGCCGCGACAAGTCATGGTGTCGGCCTTGCAAAGGGTCATGAATGGTGACTTGATTTTTCCGGACGAGCAGTCAATCCAGGAAACCCAACCCCATTCACCGGGTGCGAAGAAAAGATTCCAAGCGGCTGTCAGTACGTTGACGGTCCAGCAAAGCAAGGTATTGGAGTTGTTAGTAAAGGGTATGGCGAACAAGCGTATTGCCTATGAACTTGGCGTAACAGAAAGCACGGTCAAATCCCACGTATCGGCGATCCTGCGCAAGTTGAAACTGAATAGCCGGACACAGATCGCGCTGATGATCAGCAAGCTGGGTTAGATAATCCCCGGCAACAGTTAGAACGCTTGCCAGGCCTGGCACTGGGGACCGTTGGTGGCCGCTGGTATGTCCGCCTCTGATACTGCTTGCCAGCAATCACGCGGCAGGCTTTGAGCTAGGTATTGTGTGGCGATCTTACGGTTGTGTTGGCCATGTTTGCTGACCTAAATATGCTTAAAAAGACACCTCAGAATTACCACGGTTAGCCTAAAGTACGACGAAAACAACTTCTTTTGCCCGTAAGCAAGAGGTATAAGATACCACCCTGAACCCACTAGTCTCTAAGGAGGCATATCCATGAGTCAGTTGACAGCGCTGTCTTTGAGTATTGCGGTATTGGGGGGAATTGCAACATTCTTCGCACTTGGTCCGCTGAGCGGGGTTTTCTTTATTTGGGGGGCTTTTGTCGCTTGGGGCGCGTTCTTTGCCTTGGGTGGAGATAACGATGCCTTGAAGAACACCATTGTCTGCGGCATCTTTGGTGTGATCATGGCCTGGCTCGCGGCAGTGGTCATCATGAACGTGCCGGGCGCCGCCGCGATAGGGTTGCCACTGTGGGCGGGCATCGTAGTTTTGGTCACAGTGTTTATTGTGTGTATGGCGGCAAACATCCCGGCGCTTGCGGCCATTCCGGGAACTGTGTTCGGTTATGCCCCGACCTTCGCTTATTTGCTGCAAACGCCAGATAAGCTTGGTAACGACGTTTTGCTGGGCGCCACCTGGAGTAATCCGTTGCTGGTAGTTTCTGCGTCGATTATTGTCGGTGCGGTTTTGGGAATGCTCTCGGGTAAGCTCGGTGCGGCAATGACCAAAGCGGAAAGTTAAACGAAAGCGGGTGGCTTTTTTGCCCAGCTACCTGCTTTTGCGATACTAAAATTGTCCTAGCTGGAAATGCTGTGCGGCCGCCAGTAGGCGGCCGCACTTTTTTTGGAGGATTGGGCTTTTGTACATTTAAGTCTGGATCAGCGTATCAGGCTCGCAAAATCGACCAACTGGTGAGTTAACTACAATATCAGTTTGGGTGTCTTAAGCATGAATAGTTTATTAACTTCCAACACGGTTGCTGCCAGTGGAAACGACCACAGGAGTGCGACATGGCCGGCACTCATGACTCGTCTCGATAACTGCTAGGAAAAATGTAATTATGCGCTACCGAGTTACCTGCGCCGTTGTAGCCTGGGTGGTTATGGCCGGACTGTTCTGGCCGGCATCTTTCGCGCTGGCCGGCGAGGTGCGCCTGGGTGTGCTCAAGTTCGGCACCGTTAACTGGGAACTCGATGCCATAGTGCACAATGGTTATGCTGCGGCCGAGGGTGTGACGCTAACCGTCATGCCGTTGGCTAATAAGAATGCAACCAGCGTGGCCCTGCAGGCCGGCGCGGTCGACATGATCGTGACCGACTGGATCTGGGTATCGCGCCAGCGAGCAGCAGACGCTGACTACACCTTTGCACCGTACTCAGCCACTGTCGGTGCGCTGATGGTGCCGGCGGATTCAGCTATTGAGAACCTCGCCGACCTTGCCGGTCACCGGGTTGGCATTGCCGGTGGGCCAGTCGACAAGAGCTGGTTGCTGTTCAAGGCCCTGGCCTTGGCCCGGCACGGTATTGACCTCGACCAGCAGGCCGAGCGGGTATTCGGGGCACCGCCTCTTATTAACGAACAGGTGCTCACCGGCGGTGTTGATGCTGCGGTCAACTTTTGGCATTACAACGCTCGACTCAAGGCTAAAGGCCTGCGCCAGGTGGTTGGAGTGGCCCAGGCGGCGGGTATTCTCGGTGTGACCGAGCAGGTGCCCATGCTGGGCTATGCCTTTAGCGAAAAGTGGGCCAGCGCGCATCGCGAGGATGTGATCGGCTTTTTGCAGGCCAGCCGTAAGGCCAAGGCCCTGCTGGCCGGGTCACAGGATGAGTGGCAGCGGCTGCGCCCGCGCATGCGGGCCAAGGACGATGCCGTTTTTTCCGCACTGATCGATGGCTACCGCGCCGGTATCCCGGCACACTGGGGCGAGCCCGAGCGCCAGGCGGCGGGTCGGTTGTTTGAGGTATTGGCCTCTGCTGGCGGCGAGAAACTGGTTGGCCCGTCACTCTCCCTGAGCCCTGGCACTTTCTGGCCCGGCTGGACCTTTTAGATCGGAGGTATGCGCCCGCGCGCGAATCCCTGGTGGCAACTGGCGTCGATCCTGCTGCTGCTGGGTTTGTGGCAAGTGGCTGCGGGGATTGCTGACAGCCGCGTATTGCCGGTGCCAATGGAGGTTTTTGTCGTTCTTGGCGAGGGTCTCGCCTCCGGCGAACTTCCCTACCACCTGGTTGCGACCCTGGCACGAGTTGCTGCGAGTTTTGTGCTGGCGATGTCCATTGGTATCGCAGTCGGCATCGCCATGGGTCGGCTGCCAGCGCTGGATCGTTTCCTCGACAGTTGGCTGGTGTTGTTTCTCAACCTGCCGGCGCTGGTGACTATCATCCTTTGCTACGTTTGGTTTGGCCTTATCGAATCGGCGGCCGTGTTGGCGGTCGCCATCAACAAGATCCCCAACGTAGTGGTAACGGTGCGCGAGGGTGCGCGCTCGCTGGATAAGGATCTCGACGAGATGGCCCAGGTCTACCGTCTGAACGGACCTGCGCGGCTGCGCCATGTGGTGTTGCCACAACTGGCGCCATACCTTTTGGCTTCGGCCCGCTCGGGCCTCGCGCTTATCTGGAAGATCGTACTGGTGGTGGAATTGCTCGGGCGCAGTGACGGAGTTGGCTTCCAGTTGAGCCTTTTCTTTCAGATGTTCGACGTAGCGAACATCCTGGCCTACGCGCTCGCGTTTATCGCTATCGTGCAAGCCATCGAGTGGTTCGCTCTGCGGCCGCTGGAGCGTAACCTAAACCGGTGGCGTCGATGAGCGACCTGGTTGTCAACATCGGAGCGAAATCCTTCCCGGCAGTGGATCGGGCACCAGCCCAGCAAGCCTTGCAGGATCTTGCCTTCTCGGTCAGTCACGGCGAGTTCGTCTGCATCACCGGCCCCTCGGGCTGCGGCAAGACCACGCTGCTGAACCTGTTGGCCGGGCTGGATACCGATTACCAGGGCGAGATTCGCCTGCCGCGGGTGACAGGCCGTACTGCGCCGGTGGTCGGGTATGCCTTCCAGGCTCCGCGGCTGCTGCCGTGGCGTACTGTGCAAGAGAATCTACAATTGGTGGCGGATAACCCGAGAGGCAGCGACAGCGTCGACGAGTTGCTGCAACTCACTGGGCTGCAGGACTTCCGCCATGCTTATCCCCAGCGCCTCTCTACCGGTATGCAAAGGCGGGTGGCATTGGCCCGGGCGTTTGTAGTCAGCCCCGACTTACTGCTAATGGATGAGCCCTTCGTCTCACTGGATGAGCCTACCGCAGTACGGCTGCGGTTACTGCTGCTCGAGGTCTGGCAGGCGCGGCCCACCACGGTGATTTTTGTCACCCACGACTTGCGCGAGGCTATCCAGCTGGGTGGACGCATCCTGCAGTTGACCGATACACCCGGGCGGATTGCACTCGATGTGCCGGTCAATCTGTCGTCGACCGAACGGGCTGACCCGGCTGTCATCGAGCATCATCGGTTACGGCTGCTGGAATCTGCCCAAGCCCGGCGCTAGGATGCTGGCAGTTAGCCCCGGTGCCAGATGAGCAGGTCCGGGCCAGGGCTTCAAGCGTATAGTTAACAGCGAACAGGCAAGGAGAACAGCAGTATGCAGCAATGGCTATTGTGCGCAATATGTGCCACCGTGGTAATGGTTGGGGTTGTGCCAAGCGCACTTGCCGAGGGCAACCTCTCGCGCCGGCCGATCGCACTGAAGCGGCTGGAACTCGCCACCGGGGACGGTTTCGGTATCTCCCAAACCGAGTACCAGATGGAGACCGGCAAGGCCTACAAACTGGAGATCAGTGCCGCCGGCATCGATGAGTGTACGTTCCAGACCGACGGCTTCTTTCAGAACATCTGGCTGCGCAAGGTCGAGGTGGAAGGGGTCGAGATCAAGGCCGCCCATATCTATGAACTCGAGTTGGAGTCCCGGAGTGAGGCCGAGATCTTCTTCGTGCCGATCAAGCCTGGTAATTATGCCTACGGTTGCGAGGGCTTGGAGGACCGGGGTGTGGCCGGAATCTTTATCGTTCGCTGATCACTGCGACCCGCTAGCGAGTAAGGACACAGGGCGTTTCCGGCGCATCTATACCCAGTGTGTCAAGATGATTTTTCTGGTGCAAAAAACCCGGCAAGGGTGCGCGCGCCAGCACCGCGTTATGGACATGCAACAGCATGGGTTGACGCAACTGGTGGTTCCAGGCACGAAAGTTGCCCGGTGCACCCTTGTAGGTGTCCAGCGAAAAATTTCCTGACACCAGAAAGTCCCTGAGCGTTGCAACGTCGGTGGATTCCGTGCGCACCAAGGCTTCGACCACGGCCTTGACCGCGGCCCAGCCGGCGTAGTCGACATCGGTCATACGCCGCTTAGCCACGCGATCAAAGCGCTGGTTCAACTGGGGTGCGCCGTGGCGCTCCCAGGTCCAATGCCAGGCGCCGGGCTGCAGGCCCTCACTGCCAATGACCAGCAGTGGCCGCTGGGTGTGGTAGGGGACGTAGCGCCCGAATTCCCCGACCGAGTCGGCCAGGAACAGCACGTCGTACTTCACGCCGCTGGTAATGAGAGTAACGTTGTTCTTTTCACGTAGTCGCGGGTCGTTACTGAGCACGAACGACCGCAAGTCGACCTTTTGCAGACGAAACTTGGCCATCGAGCGCTGAAAAGAATCGGCAAGCAGCTGGTCGCCGGGTGCGTCACCTTCGAGAATGAGTATCTTTTT